>ENA-OQMX01000350-OQMX01000350.1-human-gut-metagenome-genome-assembly--contig:-NODE-350-length-11292-cov-5.757904_pt1 | contig 11292 bp, 9 predicted proteins | sample MGYA00242622_ERZ504866 | MGnify/ENA primary metagenome ERZ504866 (study PRJEB26092, sample SAMD00036422) | human gut metagenome | host: Homo sapiens | study: EMG produced TPA metagenomics assembly of...
TCTGACAGTACTTTTCTTGCCTCGTCAGGACCCAGTTCTTCCTGGTGCTTGCCATCGCAGTTGCCGTATCTGGCTTCTGAAACGTGAATGCCTACATCGTGAAGGATAGCTGCTGCTTCGAGCACGAAGAGTTCTTCTTCGTTCATACCCTCTGCTATCGCAATCATACGGGCAAAGTCGTGCACCTTTACGAAATGCTGGATGCGTGGCGCATCGCCACCATCGTACTTAATCATCGCCCTCATCAGTTGGGCGAGTATCAATTCATTGTTTGTCATAATCTTATGTTTTTTAAAATTCTTTTTTTCTTATTCCAATTACCTATAGCCACCATACGCTACGTCTCCAGCAGAAAGGTTAATCCGCTGATTCCGATATAGGCATAGATGATGTATTTGAGCAGGGAGCCGCTGAGGTGCCTGAACACCCAGGAGCCTATCAGGTTGCCAATGAAGACTCCGGCTATTCCATATACATAACCAATGGAGACCGTGGTGGTGAAGAAACCGTTATAGGCTCTTGCCAGTGTCATCATCAGATTGCCTGCCAGGAAATAGGTCTGCGTCATCGCCAGATAGCGATCCTTGTCGGGTTCTGAACTGACGAAGTAGAGTACGGCTGGTGGTCCCTGCATTCCGAAGAATCCACCCATCAGTCCGCTCAATGTTCCTGCCGTAACCTGCACGGGCAACGTAGTCTTCACCTTGATGCGTTTGCTGAAGAAGGCGAAGTAGATGCTCACGATGATCAGCGTAATACCGAGCAATATGTTCAGTATGTGATATTCCATCCGCTTGAGCACGAAGATGGCTCCGATGGAAATGATGATGAAGGTGAACAGAATGGGCAGCAACCGCCTCCAGGTGATGTACTTGTATTTCTGAATAACGATGATCAGTGAGGTTGTCATCGCCAGAATGCCTGAGAGGGTTGTTGCCTCACCGTAAGAGGGCATGATGGAGGGGAGCATCGTCATGATGAAGATGCCAAAACCGAAGCCAGTGGTGCGTTGCACAAAACTGGCTCCGATGCTCAACAGAAAGAGTTCGATGGCAATATTGTCCATTCTGCTGTAGGCTTATTGATGGATGTAATCCAGAATCTGCTCTGCATGAATCTTGGTCTTGATCTCCTTTGGAGTGAAGATTTTCTCAATAATGCCTTCTTCGTTGACAAGATAGGTGGTGCGGAGGATTCCGATGGTCTTTCTGCCGCAGGTTACCTTCTCGCCCCAGCAGCCGAGTTCCTGCAAAAGGGTGGTCTCGGTATCGGCAATAAGAGGAAACTGCAGACCCTTGGTTTCAGAAAACTTCTTCTGCAGCGCCTGCTTGTCCTTGCTCACGCCGATAATCTCGTAACCGGCTGCTGCCAGTTCCTCCTTATGAGCCTGCAGAGAGCAGGCCTCGGCAGTGCATCCGCTGGTGTTAGCCTTTGGATAACTGTAGAGCACGAGCTTGCGACCACGATAGTCGCTTGCCTTGATTTCACGTCCGTCCTGGTCAATGCCAAGAATCTCTGGTATTTTATCTCCTATATTCATAATTATATATTATTTAAAAGTTATACTATTCTTCTATCTATTATTTCTTCCTTTTCACCCCTCTTACTGCCTCACTTTCCAATGGATTCTCGGGCCAGAAGTGCTTAGGGTAGCGGCGCTTCAGCTCTTTGCGCACCTCGAAGTAGGTGGATTGCCAGAAACTGGCGAGGTCCTGCGTAAGCTGTACGGGCTTGAAACCCGGAGAGAGCAGCTCCAGCAACAGAGGCTGCCTGCCATCATCAACAGCTGGCGTCTGAGTCATTCCGAAGCATTCCTGCAGACGAACACTGAGGATGGGTGCCTCGGCTCCCTGGCGATAGTCGATGCGGATATGACTGCCCGATGGAACCACGATGTGGGTGGGTGCGAGGCGGTCTATCTCCTGCTGCTGCTCGTATGGAATCTGTGCCCAGAGGATTTCCGGGAGATTGAGCTTCCTGAGTTCGGCGGTGCTCGTCTTGAGCTTTCCGCCCTGGTCCAAATAGAAGGGCAACCATTCGGCGGCTGTCTCCATCAGGTGTGCGGTGGACAGATTGGGCAACTCCATTTCCGGGTGCCACTCTCTTACTTGCGCCACCCTCCGCTGCAACCGCTGAACGTCTTCGTTCCAATCCAGCATGCTGAGTCCTTCCTTCCGGATGGCGGTGCAGAGGATATGGATAATCTGCTGTTTGTCGGCATCCTGGAGCGGTTTGCTATCCACCACCAGGGTTCCGATGCGTCGCTCTCTCTGCATCCTGATTATTCCCGCCTTACTGTCCCACGAGATGTTGTCGAACTCGTGGGTAGGGAGGTCGTTGATGTTTACGGGAGCCGAGAGGAACACCCTGTCTGCCTTTCCTGAAGATGGAAGTGGGGTGGAAGCATTCGTACCCGACGGCTGAGCAGATATATTGAGCGAGGCGATGGCGAGCCATTGCTGCGCCGACATTGCATCGCTTGAATCGATGAAGATAGTCTTGCCGTTCGACATTCTGAAATGGCCGATGTTATCGATGGCCATGGCGATGCGCTCTGGATAGGCTAGGGCAATCAGTCTGCCCACCTCCTCTGCATCCATCGGCTCATTGTCTTCCTTCACCTTGAGCATCCTTCGGTATTCCTGGGCTATCTGGGCGATGCGAGCCCATCTGCCCAGACTGTTTTTCTGTCGCTGCGAACGGAGGATGGAGAGGCGCAGCGCCATATCCGAATCCTCTGAATCGCTCATCGGGTCTTTCTCTTCCAGCAGGGCGGCAACGTCGCAGGCTAGAGCTTTGAGTGCAGAAGATTCTGAACTCATCATCATCTTGGCGATGCGCGGATGACAAGGCAATGTTGCCATCTTCCTGCCCAATGGGGTGATGCTGCCATCCGGTTCTATCGCTTCAAGAGAAAGAAGCAATTCCTTGGCATTGAGTAGGTTACTGCTTGATGGTGGAGTAAGCCAGAGCAGCGACTGGGGATTGTTCTCGCCAAAGGCTGCAATATCGAGTACCATCGATGTAAGGTCGGCTTCCTCTATTTCCGGTCGGCGCTGGTCTTCCATCAGATGTTCCGAGGTCTGAGTCCACAACCGGTAGCAGATTCCTTCAGCCACACGTCCGGCTCGTCCTCTTCGCTGGGTTGCCATGTCCTTGCTGATGGTTACGGTTTCCAGGTGGCTCAATCCCGTTCGGGCGTCGTAAACCAGTTTTCGGCAAAGTCCGGAATCCACCACGATCCTCACGCCTTCGATGGTAAGTGAGGTTTCTGCGATAGGTGTAGCGAGCACAATTTTCCTTTCTCCCTCTTTCGAAGGGGCTATGGCGAGGCGCTGCTTCTCGGGTGGAAGATTGCCGTAGAGCGGATAAACCTGAGGAACGGAAAGTTCTGCAGCAGATGATGAAGCAGCAGATAATGAAGCTGATGCAGATGATGAAGCTGCTGCTCTGCTGAGGCTTGCGTCCAAAATCTCCTTGCATTTCAGAATCTCCGACTGTCCAGGAAGGAAAGCCAGAATATCTCCCTCGTTCCTATCTGCAGCCTTGAGGATGGTAGCCGCCACCTCTTTATATATATCGTATCGCGCCATATCGGTCTCAGAATAAATGGTCTCTACGGGGAACATCCGTCCTTCGCTCTCTATCAATGGTGCCTGAAGAGCCTCGCAGATGGCAGTAGCATCGATGGTAGCCGACATGATGATGATCTTCAAATCGGGTCGGATGATTTCCTGTGCCTGTCGGGTGAGTGCTAGCGCCAGGTCGGAGTTGATGCTTCGCTCGTGAAACTCATCGAAGATGACGGCGCTCACTCCTTCGAGTGTGGCATCGTGGATGAGCATCTGGGTAAGGATTCCCTCGGTGAGCACCTCGATGCGGGTTTCTGAGGACACCTTGTTCTCGAAGCGTACCCGGTAACCCACGGTCTTGCCCACGGGTTCGCCCAAGATGCTTGCCATTCGTTCAGCTATCTGACGGGCAGCAAGGCGGCGTGGTTCCAGCATCAGAATCTTTCCCTGTGGGGTGGCTCCGAGGAGGGTGAGTGGGAGTATGGTGGATTTTCCTGCTCCCGGCGGAGCGGTAACAACAAGGTTTGCCGACTCCTTCAGGGTGCTGTTGATGGCGTCGGCTATCTGGAAGGCAGGAAGAAGACCTGCCTGCTGTTTGATTCTATCGTAATTCATACTGCAAAGATACACATTATTTTTGTGATGGGCAAATGATTAGAAAGGTAATGCATGAGAATGGCGAATCTTGTAGATTTTTTCCCTATCTGGTTCCATTTGGCAAGGACCAGGTAGCCAGATACGACTGCCAGATAGAGAAGCATCAACTGAAGGAGTGACAGATGAAGATGGTCTATGCTGGCACCGGCAACAGACTGGTAAGCCGGAAGACGGTATGGGTGGCTTGGGTAATGCTGGCAAGTACTGCTGCTACATGTCGCATCAGCCAGGTGCTGACGGAGGCAAGGCTGGAAATGTAGGTAAGGGGAGAAAGCAGCAGGAGTAGGGCACAAAGATAGAGGATGAGGGTGGCTGCCGGGATGGCGATGAAGCTGGTGAGCAGGGAGTAGCAGGATATTCTGCCGAAATAATAGACGATGAGCGGAAGCGTACCTATCTGTGCCGCCAGGGATACGCTGAATAGTCCCCAGAGGCAACGGATGATCTTGCCGTGGGATTTGAGCAGGCCGAAGAGTGGGGGATAGAATATGAGGATGGAAGCCACGGCGAGAAAGGACATCTGGAAACTGATGTCGAAAAGATGGAAGGGATTCAGAAACAGCATGATGACATAGGCTAGCGCCAGGGTGTTGAGCGAAAGGTCGGGGCGCAGGGCTAGCAGGCAGAAACTGTAGATGCTGAGCATGGAGGCTGATCTGACGGCACTAGGGGGAAAGCCGATAAAGACGACATACGCCCATACGGCAACGAGGGACAGGGCAATGGTGGGTCTGGAACGGCGCTTTCCGCCCAGAAGAATCACGAAGAGCTGGAAGATAATGCCTATGTGCAAGCCGCTAACTGCCAGTATATGACTTGTGCCGGAGATGGAAAAGCTCTCCTTGGTTTCCCGATCGAGTGAACCCTTATCGCCCATCGCCATCGCAGAAATCACTGCGAAATCCTGTCCGTCGATATGATAAGTATGCAGCTGCTGTTCCAGCTGCTGGCGGAAGGAACGGCTTGCCAGGATGGTGCGGTCGATGGGGGAGAGTGACTGGTAGGTCATGATGCTGCCAGGTGCTTTCGTCTTATCGATATGATGGGAGGTGATGAAACCGCCCAGACAGAACAGGCAGAGCGACAGAAGGAGGCTCTGAAGAAAGACTAACTGCTTGATTTTTCTGAAGAAGAGCCGGGAAAACTGACGAGCTTCAATGAGTACATAGCAGCAGCCGGCTAAGGATATGGCAATGATGGCTGCGATGAGCCAATAGCGCGTGGAAAAGTAATCATAGCTGTATCTGGCTGTGATGATGCTGAGTGATAGTATGAGGCTGAAGAACATCAGCGGAGTGACTGGGAGTCTTTTATTTCTGTCCATTTTAGCCGTGTTTTCAGGTTCGTTAAAAAAAGAGAAGCCCGACAAAAGGTTGGGATAGTCCAACTCTCTTATCGGGCTTCTCATATATATAATAATGTATAAGCCTGCCTGGAAGCAGAAATATATCATTTCGGGAGATTACTCTCTCTTGAGATTATTCTCTCTTGAGATTATTTGCCGAATCCGAAGATACGCTTGATGAATTTCTTCACAGGATTATCGTTCTTCTGTGGATTGACAACAGGAGCGTACTTGCGAGGACCGGAATTCTCAGAACCCTTCTTCTGCTGGTTCTGAGGAGCAGCGCCCTGTCGCTTCTGCTGGTTCTGCTGAGCGCCACCCTGCTTCTTCTGGGCTACACCTCTGCCTCGGCCATTGCTGCCTGGACGAACATTGTTCTCATTGCCCGGGCGCTGGTTGCCGTTAGACTGCTGATTGCCCTGCTGGTTGCCGTTCTCGTTGTTGCGCTGCTTATTGTTGTTGCGGCGCTTGTTGTTATTGCGATTCTTCTGTGCGCCATTCTCGCCATTGTTCTGAGGAGTCTTTTCCTGACGCTCGTTTGGCTTGTTTGGCTTGCGCTTGTGCGAAGTCTGGTCGCGGTCTTTCTGTCTGCGGCTCTTGGCGCTGGTCTTGCTCTTGCCCTCGCCGTTGCTGTTATTGTTGCCGCCGCGGTTGCCGTTGCGGTTGTTTCCGCCCTGCTTTCCGCCCTTGCCCTTTCGACCATTGTTGCGTTTTGAAGGCTTGTTGAGCTTGATGTATTCAGGGCCTTCGCCGCAATCTTCCGGCAGAGGCATCTTCTCTACCACCTTCTCCAGGAACTTCTCAATCTGCTGGAACCAGTACTGGTCTTCCTCGTTGACGAAGGTGATGGCTCTACCATCGCGGTTGGCACGGGCTGTACGGCCGATGCGGTGAACATAATCCTCAGTATCGTGAGGAACGTCATAATTGATGACCATCTCGATATCATCAATATCGATTCCACGAGCCACGATATCCGTAGCAACCAGTACGTCGAACTGACCGCTCTTGAACTTGAACATTACATCATCGCGCTCTGCCTGCTCCAGGTCGGAGTGCATTGCACCGCAGTTGATGCCAATCTGCTGAAGGGCAGCAGCCAACTGCTTCACCTTCATCTTGCTGCCGCTGAACACGATGACGCGCTTCATATCGCCAGCCTTGAAGATATCCTTGATGATGGTCATCTTCTGGGTCTCGTAACAAACGTAAGCCTCCTGCTTGATCTTCTCGGCAGGCTTGCTTACGGCAAGCTTGATCTCTACAGGATCCTTGAGTAGGGCCTTGGCAAGTTCCTCAATCTTCTCTGGCATGGTGGCAGAGAACATGATGGTCTGGCAGGTCTTTGGCAACTTGGAAGCGATGGTATTGATGTCTTCTGAGAAGCCCATGTCGAGCATGCGGTCGGCCTCATCGAGAATGAAGAAGCTTACCTTGCTCAAATCTACATTACCCAGGGAAATGTGGGTGATGAGGCGACCTGGAGTAGCAATCACGACATCAGCACCCATGCGGAGGCTCTTCAGCTCCTGGTCGTAGCGGTTGCCGTCGTTGCCGCCATAAACAGCCACGCTGCTCACATCCTGCAGGTAGTAGCCGAAGCCCTGCATGGCCTGGTCTATCTGCTGGGCCAACTCGCGGGTTGGCGACATGATGACGCAGTTGATGGCGTCTTTCGGATAGCCGCCATCATCAAGTTTGCTCAATACTGGGAGCAGATAGGCTGCTGTCTTACCCGTTCCGGTCTGTGCCACGCCCAATACGTCGTGACCTTCCAATATCTCAGGGATACATTTTTCCTGTACAGGGGTGCAAGTGTCGAAGCGCATGTCGTATAATGCGTCGAGCACGTTGTCATTCAAATCTAATTCGTCGAAATACATTCTTTTCCTTTCTTTTGTTGACCATTGAGCCGGATGGATCTTCATCCGCTCCAATGGTCAAGGTTCTTTGTTTCAATGTTTAATTACCTTGGTGCCTTGCGGTAGCAGAAGTAGGCAACGAAGGCGAAGATGATGTTCGGCAACCAGGCGGCAAGTGCCGGAGGGAAGTTTGCCTGGATGGCAAAGGTTGCCGATACGGTTTGCAGCATGATGTAGCCGAAGCTCAGTGCAAGACCGATTCCCAAGGATAGGCCCATACCTCCCTTTCGCTTGCGCGATGAAAGCGAAACACCGATGATGGTGAGGATGAAGGAGGCAAACGAGGCGGCGATGCGCTTGTGGTATTCTACCTGATACTGCACCACATTGCCCGAACCGCGGTTGATCTGCTTGGAAATATACTCCTTCAGTTCCGGACTGGTGAAGGTTTCCTGCTGACCCTTGGAATAAACTAGGTCGGTAGGCTCCATCGTAATCAGCGTATCCTTCTGTGCTCCGCTGGTGATGTGCTCCTTCATACCTTTCAGCTGGCGCACCTTCCAGTTGCTCAGCTTCCAGTGGTATTTGCTGTCGGAGATCGTATCATACTGAATCTCCATCGCCGTAAGGTGGCTTACGAGTTTCTTCTCCTGGAACTTGTCGAGGCAGAATCCGTAACCCCGCTTCGAGTTGTTGTCGTAGTGCTGCATATAGGCAATTACGCCCTTATCTACCTGCAGCTGTACGTTTTCGGCAGAAGTATTCTTCTTCTTGTTCTTGTACATCGTCTCAAAGTTCTGGCGTACTACCGTGCCGTGTGGAATCACGTAGGCAGAGAGTACATAGCTCAAGGCTGAGAGCATGATGCAGGTGATGAGGTAAGGACGAAGGAGTCGCTTGAAGGAAACACCTGATGCCAGAATGGCGATGATTTCAGAGTTGCCTGCCAGCTTCGACGTGAAGAGAATGACCGCCACAAACACGAACAACGCACTGAAGAGGTTGGCGAAGTAAGGGATGAAGTTGGCATAATAATCGAAGATGATGGCTTTGGCTGGTGCATGATACTCCGTGAACTTCGCCAGGTTCTCATTGAAGTCGAACACGATGGAGATGGAGATGATCAGTGCAATCGAGAAGAAGTAGTAGCCTAAGAACTTCTTGATAATGTACCAGTCTAACCGCTTGATGTATCTCAGTGGGTTGAGATACCTGAGCACCCTGAGGAATCGCAGCTTGTGCCCGATCCAGCCTAGAATGCGGGCTATGCGCTGCAGGATGGCAATGAGCCAGCCGAAGCGAGATTCGAAGGCTCTGCCCATCTTGAGCAGTCTGCGATGTTTTCTGATGTATTTATAATCTTTCATCATTTAATGTAAAATATGTATAGGAGCATCCTATAAAGTTCAATGCTCAACGCTCAAGCTAGATTCGTCGGCCGAGTTGATCGATGATAGAGCGTTTCCACTCTACGAAGTCGCCCTGCTCGATATGGTGGCGTGCATCTGTAACGAGACGGAGATAGAACGACAGGTTGTGGATGCTGGCAATCTGCATGGCAAGGAGCTCCTGGGCCTTGAAGAGATGGTGCAGGTAGGCCTTGGTGGTAATCTGGTCGATGTCGCAGCCGTCTGGATCTACTGGACTGAAATCCATCTCCCACTTCTTGTTGCGCATGTTCATCGTACCATTATAGGTAAAGAGCATCGCATTGCGGCCGTTGCGGGTTGGCATTACGCAGTCGAACATATCAACACCGCGCTCGATGGCCTCGAGCAGGTTCTGGGGAGTTCCTACGCCCATCAGGTAGCGAGGCTTGTCCTTTGGAAGAATCTCATTCACCACCTCGATCATTTCGTACATCACCTCGGTAGGCTCGCCTACGGCAAGACCGCCGATGGCATTTCCGTCGGCTCCCTTGTCGGCAATGTACTTGGCTGCTTCGCGGCGCAGCTCTGGGAAAGTACAGCCCTGGACGATAGGGAAGAGGCTCTGCTGATAACCGTAGAGAGGTTCTGTCTCGTCGAAGCGCTTGATGCAGCGGTCGAGCCAGCGCTGGGTCATCTCCAGACTCTTCTTCGCATACATGAAGTCGCTTTGTCCGGGAGGACACTCATCGAAAGCCATCATGATGTCGGCACCGATGATGCGTTCTGTATCCATCACGTTCTCTGGAGTGAAGAAATGCTTGCTGCCATCGATGTGGGAACGGAACTCGCAGCCCTCTTCTCTGAGCTTGCGGATTCCGGTAAGAGAGAATACCTGGAAGCCGCCGCTGTCGGTGAGGATAGGACGGTCCCAGCCGTTGAACTTATGCAGTCCGCCTGCCGCCTTGATGACTTCGAGTCCCGGGCGCAGGTAGAGATGGTAGGTGTTTCCCAGGATGATCTGGGCCTTTACCTGCTGGCGCAATTCTTCGAAATGTACACCCTTTACGCTGCCCACAGTTCCCACAGGCATGAAGATCGGAGTCTTGATCTGGCCGTGGTCGGTGGTGATGATGCCGGTGCGAGCATCGCTTGCCTTATCTGTTACTTGTAGTTCAAATTTCATTTCTTTCTTTTTTGTCATTTTCAGGAATGGTGAAGTCGATAGGGTGCTTTACCTTCTCGTCGGTGAGGGCAAACTCCCAGACATCTGCTACATCTTCTACATAATGGAACTCTACGCCCTTGAGATACTTTTCTGGAATGTCGAGGATGTTCTTCTTGTTTTCCTTGCAGATCACGATGTCGGTAATGCCAGCACGCTTGGCTGCCAGGATCTTCTCCTTGATGCCTCCCACTGGGAGTACCTTGCCGCGAAGGGTAATCTCGCCGGTCATGGCTATGTTCTTGCGAACCTTGCGCTGGGTGATGGCCGAAGCAATACTGGTGGCAATGGTAATACCTGCCGAAGGACCGTCTTTTGGCGTTGCACCTTCGGGTACGTGGATATGGATGTTCCAGTTTTCAAAGATGCGGTAATCCACGCCCAGCAGGTCGATATGCGCCTTGATGTATTCCAGGGCGATGATAGCCGATTCCTTCATCACGTCTCCCAGGTTACCGGTCAGGGTAAGCTTGCCCTGTCTTCCCTTGCTCAGAGAGGTTTCGATAAAGAGAATCTCGCCGCCCACAGAGGTCCATGCAAGTCCTGTTACTACTCCTGCATAATCGTTGCCCTGATAGATGTCGCGGGTGAATGGGGCAGTGCCGAGAATCTCCTTCAGGTCTGATGCGGTGATGGATGGCTTCTCTAATTCCTTGGAATAGGCGAGCTTGTAGGCCATCTTGCGCAATCCTTTGTTGATCTGTTTCTTGAGCTGGCGCACACCGCTTTCTCGGGTGTAGTGCTCGATGATGCCCTCGATGGCTGCCTTGTTGAAGCTTACCTTCGGGATGAACTTGTCGAGACCTGTATTCTCCAATTCCTTCGGAATCAGGTGGCGCTTGGCAATCTCTATCTTCTCCTCCGTAATGTAGCCGCCTACTTCGATGAGCTCCATTCGGTCGAGCAAAGGACGTGGGATTGAGCTGATGTCATTGGCGGTTGCGATGAAGAGAACCTTAGAGAGATCGTAATCCACATCCAGGTAATTGTCGTGGAAGGTGTTGTTCTGCTCTGGGTCGAGTACTTCAAGCAAGGCTGATGCTGGATCACCCTGGTGGTTGTTGGCTGAAACCTTGTCTATCTCATCGAGGATGAAGACTGGGTTGCTGCTGCCTGCCTTGAGGATGTTCTTGACAATGCGGCCAGGGCATGGCTCCGATATAAGTGCGGCGGTGACCGCGAATCTCGGCTTCGTCGTGCAGACCTCCCAGAGACATTCTTACGTATTTGCGCTTCATGGCCTTGGCAATGCTCTTGCCCAGAC
>ENA-OQMX01000351-OQMX01000351.1-human-gut-metagenome-genome-assembly--contig:-NODE-351-length-11268-cov-1.840140_pt1 | contig 11268 bp, 11 predicted proteins | sample MGYA00242622_ERZ504866 | MGnify/ENA primary metagenome ERZ504866 (study PRJEB26092, sample SAMD00036422) | human gut metagenome | host: Homo sapiens | study: EMG produced TPA metagenomics assembly of...
CCTTTTCGTAAGCTGACAGCAGAACAGCGGCGGCATAGCTGTCCTGCGCGGCCGCTGCTTTGGCAAGGGCAAGCGCCTTGTCCACCTGCGCCCGGCGGACCTCATCCCGGGCCGCATCCAGCACTGTGCCGATGTGGCCATCGAACAGCTCACTGTACAGGGTGGCATCCTTGCTGTCCACCCCCTGTGCGGTGCAGTAGCGGGCACAATCGGCGGGGGAGACCGGAGCCACTGCAAAGCTGATGCAGCGGCTCCGGATGGTGGGCAGAACGCCCGCCAGCGAATCCGCCGTCAGCAGAAAAAGCACGCCTTCGGGCGGCTCCTCCATGACCTTCAGCAGAGCGTTGGCCGATTCCTCGTTCATCCGCTCCACATGGTAGAGCAGCACAGCGCGCCCTCTGCCGAAAGGCTGGTGTTGAAGATCTCGCTGCGCATGGCCGTGACCTGACCGACCAGATACCGCCCGCCGCTGCCCATACCGGTCACGGAGATGGCTTCCCGGACGATGCCGGTCTCGATCTGGCCGCTGTCGCGCTTACCGGCCTTTGCCACAGCACGGCAGCACTCGCCCCGGAGCAGGGCTTCGGCGGGCGCGCCGCCGTTGGGGTAAAGGTAATCCGCCGCCACGCAGCGGGCCGCAAACCCGGTTCCCAGCCCCTCTTCGCCCACCAGCAGAACACTGTGGGTCATGCGGCGGCCCCCCAGCATCAGCCGGACACTGGTCTTTAATTCCGAATTGCCTTCCAGACGATCAATCATCATCTCCGATTTTTCCTCTTCCACTGCTCCCGGCGCACCCAGGCGCGGATGTTATGCCAGGCCTGCGGCCCGAAGAACAGAAGGAAGCCCAGCATACAGAGCAGATAGTTCAGCTTGCCCAGCATCCCCATGCTCAGGAAGCTGAACACCCACAGGGCAGCGGCAAAGATGCCGAAATATTTCACCTTGAGGGGGATGACGAAGAAGAGCAGCACCTGCAGCTCCGGGTAAAGCATGGCAAAGGCCAGCAGGAGGGAGAGGGACAGACAGTAGGTATCGGCAGAACCTGTCAGCAGGCAGGCCAGCCACGCGCCTGCCATCCCCAGCAGGACATAAAGGTTGAAGCGGAAATCGCCCCACTCCCGTTCCAGCGCACTGCCGACGAACCAGGTAAAATAGATGCCCAGCACCACGCTGAGCGGCCCGCCGCCTGAAAAAGGCACCAGCACAAAGGTGAACAGCCGCCAGATCTGCCCGGCGAACAGGGCACTGCGGCTCAGGGAGAGATAAAAGGAAATATACTGGTTGACGAACAGTTCAATGGCGTAGACCAGGATCTGGCCGCCGATGAGGATGTTGATGAGGTTGGGAATGCAGAACCGGCCGTATTTCCGTTCCAGCTTGGTGATCCAGTTCATAGGCAGAAGCCTCCGTTATTCGTAAAATTTGCGCCCCGTTGGCCGGGAACGCTCTCTTTTTTCATTGTACCATGATTGGCAGGGCCATTCAAGGCGAAGGGTGTGAACAAAGGGATCTGGCTGTCTGTTCACCCGAGTGCTAAAACAGCAGGTTGTATCCATTTTTGGTGCGTTCAGATGGACTTATCCACTCTTTCCACCGGGTTTTCCACCGGAACTGTGAAAAAAGCACCAGTTTCCCCACGATATTTTCCACTTTTTCCACTGAGTTTTCCACATTTCCCTGTGAGGTGGTTTATACATGGTGTATTGTACCGCGCGGATCTTTGCGAAAATCAGGGGAATTATGGGCCTTTGCACCTTTTTTCTGAAAGAAAGTCAAACCCAAAAATTTACTTTTTACAGCAGGCAGAAAATCCGCTCCTTGAATTTCTCCCCGTTGGAATGAAGGAACCGCTAGTTTTCCACACCCGCTTTCTACAAAAATCGACCTGTGGAAAACAGCGGGAAAACCTGAGTTTTCAACAAAAGAAACAGCCCTCTCAGTCAAAGCCGTCAGGCTTTGACCGAGAGGGTTGCTCCTATAAAATCAAACGTTACATCATATTCCGGAACACGACCTGCGCGATCTGGAAGTACAGGATCAAGCTGCAGGCATCCACGATGGTGGTGATGAATGGGGTCGCCATGATGGCCGGGTCCGCACCCAGCTTCTTGGCGGCAAGGGGCAGCATACCGCCCACCAGCTTTGCCAGGATGACGCTGAAGAACAGCGACACGCTGACGACGATGGCGTAGCCCATCACATTGTCATACTGACCGGCAAAGATGAAGGTGTACATCAGGTAGATGCGCAAGCCGTTCACCACGCCCAGCACCGCACCCACGATCGCGGAAACGCGGAGTTCCTTGGCCAATACCTTGAGGAAATCGGCGGGTTCCACCTCGCCCAGCGCCAGACCGCGCACCATCAGGGTGCTGATCTGGTTGCCGCAGTTGCCGGCGGTATCCATCAGCATGGGCATGAAGGAGACCAGCAGCGGCAGGCTGACAAAGGCCTCTTCATAGTGGGTGGTGACCATGCCGGTAAAGGTGGCGGACAGCATCAGGATCAACAGCCATGGAATGCGCTGCTTTGCGTGAGTCCAGACGCTGGTGCCGAAGTAGGTGGTGGCATCGTCGTCCGGCAGAATAGCAGCCATCTTCTGCATATCCTCGGTGCTCTCGTCGGTCAGAACGTCGATTGCATCGTCGATGGTGATGATACCCACGAACATGCCCTCGTTGTCCAGAACAGGCATGGCGGTAAAGTCGTAGCGCTGCATCTCACGGGCCACGTACTCCTGATCGTCGGTCACTTTCACAGTGACCACGTTATCATCCATGATCTCGGTGACGGGAGTATGCGGCTCTGACAGCAGCAGGCTTCGGGCAGAAACAACGCCCTTCAGGCGGTTGCGCTCCACCACGTAGCAGGTGTACACGGTCTCTGCGTTTTCGCCCTGCTTGCGGATGGCTTCAAAAGCCTGCGCCACGGTCATATCCTCGCGCAGACGGACATATTCGGGGGTCATCAGGCTGCCGGCAGAGCTTTCGGGGTAGTTCAGCAGCTTGTTCAGGCTCTCACGGGTCTGCTTGGAGGATTTCTCCAGCACCCGCTTGACCACGCCTGCGGGCATATCCTCCAGCAGGTCGGCAGCATCGTCCAGGCTCATCTCCTCAATGGCGCTGACCAGCTCCACGTCGGAGAAGGCGTTGACCAGGTCATCCCGGGCTTCATCGGACATATAGGCGAAGGCCTCAGTGGCCACTTCCTTTTTCAGCAGGCGGAACACCACCAGACGGTTGTTCTCGTCCAACTCCTCCAGCAGCTCTGCCAGGTCGGCGGGCTGCTCCTCCTCGGTGACCTCACGCAGCTTGACGTACTGCTTTTTTACCAGCATCTTGAGCAGGCGGCTCTTGGTCAGCATCTCGGGATCAGCCTTGACCTCCTCGTCCCGGGCCTCCTCTTTCTCGGCCTCCCGGATGTCCTGCTTCAGGTCCTCTGTGGCTTCCTCGTTCAGATCTCTGACCAGCTTCTGGCGCACCTCGTCCGGGATATCAGCAGGCAGCTCCTGCACAGGCAGGGCGGCCTCGGTCAGTTCGTTTTTCTTTCTTCCATTTCCATTTTGCGTACCTCCTACCGTATTCCGGCGGTTGGTACAGGGCAAAACAAAAGCGCCGCCAACGGCCCGCATCCACCCCTTGCCAAGGCTTCCACGCGCACAAAGCCGCGCCCTTTCTCCCCGCTGAGAAGTGCCCGAACAGCACCTCTTACCGGGCAAAAAAGGCGAACGCAGCCTGCTCCATGTCCCGTCCTATCGCACCAAAACCGCATCTTCGACTATGATCCGGGTCCATTGTCCTGCGTTCACCTCCTAAGGATCTTTTCCACTTTTTATTATAGCGCCGGCCAAAAGGTCGGTCAACCCTAAATGCACCGAATCAGGCGGGAATTTCCGCCAAAACACGCAGAAAGCCCCTTCCAGTGCTTGCGGACCACTGAAAGGGGCTTTCTGTTTGGATATTGCCTTGGTGTGAGGAGGAATCATGTACAAGGAATCGGTTGCGGCCCCGGTTCCTTATGTCAGTAGTATAGCACCAAAAGCACGGGTTTGCATGAAAATCCTATGAAGAAATTGTAAAATAGCGAGAAGATATTTTTATCGCACCCTTGACAAAATGGGATATATCATATATTATAGAAATAGGATATATCCCATAGAGGAGGGCTGCCGCTTGGAATGTTACGATGTAGACTTCTACCATAAGGAGAATGGCGACTGTCCGGTAGATGATTTTCTGGAATCCCTTGACACCAAAATGCGTGCAAAGGTATTGGGTGCTGTCGCACTGCTGGAAGCCAACGGACCGCAGCTGCGGGAGCCCTACTCCAAATTTATTGGGGACGGAATTTTTGAGATCCGTGCTAAGCAGAGCAGCAATATCACACGTGTTCTGTATTTCTTTTACATTGGAAAGTGCATTGTTCTGACCAACGGCTTTATCAAGAAAACGCAAAAAACGCCACCAGAGGAAATTGCCCTGGCCAAAAAAATATCGTGCAGACTATCTTGAACGAAAGGAGAAGATATCGTGAGTGACTTTCGGAATTTTCTCAACAAACAACTGGAAGACCCTGAATTCAAAGCGGAGTGGGAGGCACTTCAGCCAGAGCTTTCGCTGGTACAGGCAATGATCGATGCCCGGAAGGTAAGCGGCCTGACCCAGAAGGAGCTCTCGGAGCGTACCGGCATTGCTCAGGCAGACATCAGCAAGCTGGAAAACGGCAACGCAAATCCTTCTCTGCGGACGCTACAACGCCTTGCCGCCGGTATGGGAATGCAGGTCAAAATTGAATTCGTTCCTGTTTCCGCAAAATAGTATATGGATGAGAGAACCGCTGTATGGAACATTCCGTACAGCGGTTTCTGTTTCCTTACACAAAAATACGCCCCGTTCACTATAAAGTGAGCGGGGCGCTAAAAACGGATTCGTTTTTGACTGCGGCAAGATCCCTGCAGGGCAGGTCTTATGCAGCAGGCGGAACAAGGTATCTGTTGCCAGACCTTATGCTCCTGACACACGCGGGGTGTGCTTTCAAGGACCCTCGCGGGCGCTTTGGTATTTCAAACACCCTGCCCGGCGCGGTTCGCGGGCCGCGGCGGGCGAGGGAATGAAATCAGAAGTTTGCGCAAATGCTCGTTTGCACGTTCATCATGCTCTGTTCAGGGCGGCGGGGCCGCAGTTTCGCACTGCTGCGTTGCGCAGTAATCGCCAGTGCGGAGCAGCCGCCTTGCGGACTAGGGTGCCGCTGCGGCCATTGCCAGCCATTGTTCAGAAAACAGGATTACTTGTACAGCTCGACCAGACGGGTCAGGTGCTCGTAACGATCGTTTGCAACCTGCTCGTTGCGTGCGAACAGAGCCTTTGCACGCTCGGGGAATGCACGGGTCAGGCGGCTGTAACGGGTCTCGTTTGCCAGCAGTGCCTGATACTTCTCGGCATCCACAGCCTTGGAGGTCAGGGTGAAGGGGTTCTTGCCCTGAGCCTTGTTGGCCGGATTGAAGGTGAACAGGTTCCAGTAACCAGCCTCAACTGCCTTCTTCATCTCGTTCTGGCAGTTGGTCATGCCGCCCTTGACACCGTGCAGCTCGCAGGGAGCGTAGCCGATGATCAGAGACGGCCGGGTAAGCCTCAGCCTCAGCGATGGCCTTGACAGCCTGAGCCGGGTTAGCACCCAGTGCGATCTGAGCAACATAGATGTAACCGTAGGTCATAGCGATCTCGGACAGGCTCTTCTTGCTGATTTCCTTACCAGCAGCAGCGAACTGGCAGACTTCACCAATGTTGGAAGCCTTGGATGCCTGTCCACCGGTGTTGGAGTACATCTCAGTATCGAAGACCATCACGTTGACATCCTCGCCGGAAGCCAGAACGTGATCCAGACCGCCGAAGCCGATGTCGTATGCCCAGCCGTCGCCGCCGAAGATCCAGACGGACTTCTTGGCGATGTACTGCTTGCTCTTCAGGATCTCTGCAGACTTCTCGCAGCCGGCAGCAGCAGCCTTCTCCAGCTCAGCGATCAGGGCCTTTGCGGGCTCGTCGTTGGCCTTGGTGTTGTTCTTGGTTGCGATGAACTGCTCGTAAGCAGCCTTCAGCTCAGCAGAAGCCTTGTCGGAACCAGCAACCTCTGCGATCTCCTTGATCAGGTTCTCGCGGATGGTCTTCTGGCCGATGTACAGGCCCAGACCATGCTCTGCGTTATCCTCGAACAGGGAGTTGCACCATGCAGGACCATGGCCGCTGTCCTTGTTGACGGTGTACGGAGAGATGGAAGCGGTGCGCCCCAGATAGAGGAGCAGCCGGTAGCGTTGGAGATGTACATCTTCTCGCCGAACAGCTGAGTGATCAGGCGAGCGTAAGAGGTCTCGGCACAGCCTGCGCAGGAGCCAGAGAACTCCAGCAGGGGCTGGTTGAACTGAGAGCCCATAACGGTGTCATCGGCCATCTTGGTAGCCTTCTTGGAGATGTTGGCCACGCAGTAGTCAAAGACTGCCTGCTGATCGGCCTGGCTGTCCTGAGGAACCATGGTGATAGCCTTGGTGGGGCAGACGGTGACGCACTCGCCGCAGCCCATGCAGTCCAGCGGAGAAACAGCCATAACAAACTTGTACTCGGGGGTCAGCTTGTTATCGCGGCTCTTGGTCTGTGCAGGAGCAGCTGCCAGCTCGTCAGCGGTCAGCAGGAAGGGACGGATGGTTGCATGAGAGCACACGAATGCGCACTGGTTGCAGCCAACGCACTTTGCAGCATCCCACTCGGGGACGTTGACAGCGGTGCCGCGCTTCTCGTATGCAGAAGCGCCCTGCTCCCACTCGCCGTTTGCATTTGCCACGAAGGAAGAGACAGGCAGGCTGTCGCCGTCCATACGGGCAATGGGCTCCATGACCTCGCGGATCTGCTTGACCAGTTCCGGACGGCCAGTGAGAGCCTTGGGTGCGGGATCAGCCTCGGGGTTGGACCAGGATGCGGGCACGTCCACCTTGTGGATGGCGTCAACGCCTGCATCGATAGCCTTCCAGTTCATCTCAACGACGTCCTGGCCCTTCTTGCCGTAGCTCTTCTGAGCTGCCTGCTTCATGAAGTTGACGGCGTCCTCGATGGGCATAACGTCAGCCAGCTTGAAGAAAGCGGACTGCAGGATGGTATTGGTGCGCTTGCCCATACCGATCTCGATAGCCTTGTCGATTGCGTTGATGGTGTACAGCTGGATGTTGTTGTCAGCGATGTACTTCTTGGCCTCAGCGTTCAGGTGATGGCCCAGCTCCTCATCGTTCCACTGGCAGTTGATCATGAACACGCCGCCGGGCTTGACATCCTGGACCATCTTCATGCCCATGTGGATGTAAGCGGGGTTGTGGCAGGCCACGAAGTCAGCCTGGTTGATGTAGTAGGGGCTGCGGATGGGCTTGTCGCCGAAACGCAGGTGGCTGATGGTCACGCCGCCGGTCTTCTTGGAGTCATACTGGAAGTATGCCTGAACATACTTGTCGGTATGGTCGCCGATGATCTTGACGGAGTTCTTGTTAGCACCGACAGTACCGTCGCCGCCCAGACCCCAGAACTTGCACTCCTTGGTGCCAGCAGCTGCGGTGATGGGAGCGGGCTTGACTTCCGGCAGAGACAGGAAGGTGACATCATCGGTGATACCCAGAGTGAAGCGCTCCTTGGGCTGATCCTTCTCCAGCTCCTTGAACAGAGCAAAGATGGAGGACGCGGGGTATCCTTGCTGCCCAGACCGTAACGGCCGCCGGTCAGAACGACATCGTTCAGGCCAGCCTCACGCAGGGTAGCGGCAACATCCAGGTACAGGGGCTCGCCCAGAGAGCCGGGCTCCTTGGTGCGGTCCAGCACAGCCACCTTCTTGGCGGTCTTGGGCAGGACCTTCAGCAGGGAAGCGGAGACCCAGGGACGGTACAGGCGGACCTTGACGATACCGACCTTCTCGCCCTTGGCGTTCAGGTAGTCGATGACCTCATCAGCAACGTCGCAGATGGAACCCATAGCCACGATCACACGGTCAGCATCGGGTGCGCCGTAGTAGTTGAACAGATCGTAGTTGGTGCCCAGCTTTGCGTTGATCTTGGCCATGTACTTCTCAACAACAGCAGGCAGAGCGTTGTAAACGCTGTTGCATGCCTCACGATGCTGGAAGAACACGTCGCCGTTCTCGTGGGAACCGCGCATCTTGGGGTGCTCGGGGTTCAGAGCCTTCTTACGGAACTCCTCCACAGCCTCCATGTTGCACATTTCCTTCAGATCGGCGTAATCCCACTTCTCGATCTTCTGGTACTCATGAGAAGTACGGAAGCCATCGAAGAAGTTCAGGAAGGGAACCTTGCCCTCGATGGCGCACAGATGTGCGACAGGGGACAGATCCATGACTTCCTGCACGCTGCTCTCGACCAGCATTGCAAAGCCGGTCTGGCGGCATGCCATGACGTCGCTGTGATCACCGAAGATGTTCAGGGACTGGGTAGCAACGGTACGTGCAGAAACATCGAACACGCAGGGCAGCTGCTCAGCAGCGATCTTGTACATGTTGGGGATCATCAGCAGCAGGCCCTGAGAAGCGGTGAAGGTGGTGGTAACAGCACCTGCACCCAGAGAGCCGTGCACAGCGCCAGCAGCGCCGGCCTCAGATTCCATCTCGACGACCTTGACCTGATTGCCGAAGATGTTCTTCTGGCCAGCTGCGGACCACTGGTCCACAGAGTCAGCCATCGGAGAAGACGGGGTAATGGGGTAGATGGCAGCCACGTCCGTGTAGGCATACGCTACATGGGCGGCAGCGGTATTGCCATCCATAGTTTGCTTTGCTCTAGGCATTTTTCTTCCTCCATTATTCAGAATTTGGTACCTTTTGCGCGGGGCAATATGCCCGCTGGGACCGGAGAACCCCATAAAAGGCACTATTGCTTGTATACTATAATAGCAGATTCCGGCAATAAAGTAAACGCAAACCGCCCGACAAACGCACCAAAAATTAAGAAATTTTTTAGCGGTTTTGTACTTTCTTTAGTGCGTTAAAGCAAGCAGTGATGCAGATTTTCGGTTTTTGCCCACCGTCGCTTCCAGAAATTGTGATTTTTTTTCGCAAGAGGGAACTCCCTCAGTCAAAACCTGACGGTTTGGATGGAAAGTTTTTGTCTGCCGTCAGCGTGCAAGGACGCTCCGCTGGGCCAGAGGCAGGGAGGGGTGTTCCGAGTCCCCCTCCCTACCTCTGGACTCCACCCACCCCGCAACGGGCCAAGGGCTACACGCCCTTGACAATCCTAAAGAAGAAGTCGAAGCACAAAAAAGCTAGCGCTGCGCCAGTCGGCGCTATCGCTTTAACGCTTTTTTCGCTTCTCCATCTATAACCCCTCAGTCGCTACGCGACAGCTCCCCCGAGGGGGAGCTGGCACGCCCCCAGCGCCGCGCTTTCGCAGAAAGCAGCGCTGCAAATGCCGTTTGCCCGTTACGACCCCTCCCGTGAAAAGGCAATTCTGGAAAATCCGCAGATTTTCCAGAATTGCGAAATAAAATAATAATTCCGCTGAAAATGGTCAGAGCATCAGCGGAGACCATTTAAGATCGTGCTTTTTACGCGCTGCAGCGTTCTATAATATAAATTTGCAACTAATTTGCATTTTGGTATTGCAATTGGAGAGAATATCGTGTATAATCATCCCTGTTCGAAAATGCAAATTGGTTGCAATTTGTTATGATAAAGCAATTTTCTGCTGTGTTTGGAGCGTATATGGAACTGTTTCTGGATGTTCTGGGCGAATCTCTGGTGGATACCGCCAAGATGCTGCCCTTCCTGTTTTTGGCTTATCTTCTGATCGAGTATATCGAGACCCGCCACGGTGAGCGCATTGAAGCACTGCTGGCAGGCGGCGGGCGCTGGGGCGCGATTCCGGGCGCGGTGCTGGGCTGTGTGCCGCAGTGCGGCTTCTCCGCCATTGCGTCCAACTTCTACTCCTCCCGCGTCATCACACTGGGCACCCTGATGGCCGTCTACCTTGCCACCAGCGACGAAGCCATCCCGCTGCTGGTATCCATGCCGGCCTACTGGGATAAGCTGGCTGTGCTCATGGTCATCAAGGTGGTATACGCCATTGTGGTGGGCTTTGTGCTGGATTTTGTGCTGCGCGGCGTGCTGCCCAAATCGCTGCGCGGCGGCTACACCGGCCATGCCGACGAGGTGGACTGTCACGAGGAGCACAGCGACGAAGAGGGTAAGCCCGCCCCCATCTGGAAAGCGGCCCTGCGCCACACGCTGGAGATTTTTGTGTTCATTTTTGCGTTCAGTCTGGTGTTCGGCCTGATCGTGGAAGGCGTGGGCGAAGATGTGTTTGCAGACCTTCTGGGCAGCATGGGCTTCTTCCAGCCGGTAGTGGCTGCGCTGGTGGGCCTGATCCCCAACTGCGCCGCCAGCGTGCTGCTGACCCAGCTGTATGTGGAGGGTGCCCTGCGCTTTTCCAGTCTGGTGGCGGGCCTTTGCACCGGTGCAGGCGTGGGCCTTGCGGTGCTGTGGCGCACCAATCCTTCGTGGAAGCAGAACCTGTTCATCACCGGCCTGACATGGGGGTGCAGGCGCATTCCTCGGCGTGGCAATGCAGGTGGTCGTGGCCGTGTTTGCGTGATCACGAGAAGAAGCTGCAAAGAAAACGGCATCATGAAACAAAATAAGGCTATTGCATGGAATTCTGTGCAGTAGCCTTATTTTTATGCCCAAATGCACCCCAATTTTAAAAAAGTATGGTATACTGGTACAAAACTCAGTTCCATAGGGGAGAATAGAATGCAATATAAGATTCTGGCAAGCGATTACGACAACACACTGGTGCCCTTTGGCGAGGGCAAGCCGCGTCAGAAGGTGGTCAAGGCGGTAAAGAAGCTGCAGGCCGCAGGCGGCAGATTTGTGCTCAGCACCGGACGCGCGTATCCGTGCGTCAGCCTCAAGGGGCAGCTGGGCGGCATCCGGTTCGATTATGCCATCACCTGCAACGGTGCCTGCGTGGTGGACCGCGAGGGCCGCATCGTGGCCGAGCACCCGCTCACCGCTGAGGAAATGTACGCGCTGGTGGATTTCTGCGAGGATTATAACTATCCGCTGCAGTTCAATTTCAGGGATGCCTGCTACGCCTACTGCGAGTATGAATATCTGCACAGGGGCTATCAGCAGATGAACAGCATCGGGCTGGACTGTATGGACGGCGAAGATCAGGACCGCACCTGATCGATATGCCCCACGCGGCCTTTGCGGCAGTGCCGCCGGAGC
>ENA-OQMX01000352-OQMX01000352.1-human-gut-metagenome-genome-assembly--contig:-NODE-352-length-11239-cov-3.296436_pt1 | contig 11239 bp, 6 predicted proteins | sample MGYA00242622_ERZ504866 | MGnify/ENA primary metagenome ERZ504866 (study PRJEB26092, sample SAMD00036422) | human gut metagenome | host: Homo sapiens | study: EMG produced TPA metagenomics assembly of...
CAATATCGGCGCATTGATAGGCGCCACAAGAGGAACGGCGGAGAACTGCTATTATCTCTCAACCTCGTCTTTCGCGGCAACAGGCAATAAAGGCGATGTTGCCGGTGCGGCAAAGGTTGACTCCGTAACCGAGACTATGCTCGGTTCGGCATTTGTTTCGGGCGACACAAATCCGAAGCTTGCTTGGGAAAGCCTTGTTTCCGCAGATAAGCCCGTTCGTCCTTCGTTCAGCGAGGGAACCGAGCTTTCGGCAAAGCTTTCGGGTTACATTAAAGAGGCAGTCAAGAGCTCAAAAACCAAAGCGGGGCTCACTTCCGCCGACACTCTTTTGGGCAATGAAAGCTATATGTCAGGCGCCAGCTCTACGGCTACCGACTGGATGGCACTTGCTATGGGTCGTTACGGATATTTCGATTCCGTAGACGGAAAATATACTTATCTTATCGACGACGGCACAGGCTACACCGACTATCTCAATGCCATGAAGTCATACGTCGAAAAGACATACACCGAAAACGGCGGTACACTTCACAGCGTAAAGGCTACCGAGTGGCACAGAGGCGTTGTTGCAATAGCGGCTCTCGGCGGCGACCCCACAAGCTTCGGAACATATAACGGTCAGCCGATAAATCTTATCGCGGACGGCAGCTATAACTGCAAGGTAAAGGGCGGTCCCGGCAAACAGGGTATAAACGGCTGGATATGGGGTCTTATTGCTCTTGATACCGGTATGTATGAGGTTCCGAGCGACGCCGCATATCAGCGTGAGCTTTTTATAAAAGAAATACTTAAAATGCAGCTTACCGACGGCGTAGACGGCAATAAATACGGCGGCTGGGTTCTCGGCGGTTACGGTTCATCGTCGGATGTCGATATTACCGCTATGGCAATACAGGCGCTCGCTCCTTATTACAATGACGATACCGTGTATACATATAAAAATGAAATTTCGGGCGACGAAGTTTCAAAAACGGTTCGTCAATGCGTGGACGAAGCATTTGACCGCTTAGGCTCAATGATGAACGATAAAGCGGGCTTTACTTCCTGGAATACCGATAACTCCGAAAGTATAGCTCAGGTTATAGTTGCGCTGACTTCTGTCGGAATCGACCCCCAAAAGGACAGCAGATTTATAACCTCCGACGGCTTAACGCTCCTTGACGGACTTCTGAGATTCCGCGATACAAACGGCGGCTTCTGCCATGTTGTCGGCAACGGCTGGAACAGTATGGCAAACGATCAGGCAACTTACGCTCTCGTAGCTTATTGGAGATTTGAAAATAAGATGAGAGCACTTTATGATATGCGCGGCGACTGGAGCGCGGAAACCAAAGCGGCAATCACGGACGCAGTAAGCGCCATAGACGCTCTTCCTCTGCCGACGGACGCAAATTATAAGTCTGCGGCAAAGAGCGCACTCGCAAAATTCCGTGCGGTTCCCGAAAACGAACGCAGATACGTAAATAATTATTCGGCTCTTGTTTCGGCAATAGAGCTTGTCGGCGGCGAGGGAGAGCTTGACTCAAATACGCCGTACATCACTTCTATCGCGGTTACAAAAGCACCCGATAAGACCGAATATTATGACGGCGACTCTTTTGACGCTGCCGGCATGGAGGTTACCGCATATTACAGCGACGGAGCGCAAAAGCCCGTAACGGATTATGAGATAATTTCCGGTGATTCACTTGAAGTCGGAACTCAAAAGGTATGTATAAAGAGCGGTAAACTCAAGACCTTTGTAACAGTTACGGTAAAGGATAAAATCCCGTGGGAGGGCTTGGGCTCCGAGACTTCACCGTACATTATAAGCACGGCAGAGGACCTTTACAATCTGTCATATTACGTAAATACCAAGCTTATGGCAACTACCGGTGTTTACTTTGAAATGACCGATAATATCGACCTCAGCGACTATGACAACTGGACCCCGATAGGCTCTGACAGAAATCAGTTTGACGGTGTATTTGACGGCGACGGATATGTCATAGACAATCTTACTTCTCTCCGCGGCGGACTTTTCGGAACTGTCTGCCAAAATGCCGTAATTAAGAATGTCGGTGTCGCAAGCGGCGAAATCGGCAAAGAAAATATATACACTTCGTTCCTCGGCGGTATCGCCAAATGGAGTAACGGCGCAGACTTTATAAACTGCTGGAACGGTGCCGATATTTACGGCAGCGGTTACATGGGCGGTATAGTCGGTACAGTGCGCGACGGCGGCAAGAGTAATATCACGGGCTGCTACAACGTAGGCTCGCTTTATGCAAGCAGCGGCCATACAGGCGGTATTGTAGGACATCTCGATACTACAAGACGTGATACTTCGGTTGAGGTTACCATAGACAACTGCTACAACCTCGGAAGCATAAACGGTATTTATTCACTCGGCGGCATTGTAGGACAGGCTCAGGACGGCCACACCATAGTCAATTGCTATAACGCAGGTAAAATAACTTCCTCATCCGACGGTCAGGCAGGCGCAATAGCAGGCTCGCTCACAAATGATAACAGGGTTCAAGAATGCTATTATGACTCTTCCGTTACAGAGAACGGAATCGGAAACGGTGACGGAAGTACCACAGGCGAGACAACCGAGTTTATGAAATCTCCCGAATTCCTCGCGCTTCTCGGCGAAAAATTCAAAAAAGACGAATATTCTCTTGTAAACGGCGGCTATCCGATCCTTTATTGGCAAAAGACTTTTGATGCCGACGATGTAAACGAGGTTGTCGAAAAAATCAACGACATCGGCGATGTAACGGCAGACAGCGGCGTTAAAATAAACGAGGCAAGAAACGCATATGACAATCTCGACGACGATTTAAAGCCGTACGTTTCAAATCTTGATGTGCTTTTGAACGCCGAAAAAGAGCTTTCCGAAATAATAAGCCTCAAAGAAGCCAAAAAGACAGCACTCGAGCAGCTCGAGAGCTACAAGGACGCTTCGGATTACACACTCAATCGTGAGGCATTTAACAAGGCTCTCGAAAAAGGTATGGCTGATATAAGTGCGGCGAAGAATAAGGACGAAGTGAATACCGCTTTGATAAAAGCCAAGGCGGCACTTGACGAAATTCCGACAGATTCGTCACTCGGTAGCAATGACAACGGAAATGTCAATGTACCGTCGGTACCGGGTACAGACGGGAATACGTCAAATTCCGGAAATACCGCCGATACGGATATTAGGGGCGTTTCAATTCCCAAAACAGGCAGAATCGGAAATGCGGCGGTTGCATTTTTAATGTTCTCTTCTTTTGCTGCGGCAATGGCTGTTACCGCCAAACGCAAAAAGGACGAAGAATAAGACGGATTGATTACGTACCCGACGGGGCATTTTGTCTCCGGCGGGTACATCGTTTACACTAAACCGAAAAATGCCGATTATCGGCGGATTCATTTTGCAAGGGAGGTATATACCACGGATAAAAACAAAACCAAAAGAGCTCTTATTTGCTTTTTTTATGTGTTTTTTGCTTATTCTGCCGTCGTCTCGGGTTTTTGCCGCGGCAGGCCCTACGCTCAGAACTACGCTTTCCGACAATACAACTCAGCGCGGAAGCAAAAAGACATTTGACGTATGGGCGAGAAATGCGTCAGGCGAAAAAATAAAAGCGACGGTTACGTTTAACGGCGAAAAGCTTTCGCCAACATGGGACGATAACGAAAAATCAAGCTATACCCTTAACTTTACCTTTGAGGGCGATAACACGGTTGTCGTTTCGGCATCGTCCGACGGCGGGCGAAAAAAGCAGCTTACATATCACATTAACTACGAGAAAGCGCGGCAGGGCGAAAAAATCGGCACGGCTGTTTGGAGCGTCGAAATGTTCACCATAGGCTGCGGATATCTCGTGTATCCCCAAAAAGTAAATATATACGAGGGCGAGACGTCCGCTCAGCAGCTTTTGCGCCTGCTTAACGAAAACGGATATGTGGGTTATTACGGCGGCAGCGTAAGCTCTTCGTTTTACCTCGCATATGTAGCCGACGGTACGGCGTCTGCGGCGAGATATAACAATTATCAGAGAAGCTCGTCCGCTTCGTCTCCGAAAGCACTCGGAATTTCACCGACAATACCGTCTGTTTTGGTGCCGCATCTTAAAAGCACAATGACGTTTTATGACCCCGGCGATTATGAGAAAAACTGGAAAGGCCATCTCGGTGAATTTGTAATAACAAACGGCTCGGGCTGGATGTATTCCGTCAATAACGTTTTCCCGAATGTCGGTTTTGCCGATACATACCTTTCCGACGGAGATATCGTCAGAGTACAGTTCACTCTCGGCTACGGAGCGGATATAGGCGGCTTCGGTGCTATGGGAACCTCAATTCCGAATGTCGAAAAACAGCCGAAATCCGGCTATTTTTCGGTGGCGAATAAGGACTCGCTTACAAAGGCAATAGAAAGAACCATTTATTCGGGTCTTATAACGCGCTCAAATGTAAAAATGCATACGCCGCGGCATTATCCGTTGCCGAGACGCTTGACGCTTCGCAAAGCGCGGTCGATAACGCGGTTTCCGCTATCAATTCGGCACTTCAAAATCCGGGGTCGGAAACAAACTCCGCTCCTGCAGATGCTCCTTTGTCCGTCGGCGGCAGCGGCGCTCATGTGTCCTCCGGTGCGGCATTAGGCGGCAAGAATGCGTCGGGCGGCGCGGCAGCTGCCGCTTCCGGTGGGTCTGCCGACGCTGTCGCGGCTTCGGCTGCGGAGGAATCCGCTTTTTCCGCGACCGATGCGGAAACGGAGGAGATAACCGAAGCTTCAGAGGCTCTTTACGAGAGCGAAGAGAGCGCGGAAAACGCCGTATCATTGTCGGAAAACAAAAAATCAAAAACGCTTGTCGCGGTAATATGCTTGGTATCGGCATTTATCGTTTTTGGCAGGCGGAGTATGCTTTATTGTGTTTTTATGTAAAGAAAACGCCGCAAAAAACGGCGAAAAAGAAAAATCTGTTAAGGAGAGCTCTTCCCAAAAATGACAAAACGTGTTATTTCGGTGTTTTTATGCGTCCTGTGTGTTATATCCTCAATTTCTTTCATCGTATCGGCAAAAGAGAATAAGGAGTATACGTCCGACAATTTCCTCAGCGTCGCGGACGGTATTATCGCATGGAAAAAAGCCGATAACGGCTCGGAACCCGACGGATATTTGATTAACGATAAATATTTGGAAAATGCGGGTACTACTCCGGGGGATTGGTATCCCATAGCTCTCGGCAGACTCGGAATACAGGATAACAACGAGGGCTACCTTGCGGTCATAAAAGACAGGGTAGAGGAGCGTTATCGCGAAAGCGGAAGGCTCAGTGCCGCAAAGGCAACCGAGTGGCACAGAATAGCACTCGCCGTTCTCGCTATGGGCGGCGACCCGACAAATTTCGGAACCGACGAAAACGGCGCGCCGATAAATCTGATAGCGGACGGAACCTATGACCGCGGCAAGACAACGCCGCTCGGAAGACAGGGCATAAACGGCTGGATATGGGGGCTTATAACTCTTGACAGTATGCGTTATACCGTGCCTGACGGAGCGTACAACACCCGCGACGATATAATCGTTGAAATAATTTCAAAGCAGCTTTCCGACGGCGGATTTGCCCTGAGCTCGGATGATGCAGACCCCGATATTACCGCTATGGCGATAACGGCACTCGCACCATATTATAATTCCGAAAAAATATATTCTTATCACAGAAAAGCGTTGTCCGCCGATGAGAGCAAAACGGTGCACGAGGTTGTTGATGAAGCGGTTTTGTGCCTTTCACGTCTGCAACTCGACACGGGCGACTACAAAAGCTGGGGAACTCAGAATGTAGAGAGTACCGATTGGGTGGCGGTGGCGCTGTGCAGTCTTAATATCGACCCTCTCTCGGACAGCCGTTTCATAAAAAACGGCAACACCCTTTTTGACGGTATAATGCGTTACAGAATGACGGACGGCGGATTTGTCCATTCGTTTACTTACGACCCCGACAATCCCACATCTTTGCCCGATAAATCAAATACCATGGCGTCGGAGCAGACCCTTTATACCATGGCATCTCTTTGGCGGCAAAAAAACGGTATGAGAACTCTTTTCGATTTCAGAAAAGAGCAGAGCTCCGCGCTTAAATCGCGAATAAACGACCTTACTTCCGACATTTCAAAAATCGGCAATAAGACCGATAAACAAACGCTTCGCGAGCTTCTTGCGGTTTTTTATTCGTTGCCCGAAACAGAGCGGTGCTACGTGAGCAATTATTGGACTTTGTCCGATGAAGCCAAAAAACGCGGAATAGACGTTTCGGAAATAGCGGGTGAAACCGCGGTGATTGCGTTTTCGGATGATGACGCAAACGACGACGCCATTTTGTATTTTACCGATTCCGACCGTGCAATGGTTGACTCTCTGCCCGAAAAACTCACTACGGAGCAGTATGTTTTGGTTGTAACATTGCTTGATAAGCTCGAAAGGAGTGAAGATTTTGACGGTAAAGACGCATATCTCCGAAAGCTTGTTTCGGCAAAGGAGCAAATTGCCGCGGTTCAGGCGGAAATAGATTCGCTGAACGACGACATTAAAGCCGAGCTTTATCCGTTTGATAAAATCACGCTCAAGGATAGGGGCAAGGTGAATAAAATCGTTAAACGCTATAACGCGCTCAGCGAATATGACAGAGCAAAAATCGAGCGTTGGGAGGATGTCGTCAAGACAAAGACAAAGCTTGACAATATCGTTCGCGCCATAGTAATATCTGTTGTACTGTTTGTTTTAGCGGTAGGACTTACCGTGTTTATAATTATAAGAATCAGACGCCGTAAGATGAAAAAAACTCTCGAAATGGAGGAGCTTGCGGCAATGTATAAGGATGAAGACGACGAAATGCGGTAATTTTTTCTCGTGGAAGGGGAGTCATAATTGAAAAAAGATATTTTGGCGCTCCTGTCGTTGGCGCTGATAATAGCCGTATTGATTCACGGCACAAACATTCAGTCCGTTGACGAGTACTACCTTACTCATATCGACGATATAACCCCGCAGAGCGAGACGGTTTTTATCAGTATTCGCTGTGATACCGTGCTTCAAAATTACGACGAGCTTGACAAAGCCCTGCAATCCGATAAATATGTGCCGCAAAACGGCGTTATATTGCCGGAAACCGAATATGTGTTGAGACCCGGCGACACCGTTTTTGATATACTTGACAGGGCGGTAAGGTATAATAAAATACAGATGGAGTATCAGGGTGCCGATAAAAACAGCTATGGCAGCGTATACGTTCAGGGTATAAATTATCTGTACGAATTTTCCTGCGGACCGCTTTCGGGTTGGATGTATCAGGTGAACGGCGAATTTCCGAATTACGGATGCTCAAAATACAAACTGAAGGACGGCGACCGAATAGCATGGGTCTATACCTGCGATCTCGGCAAGGACGTCGGCTGTATATGGATGGGAGATGAAACGGGATGAAAGCTTTCGGCGGATATCATCCGGCTGTTACTTTTACATATTTTATATCTGTGCTGTTAACGGCTATGTTTGTATGGAATCCCGTAATACAGCTCACAGCACTCCTCGGCGGCATTATGTTTTCGCTTATGCTCGTGAGGAAAAAGGCTATTTTAAGCGATATGGGCTTTTATCTTCCGCTTTTTCTGCTTGTGGCTGTTACAAATCCTCTGTTTTCGCATAACGGCGTTACTCCGCTTTTCTTTATGAACGGTAACCCTGTAACGCTTGAAGCGGTTGTTTATGGCGTTTTTATCTCGGTGATGGTTGTCGGAGTGCTGTTTTGGTGTAAGTGCTATAATGAAATTATGACCGAGGATAAATTCTTGTATCTGTTCGGCAGAATTATCCCGAAAATGTCGCTTGTGCTTTCCATGGCTCTCAGATTTGTTCCGATGTTTAAAAGACAGATGAAAAATGTGAGCAGAGCGCAAAAGGCAATGGGGCTATATTCGCAAAAAAAGCTATGTTGACAGATTACGCGGCGGAATACGTGTTTTTACGGCGATGATTTCGTGGTCGCTTGAAAATTCCATGGAGCTGTCATCGTCTATGAGAGCGCGCGGATACGGTCTGCACGGCAGAACAAACTTTTCGCTGTTTAAATTCGGGGCGAGAGACGCGGCGGTTTTATTGTCGGGATTATTGCTTTTTGTCGTCGTAATAACAGGTGTCGGCAGCGGAAGCATCGATTTTACATTTTATCCGGAGCTCGGCAAAATCAGTCTTTCGTTAAAATCGTTAATTACTTACATTTCGTTTTTTATATTATCGTTTCTTCCGTTTTTTATTGAGGTAAAGGAGAATTTAAAGTGGAAATATTACATATCGAAAATTTGAATTTCCGTTACCCCAAGGCGGAAAAAGACACTCTTCACAATATTTCTCTTAATATCGGGCAGGGTGATTTTACTGTAATATGCGGCGCAACGGGCTGCGGAAAGACCACCCTTTTAAAGTTGATTAAAAACGAGCTTGCTCCCGCAGGTGAAAAGAACGGCGAGATACTCTATAACGGGAAAAGCATCGATTCCCTCGGCCTTCGCGAGAGTGCATGTGCCATAGGGTTTGTCGGGCAAAATCCCGATAATCAGATAGTTACTGACAAGGTTTGGCACGAGCTGTCGTTCGGCCTTGAAAATCTCGGTGTGCCGCAAAACGTAATTCGCCGCAGAGTGGGCGAGATGGCGAGCTATTTCGGTATACAGGATTGGTTCCGCAAAAAAACCGACGAGCTTTCGGGCGGTCAGAAGCAGCTTTTAAACCTTGCGTCGGTTATGGTAATGCAGCCCAAGGTGCTTATCTTAGATGAGCCCACAAGTCAGCTTGACCCCATAGCTGCGGCTGATTTTATAGCGACGCTTAAGAAGCTGAATACCGAATTCGGTATTACCGTGCTTTTGGTAGAGCACCGTCTTGAGGACGTTTTCCCGATAGCCGACAAGGTTTTGCTTATGGAAAACGGCTGTGTGCTTTTATATGATTTACCGCGTGCCGTGGCAAAAATCTTAAAAAAATAAATCCCGAACACCCTATGCTCAAGGGCCTTCCGAGTGCCGTAAGGCTTTACAATCTGCTCTCGTCGGACGAAGTTTGCCCGCTTACGGTTAAAGAGGGGCAGGAGTTTTTCAGACGTAATTTCAAAAGGAATATAGATTTTTCCGACGGTGATAAATCAGAATATTCCGATAAAACCGATACGGCAATCGAGCTTAAAAATGTTTGGTTCAGATATGAAAGAGATTTGCCCGACATTCTGCGCGGCGTAAATCTTAAAGCGGATCGCGGCGAAATAGTTTGTATTCTCGGCGGCAACGGCACGGGAAAAACGACAATGCTGAATGTCATTTCGGGTCTTAATAAGCCGTATCGCGGCAAAATAAAGATAGACGGCAAAAAAATCAAGGATTATAAGGGCAATTCGCTGTACCGAAAGAAGCTTGCATATCTGCCGCAAAATCCGCAGACGGTATTTTTAAAGGACACCGTTTCGGGTGATCTCGAAGAAATGCTCAAGGCGATGGAGTATAAAAAAGAAGAGCGCGAAGAAAAAATACGCGATATTTCCGAAAAACTCGGTATAACGGATTTGCTTACGAAGCATCCTTATGACCTCAGCGGCGGTGAACAGCAAAAATGCGCCCTTGCGAAAATGTTGCTTTCAGAGCCTACAATACTGCTTTTGGACGAACCTACAAAGGGACTTGACGCCTTTTCAAAGTCCTCGCTTTTGAATGTATTGAAGAAACTTAAATCGGACGGAATAACGGTTGTTATGGTAACTCACGATGTTGAGTTTGCCGCTGTCGGTGCCGATAGGTGCGCGCTGTTCTTTGACGGCGAAATCGTTTCTTCCGATGCGCCGAATTCGTTTTTCGCAGAAAATAATTTTTATACGACGGCGGCGAACCGCATAGCCCGTCCGCTTTGTCCCACAGCGATAACGAGTGAAGAGGCGGCTGAGTGTTGCCGCGGAAACGGAGAAGATAATGGTTAAAAAATGGCTTTCGTATATTTTTCCGTGCATTTTGGTGCCTGCGGCGGTTTTGCTCGGAGCCACAGTGTTTAAAGATAAACAGTATGCATGGATATCGCTTTGCGTTGCCGTGTTGTCGTGCGTTCCGTTTTTTCTCGCCTTTGAAAAGGGAAAAAGCGGTACAAAGGAAATGATTTTAATAGCTGTTATGGTCGCGTTGTCGGCAGTCGGCAGACTTATTTTTGCGTGGGCACCCAGCGTAAAACCGGTGACGGCACTCGTTATAATAACAGCGATGTATTTCGGCCCACAGGCAGGCTTTATGACGGGTGCGCTGACCGCCGTAATATCGAATTTTTATTTTGGGCAGGGTCCATGGACACCGTTCCAGATGTTTTCGTGGGGTATAGTCGGGCTTATAGCCGGAGTTTTCGCTCCGCAGCTTAAAAAGAGTCTTGTGTTCAGAATAATTTACAGTGCCGTTTCGGGAGTGCTGTATTCTTTGCTTATGGATATTTATACAACCCTTTGGTATGACGGCACGTTTAATCTGACGCGGTATATTGCCGCTGTTACGTCGGCTGTGCCCGTTACACTTACCTATGTAGTTTCCAATGTTGCATTTATAATAGTGCTTGCAAAGCCTATAGGCTCGGTTCTTGAACGAATTAAGACAAAATACGGAATGCAATAATGCATTCGTATAAAATCATTCACCTTTACTTTTACCGTGCCGATAGAAGACTTTTTTATCTGAAATGATGCTTTAATCGCCGTTTTTGCGCAAACATTGACGGATTTTACCATGCAAATCCGTTTTGCGTAGGCACAAAACCCTTATTGATTGCAATAAATTAAAATATTTGAATAAATCATTTGACAAAGGTATGTACGTTTGGTAAAATATATAAGCTCTTTGTTGAGCTCAATAAATCGAATACGGAGAGTTATCGAAGTGGTCATAACGGGCCTGACTCGAAATCAGGTAATCCCTAACGGGACCGAGGGTTCGAATCCCTCACTCTCCGCCAAGAATAAAGGGTATAGCGTTTGCTATACCCTTTATTTTTTTGTTGATAAGACAGCAAGGGATTCGAACCCTTACAATCTTTTGCAAGACGAAGTCTTGTCAAAAGAAGTCTACAATAGGATAGTTTGCGGAGCAAACTCGAGGGCGAACGAAGTGAGCCGAGTCCCTCACTCTCCGCCAAATAACAGGACATAGCAAAAGCTATGTCCTGTTTTTTGCTTTAAATTTAAAA
>ENA-OQMX01000355-OQMX01000355.1-human-gut-metagenome-genome-assembly--contig:-NODE-355-length-11212-cov-2.059359_pt1 | contig 11212 bp, 12 predicted proteins | sample MGYA00242622_ERZ504866 | MGnify/ENA primary metagenome ERZ504866 (study PRJEB26092, sample SAMD00036422) | human gut metagenome | host: Homo sapiens | study: EMG produced TPA metagenomics assembly of...
AACCGGGGAAACCGGAACTGAAAATTTTCAACAGAAACAGAGAGCTTCTGTACACCTTCCCTTTGGGAGGGTGCGCAGAGGCTCTTTTTTATTGTTAGATTGGCAGGATTCACCATAAAATTTGTAAAAATTTGGCGGGTATGTATATAAGGAAAAAATAATCAACGAAAAGATTATGGTAAATTTTACAGTAAAATGCGGCGAAACTCTTGAAAAACAGACCGAAATTCTTTAATATAAAAGGGTAAAAAGCTACAGGTGCGCTTTGTGCATCTGTACGGGGAGGAGCAGTCTATGAAACCGACCGAGGAGAAGATCCAGAGCAATGCATCGGACCTGCCGGTGTATCTGTTCAAACAGGGCAATAACTGTGAAGCATACCGCTACTTTGGCGCACACATGGAAACGCGTGCCGGTGAAGCAGGTGTGGTGTTCCGCGTGTGGGCACCCCATGCTGTAGCCATCAGCGTGGTGGGCGACTTTAACAGCTGGAAGCCGGGCAGCCACCCGATGCGCAAGGTGGATGGCGATTCCGTGTGGGAATTGTTCATTCCCGGCATGAAGGAATACGATGTTTATAAATATTGCGTAACCACCCGTGCAGGCGACCTTGTCTACAAGGCCGATCCCTACGCCTTCCACGCTGAGACCCGGCCGTCCAACGGCAGCAAGGTCTACGATCTGTCCGGCTTTGCATGGCACGACGCCGCATGGCAGACCGCGCAGAAAAAGGCAGACGTGATCAACGGCCCGATGAATATCTACGAGATGCACGCCGGCAGCTGGAAGATGAAGGAGGGCGGCAAGCCCTACAACTACTCCGAGCTGGCGGACGAGCTGATCCCGTACATCAAGGATATGGGCTACACCCATGTAGAGCTGCTGCCGGTGATGGAATATCCGTTTGACGGCAGCTGGGGCTATCAGGTCACCGGCTATTTTGCACCCACCAGCCGCTACGGCACCCCCAAGGACTTTATGGCCTTTGTGGATAAGATGCACGCCGCAGGCATTGGCGTCATCATGGACTGGGTGCCCGCCCACTTCCCCAAGGATCAGTTCGGCCTGTACAATTTTGACGGCGAGGCCTGCTACGAGGACCCCAACCCAAGCGCGGCGAGCACAAGGAGTGGGGCACCATGGTGTTCGACTTTGGCCGCAACGAGGTGCAGAGCTTCCTCATTTCCAGCGCACTGTACTGGCTGGAGCAGTACCACATCGATGGTCTGCGCGTGGATGCCGTGGCCTCCATGCTGTATCTGGACTACAACCGCAAGCAGGGCGAATGGGAGCCCAATAAGGACGGCGGCAAGGAGAACCTTGAAGCCATCGCCTTCCTGCGCAAGCTGAACGACACCGTGCTGGGCCGTCACCCCCACAAGTACATGATCGCCGAAGAGTCCACCGCGTGGCCCATGGTCACAAAGCCCGCTTCGGACGGCGGTCTGGGCTTCAACTTCAAGTGGAACATGGGCTGGATGAACGATATGCTCAGCTACATGAAGACCGACCCGCTGTTCCGCTCCGGCAACCACAACAAGGTGACTTTCAGCTTCTTCTACGCTTTCAGCGAGAACTTTGTGCTGCCCATCAGCCACGATGAGGTCGTGCACGGCAAGGGCAGCCTGCTGAACAAGATGCCCGGCGAGTATGACGACAAGTTTGCCAATCTGCGCACCTTCTTCGGCTACATGATGGCACACCCCGGCAAGAAGCTGCTGTTCATGGGACAGGAGTTCGGTCAGTTTGCCGAGTGGAACGAGGCAAAGCAGCTGGACTGGATGCTGCTGGACTACGACAAGCACGCCGAGCTGCAGAACTACGTCCGCACCCTGAACGCCTTCTATAAAGAGCACCCCGCCTCTGGCAGATCGATTACAGCTGGGAGGGCTTCCAGTGGATCGTACCGGACGACTCGCAGCAGAGCGTCATCGCCTTCCTGCGCAAGGATGCCGCCGGTAAGCAGATCCTTGTCATCTGCAACTTCAACCCCGTCCTGCGCGAGGGCTACACCCTCGGTGCACCGGTGTCCGGCACCTATAAAGAGATCCTGAACAGCGACGATGCCGCTTTCGGCGGCTCCGGCACCGTGCACAACAAGCCGGTGCGTACCCACAAAAAGCCGCAGCACGGCTTTGAGCAGAGCATCACCGTTACCCTGCCGCCCATGAGCACTTTGTACTTTGAGGTGCCCACAAAGCGCACCCGCAAGGCAGCAGAGGACAACGCGGACAAGCCGGCAAAAAAGACCGCCAAAAAGGCCACCGTCAAGGACGCCGACAAGCCGGTAAAAAGACCCGCACCACCAAGGCCAAGGCCGCCGAAACGGCGGATGAAAACCGGAAAAAGCAAAAAAGACCGCTGCCAAGTCCAAAGCAAAACCCGAGGCCGCAGCGGACAAGCCGGTAAAGAAAACCGCCGCCAAGGCAAAGACCGCGGCAAAAGCAAAAACTGAGACCGAAGCAGAAACCAAACCCGCAAAGCGCACCCGCAAAGCAAAAGTACCCAAGGAATAAGGATGCCCACACGGATGCACGCACGAACATTCTGATCTGTTGACTATCATTTCCAAAAAGGAAATGCTAAAGGGGAGAATAAAGCTATGGCAAAAGAAATCGTGGCAATGATCCTTGCCGGTGGACGTGGCTCGCGCTTATACGCGCTGACACAAAAGACGGCAAAACCTGCGGTGTCCTTCGGCGGTAAGTACCGCATCGTGGACTTCCCGCTGTCCAACTGCGTCAACTCCGATATCGACACCGTTGGTATCGCAACGCAGTACCAGCCCCAGAAGCTGAACGAGTACATCGGTAACGGTCAGCCTTGGGATCTGGACCGTCTGCACGGCGGTGTGCACACCCTGCCTCCTTACGAGCAGGCAAACGGCACCGACTGGTACAAAGGCACTGCAAACGCCATCTATCAGAACATTGGCTTCATCGACAGCTATAATCCCGAGTACGTCATTATCCTGTCCGGCGACCAGATCTGCAAGCAGGACTACGCCGACTTCCTGCGCTTCCACAAGGAAAAGGGCGCAGAGTTCTCTGTGGCCGTTATGGAAGTGGACTGGAAGGAAGCTTCCCGCTTCGGCCTGATGGTGGCGGACGAGACCGACCGCATCACCGAGTTCCAGGAGAAGCCCCCTGTGCCCAAGTCCAATCTGGCCTCCATGGGCATCTACATCTTCAACTGGGATGTGCTCAAGAAGTATCTGATTGAGGACGAGGCTGACCCCAACTCCAAGAACGACTTCGGCATGAACATCATCCCCGCCCTGCTGCGCGACGGCCGCAAGATGTACGCCTACCGCTTTGCCGGCTACTGGCGTGACGTGGGCACCATCGACAGCCTGTGGGAAGCCAACATGGAAGTGCTGGACCCCGAGAACTCCGGCATCGATATCTTTGATAAGACTTGGAAGATTTACAGCCGCAATCCCGTGCTGCCCGCCCAGAAGATCGGCGAGCGCGCCGTTGTGCAGGACTCCCTCATCACCGAGGGCTGCAAGATCTACGGCAACGTCAAGCACTCTGTGCTGAGCGCAGGCGTTGTTGTGGAAGAGGGCGCTACCGTTGAGGACGCCGTGCTGATGGACGGTGTCGTGGTCAAGGCAGGTGCCGTGGTCAAGCGCTGCATCCTTGCTGAGGACGTTGTTGTGGGCGCAGGTGCAAAGGTCGGCGGCGAGGGCGCTATTGCCCACGTTGGCACCGGTCTGACCATCGGCGCAGGCGCTACCGTCAAGGAGGGCGCAAAAGTGTTTGAATCCGTCAAGGAGGGTGTGGAAGTATGCTGAGACAGAACACCAATGCGTTGGGTATCATTTTCCCCAACAGCTATGACAATACCGTTCCCGAGCTGGTGACCGAGCGCGCTATGGCCTCGATCCCCTTTGCGGGCCGTTACCGCATGGTAGACTTTGTGCTGTCCAGCATGGCCAACTGCGGCATTTCCAACGTTTCCATCGTGGTGCGTAAGAACTACCACTCCCTGATGGATCATCTGGGCACCGGCCGTGAGTGGGATATGGCCCGCCGTCACGGCGGCCTGAACATCGTGCCGCCTTTCGCTGAGAAGGGCGTGCGCATCTATTCCGGCCGTGTGGAAGCTCTGGGCTCTATCATGAACTTCCTGGAGAACCAGAAGGAAAAGTACGTGGTCATGAGCGACGCCAATGTTGCCCTGAACTACGACTTCAACGCCCTGCTGGCTGCCCATCAGGCAAGCGGTGCCGATGTGACCGTTGCTTACCAGAAGACCGAGATCCCCGAGGGCCGCAAGAATGACAACTACACCCTGACCGTTGATGCTGATGGCCGTGTGACCGAGCTGCTGTTCAACGATTACCGCCCCGGCGTGCAGAACCTTGACCTGAACATCTATGTTCTGGAGCGCGAGACCCTGCTCAAGCTGGTCCGGGATGCGACCTCCCGCGGCCTGATCTACTTCGAGCGCGATATTCTGGCCCACAATGTCAACATCCTGAACATCCACGCTCTGGAGTACACCGGCTATGTGGCACATGTCTGTGACATGAAGAGCTACTTCGACGAGAACCTCAAGCTGACCGATGACGAAAATCTGGAAAAGCTGTTCCCCAAGAAGAGCCCGGTCTACACCAAGATCCGCGACGACAACCCCACCCGCTATGTGCCGGGCTGCAAGGTGACCGATTCCATTCTGGCCGACGGCTGCGTCATCGAGGGCACCGTGGAGAACTGTGTGCTGTTCCGCGGCGTCAAGGTCAAGAAGGGTGCCGTCGTCAAGAACTGCGTGCTGATGCAGGATACGGTGGTGGAAGCCAATGCCGAGCTGGACTGCGTTGTTACCGATAAGAACGTGAAGATCACCGCCGGCAAGAAGCTGTCCGGCACCGAGAGCTTCCCGGTGTACGTACAGAAGAAGCACACCGTCTGATTTTACTGAGTTATCCATAGGGGCGGCTTCCTCCCCGGTAGCCCCTCTTGAGAGGGGCGGGGGCATCTGTGTGCCCCCGCCTGCTCTTTTGTAAAAATGGTTCGTGCTGCCTGCAAGGGCGTGGGGGAGAACGAAAATATCCCACTATATGGAAGGAGCGATCCTATGAGAATCCTGTATGCTGCTTCGGAAGCTGCACCCTTTGCAAAGTCCGGCGGTCTGGCCGACGTTGCGGGTGCCCTGCCCAAGGCTCTGGTCAAGGACGGCGTGGATGCCCGCGTCATTATGCCCCTGTACGGCGATTTGAAGTTCCGTGATACGCTGGAGTACGTGACCAATTATTCCGTCCCCGTGGGCTGGCGCAGCCAGTACTGCGGCCTGTTCAAGACCGAGCGGAACGGCGTGACCTACTACTTCCTGGACAACGAGTATTACTTCAAGCGCCGCGGCCTGTACGGCTTCTACGATGACGGCGAGCGTTTCGCCTTCTTCTCCCGCGCCGTTTTAGAGACTTTGTTCTACATCGATTTCACCCCGATATCATCAACTGCAACGACTGGCAGACCGCTCTGGTGCCGGTGTACCTGAACCTGTACTATCGCCATCTGGATAAGTTCAACCGCATCAAGACCATCTTCACCATCCATAATATCGCTTATCAGGGCAAGTACGGCACCGACATTCTGGAGGACACCTGCGGCATCGGCCGCCGCGACCAGCACATCGTAGAGTACGACGGCTGCGCAAACTTCATGAAGGGTGCTTTCGAGACTGCCGATAAGATCACCACTGTCAGCCCCACCTATGCCATGGAGATCCTCGACCCGTGGTTCAGCTATGGTCTGGACGCTCTGCTGCGCGAGAAGCAGTACAAGCTGTGCGGCATCCTGAACGGCATCGATACCGATTCCAACGATCCCGCTACGGATAAGAACATCCCCTTCAACTATGACATCACCAACTTTGAAGAGGGCAAGGCAAAGTGCAAGGAAGCCCTGCAGGATAAGTTCGGCCTGAACAAGGACGGCAGCCCCGTCTTTGCCATGGTCAGCCGCATGGTCGGCATGAAGGGCTTTGATCTGGTGCAGAGCATCGCCGATGGTCTGGTGGATCGCGGCATCGAGCTGGTCATTCTGGGCAGCGGCGAGAGCCAGTACGAGAACTTCTTCTCCGACCTGTGCGCACGCCATCCGGGCCGCGTTGGCACCTACATCGGCTTCGAGCCGGCCCTGTCGCAGGAGATCTACGCAGGTGCAGATGCCTTCATCATGCCTTCCAAGAGCGAGCCCTGCGGTCTGGCACAGATGGTGGCCTGCCGCTACGGCACGCCTCCCATCGTCCGCGAGACCGGCGGTCTGCGCGACTCCATCCACGACAGCACCATGGGTGAGGGCAACGGCTTCACCTTTGCGGGCTACAATGCCCACGAGCTGTATGTGGCCTGCTGCAACGCACAGAATGCTTACTATGACAAGGAGAACTGGAAGAACCTCGTGCATCACTGCATGGAGTGCGATTTCAGCTGGGATGTCTCCGCCAAGAGCTATGAGGGCCTGTACAATGAGACCGCAAACCTCTGGTAATGTTCTGAAAACTGCATAACAGCTGCCGCCCGGTTCCCAAAGAGCCGGGCGGCTTTTTCGTGTGACCCTCTCAGCTTCGCTTCGCTCAGCAGCTCCCCCGAAAGGGGGAGCTTTATTTGTGCTGCCCGAAAGATGCATAAAAGCTCGCCCTTCGGGAGAGCTGGCGCGTCAGCGCCTGAGAGGGTTCGCCCGTTTTTTGCATTCTGCACAACAGATCCATCAAACTTTTGGTATTGATGTGCCCGCAGACGCACAAACTCCATACAGGGCGTACAGTTACGGCATTAGTGTAAACAAACTATGAAATTTTACTAGAAAACAGTGGAAAATTGATTGAAAAACGATCGGTTTGAATTATACTATCGTTATAAGATTTTTTGCTGACTGCAAATCCTTGGCAAAGAATCCAGAATCTGGCTTTTGCAAAGGCACATCACACAGGGAGGAAACGCAGGTTGAAGGGCTGGTATAAGGCACTGGAGGATCTTGTCTGGCTGACCCAGCTGGGCCTGAATATGCTGCTGCCGCTGGTCATGTGTCTGGGCGGTGCATGGTGGGCGGTGAACAACTGGAGCTGGCCGGAATGGGTGTTCCTGCCGGCCATCCTGCTGGGGCTTGCTGCCGGGGCACAGAACTTCTGGTATTTTGCAAAGGAACATATGGACCGCACCAAAAAGGAAAAACCAAAGCGGGTGGGGTTCAACTCGCATCAGTAAACTTAACAGGAGGTTTCCCTTTATGAAACTGCAGCCGGAATCCAAAAAGGAGCTGACCCGCATCGCCTGCGGCACGGCCATCTGTACCGCCGTCATGTGGGTGATCTTTGCAGCTCTGCACCTGGTTGGCTGGGTGAAATTTGATTACACTGTTGTTCTGGGCAGTCTCATCGGCGCGGCCGTGGCCATCGGCAACTTTGCGGGCATCTGCCTCGTATGCCAGAAGGTCATCGACGAGCAGGATGAGAAACGGCGCAAAGCGACATTGCAGGCTTCCTACAATGTCCGGATGCTTTTGCAGGCGGTGTGGATCATCGTTGCCATCGGGGCACCGGTGTTCCAGCCGTTTGCCGGTGTTCTGCCGCTGCTTTTCCCGCGCGTTACGATCTACTACCTGCAAATAACCGGCAAGTACAAGCCTCTTGCACCGGCCGGGCCTTCGGTGGATGTCTCTGTGGAGGACGACCCCGAACCCGCACCGGAGCCGGAAGCTGAACCCCGTGACGAAGGGGGTGAAACGTAACAAATGGAACTGAACGGCGCAAAGATCCTGTATACCATCCATACGGACATCCCCCTGCTGGGTGATTTCAAGATCACCCAGACCCTCGTCAGTACCTGGATCGTCATGGCGCTGCTTTCGGGTTTTGCCATCTGGCTGGGCAGCAACCTCAAGCTGGAAAATGTCTCAAAGCGGCAGGCCGCAGCTGAGTTCATCGTAGAACGGCTGGACCAGTTCGTGCACGACAACATGGGCTATCACTTTGATAAGTATATCCCGCTCATCGGCGCGATCTTCGCTCTGAGCATCGGCTGCAACCTCATCAGTGTCATCGGCCTGTGGAGCCCCACAGCCGACCTGAACACCGAGGCAGCGTGGGCCATCGTGGTGTTCGTGCTGATCATGTACTACAAGATCAAGACCAACGGCATCCTTTCCTACCTGAAAGGGCTTTTGGACCCCATCTTCATCATGGCACCCATCAATGTGCTGTCGGAGGTTTCCACCCCCGTCAGTATGGCGTTCCGTCACTTTGGCAATATCTTGTCCGGTACGGTCATTTCCACACTGCTGTACTGGGCGCTGGCAAGCCTGAGCCATGTCATTTTCGGCTGGCTGCCCGGTGCCTTGAGCCAGATCCAGCTGTTCCAGATCGGTATCCCGGCCTTTACGGGCCTGTATTTCGACTGGTTCGGCGGCTGCATTCAGGCGTTCATCTTCTGTACCCTGACCGCAATTTTCATCAAACGTGCTGCCGGTGAGGAATAAGCCCTCACAACGGCATCTCCCAAACAAAAACTTTTTGGAGGACAAATCTTATGACTGACTTTCAGTACCTCGCTCGTGGTATCGCTCTGGCAGGCTGCGGCATCGGCGCAGGCTGCGCACTGATCGCAGGTATCGGCCCTGGTATCGGCGAAGGCAACGCAGCAGCTGCTGCCTGTGAAGCTGTGGGCCGTCAGCCCGAGTGCAAGAGCGACGTTACCAGCACCCTGATCCTGGGCGTTGCACTTTCCGAGACCACCGGTATTTACGGCTTTGTCACCGGCCTGCTGCTGATCTTCCTGGCACCCGGTATGTTCATGAAGTTCCTGGCATAAGCGGAACCTTTTACAAAATAACGAAAGGAGACGCTTATGGAACTGTACCAGGCGTTGATCACGCTGGACGGCTGGACCTTTCTGGCCCAGATCTGCAACCTGATGATCCAGCTGCTCATCTTCAAAAAGTTCCTGCTGAATCCGGTCAAAAAGGTGATCGCCGAGCGCAAGGCCAAGGCGGACAGCCAGATCGCCGATGCTGCAAAGCTGCGCACCGAGGCTGAGGCCATGAAAGCGGAGTACGAGCAGAACCTGCAGAACGCCCGCACCGAGGCCAACCAGATCGTAGCTACGGCGCAAAAGACCGCCACCGCCCGCTCGGAAGAGATCGTGGGCGAGGCCCGCGCGCAGGCTGCTGCCCTCAAGCAGAAGGCTGAAGCCGACATTGCGCAGGAGCGCAAGAAGGCCGTGAACGAGGTCAAGGACGAGATCGGCGGCATCGCCATGGAGATCGCCTCCAAGGTGGTGGAGCGTGAGATCAGCGAGAAGGACCACAAGGATCTGATCGACGAATTTATCAAAAATGTGGGTGAAGCATCATGACCGAGACTGCAAGGATGTACGGCGGAAGCCTGTACGATCTGGCGGCGGAGGAAGGGCTGGAGGCCCGCATTCTGGGTGAGCTGGACGAAGCCGTGGCGCTTTTTAAGGCAAACCCGGACTACCTGCATCTGCTCAGCACCCCCAGCATCCCGAAAAGAGAGCGCTGCGGCCTGCTGGATGAAGCACTGCGGGATCAGGTCCACCTCTATGTGCTGAACTTTTTGAAGATCCTGTGCGAGAAGGGCACCCTGCGGGAGCTGTCCGGCTGCGCACGGGCTTACCGCATCCGCTACAATCAGGCGCACGGCATTCTGGAAGCTACGGCTGTCTCGGCTGCTCCGCTGACAGAGCAGCAGCGCACTGCGCTGCACGCCAAGCTGGAAAGCCTGACCGGCAAGACCATCGACCTTAAAACCAAGGTGGATGCCAAGGTTCTGGGCGGTATCCGGCTGGATATCGAGGGCACCGAGCTGGACGGCACCGTCCAGAACCGTCTTGCCTCCCTGCGCCGGGATATTGCGGCGGTCACTCTGTAACATTCCCCTGCCCTTTGCAAACGGGGCAGAGCACAGAACGAATTTCCACCCGAAATGACTATTATGAATTGAGTGGTGAACAACAAAGATGCAACTGAAACCTGAAGAGATCTCCAAGATCATCCGTGCGCAGATCAAGCATTACGAAAATGCCATCGAGCAGAGCGAGACCGGCACGGTCATTATGGTGGGCGATGGCATCGCCCGGGCCAGCGGTCTGGAAAAGTGCATGGCAGGCGAGCTGCTCCAGTTTGACAACGGCGAATACGGTATGGCCCAGAACCTGGAGGAAAACACGGTCTCCATCGTTCTGCTGGGCTCCGATGTCGGCATCAAGGAAGGCAGCACCGTCAAGCGCACCGGCAAGGTGGTGTCCGTGCCGGTGGGCGAAGCCATGATCGGCCGCGTTGTCAACCCCTTGGGTATGCCTATCGACGGCAAAGGGGAAATCAAGACCAAAGAATCGCGCCTGATCGAAGTCAAGGCCTTCGGCATCGCTGACCGCCAGCCGGTCAAGGTACCGCTCCAGACAGGCCTCAAGGCTATCGACTCCATGGTCCCTATCGGCCGTGGCCAGCGTGAACTCATCATCGGTGACCGTGGTACCGGCAAGACTGCCATCGCCATCGATACGATTCTGAACCAGAAGGATACGGGCGTCATCTGCGTCTACGTCGCTATCGGCCAGAAAGCTTCGACCGTAGCCCGTGTCGTCCGCACGTTGGAAGAAAACGGCGCCATGGCCTATACCATCGTCGTCGCCGCTACGGCTTCCGACGGCGCACCGCTCCAGTACCTGGCTCCGTATTCCGGCGTTTCCATGGCCGAATACTTCATGCTCCAGGGCAAGGACTGCCTCTGCGTCTACGATGACTTGTCCAAACACGCTCAGGCATACCGTGCTATGAGTTTGCTCCTCCGTCGTCCGCCAGGACGTGAAGCTTATCCGGGCGACGTATTCTACTTACATTCCCGTCTCCTCGAACGAGCTGCTAAATTGTCGGATGAACTCGGCGGCGGTTCGATTACGGCCCTGCCGATCATCGAAACCCTGGCCGGTGACTTGTCGGCTTATATCCCGACCAACGTCATTTCCATCACAGACGGCCAAATCTTCCTGGAAACAGAAGCCTTCAACTCCGGGATCCGCCCGGCTATCAACGTCGGCCTCTCCGTATCCCGTGTCGGCGGGTCTGCCCAGATCAAGGCCATGAAGAAGATTGCCGGTACGCTCCGCCTGAGCCTGGCTCAGTACCGTGAACTGGCTGCTTTCGCTCAGTTCGGTTCCGACTTGGATAAGAGCACGAAAGCCCAG
>ENA-OQMX01000356-OQMX01000356.1-human-gut-metagenome-genome-assembly--contig:-NODE-356-length-11187-cov-2.088969_pt1 | contig 11187 bp, 12 predicted proteins | sample MGYA00242622_ERZ504866 | MGnify/ENA primary metagenome ERZ504866 (study PRJEB26092, sample SAMD00036422) | human gut metagenome | host: Homo sapiens | study: EMG produced TPA metagenomics assembly of...
GTACTATACCGGAGTCCGATCCTAGAACCATGAAACCGGTATATGTACCTCATAATCCACATGAAAAAGGCAATGCAGAAGGCTCTTATGATGTATAGAAAACCGGAGAATTATGATCTGGTCAAAGAGGCGCTCATAAAGGCCGGCAGACAGGATCTTATCGGTTTTGATAAAAAATGTCTGATAGCGCCGAGAAAGATGGACAGGAAAGGTGAACACCAGGGACAACGTTCGTATGGCAAAAATGATAAAAGTAAGAACAATTCAATCAAAAATGGTAAAAACAGCAAAAATAATAAAGTTGTTCCACAGAAAAACACAAAATCATCCGGGCAGAAGAATGCTAAAAATGGCAAAAACAGGAATAAAAGGAAATAGCTCCTTCGCGGAGTCGTTCATTTTTGGTTGCGTGGCACATGCTTTTGTGCTAGAATTATGGCAGATTGTGTGAACCTTTAAGGTTTTTTATATGTAGTCTTATGTCACACTAATATTTTTTAAATGGAGGATTTGAAAATGGCAAAGAAGATTGTTTTAGCAGGCGCATGTCGTACAGCTATCGGAACAATGGGTGGATCACTCAGCACAACACCAGCTACAGAGCTTGGTTCAATCGTTATCAAGGAGGCTCTCAATAGAGCAGGAGTTCCTGCAGATCAGGTAGACCACGTATACATGGGATGTGTTATCCAGGCTGGTCAGGGACAGAATGTAGCACGTCAGGCTTCAATAAAGGCTGGACTTCCAATCGAGACAACTGCTGTTACAGTTAACGTTGTCTGTGGTTCAGGTCTTAACTGTGTCAACATGGCTGCACAGATGATCGAGGCAGGAGATGCTGATATCGTAGTTGCAGGTGGTATGGAGAATATGTCTATGGCTCCTTACGCTATGATGAAGGGTCGTTTCGGTTACAGAATGAACAATGGTGTACTCGTAGATACAATGGTAAACGATGCTCTCTGGGATGCATTCAATGATTATCACATGATCAAGACAGCTGACAATATCTGTGAGCAGTGGGGTCTTACACGTGAGGAGATTGATGAGTTTGCAGCAAAGAGCCAGCAGAAGGCTGTTGCAGCTCAGGAGTCAGGTGCATTTGATGCTGAGATCGTTCCAGTTATGGTAAAGAAGAAGAAAGAGATGGTTGAGTTCAAGAAGGATGAGGGACCAAGACCTGGTACAACAGTTGAGACACTTTCAAGACTCAGAACAATCAATCCTAACGGATTTGTTACAGCTGGTAACGCTTCAGGTATCAATGATGGTGCTGCAGCTATCGTTGTTATGAGCGAGGAGAAGGCTAAGGAGCTTGGCGTTAAGCCTATGGCTACATGGGTAGCTGGAGCACTTGGCGGAGTTGATCCTTCAATCATGGGTATCGGACCTGTAGCTTCAACCAAGAAGGTTATGGCTAAGACTGGTCTCAAGATTGAGGACTTCGATGTTATCGAGGCAAACGAGGCATTTGCTGCACAGTCAGTAGCAGTTGCTAAGGAACTTGGATTTGATGTTGACAAGCAGGTTAACCCTAACGGTGGTGCTATCGCTCTTGGACATCCAGTTGGAGCTTCAGGATGTCGTATCCTTGTTACACTTCTTCATGAGATGCAGGCAAAGGGTGCTAAGACAGGTCTTGCTACTCTCTGTATCGGTGGTGGAATGGGCTGCTCAACAGTCGTTAAGATCGAGGACTAATTTTAGATAATAAAGGAGATACATAATGGAGTTTGTTACATACGAACAGGATGGATATGTAGGAATTATCACAATCAACCGTCCAAAGGCTCTGAACGCACTCAACAGTGCAGTTCTTGAAGAGCTTGATGCAACATTCAAGGCAGTTGATCTTGATACAACAAGATGTCTTATTCTTACAGGTGCCGGTGAGAAGTCATTTGTTGCCGGAGCTGATATAGGTGAGATGTCAACACTCACAAAGGCAGAGGGAGAGGCCTTCGGTAAGAAGGGTAACGATGTGTTCAGAGCCATTGAGACATTCCCTATCCCAGTCATCGCAGCAGTGAATGGATTCGCTCTTGGCGGCGGATGCGAGATTTCAATGAGCTGTGATATCAGAATCTGCTCAGAGAATGCAATATTCGGTCAGCCAGAGGCTGGTCTTGGAATCACACCTGGTTTTGGCGGAACACAGAGACTTGCACGTCTTGTAGGTGCAGGCATGGCTAAGCAGCTTATCTACACAGCAAGAAACATCAAGGCAGATGAGGCTTACAGAATCGGTCTTGTGAACGCTGTTTATCCACTTGAGGAGCTCCTTCCAGCAGCTAAGAAGATGGCAGCCGGAATCGCAGCAAACGCTCCTATTGCAGTAAGAAACTGCAAGAAGGCTATCAACGATGGCTTACAGGTAGATATGGATCAGGCAATTGTTATTGAAGAGAAGCTTTTTGGTGACTGTTTCGAGACAGAGGATCAGAAGGCAGGAATGGGCAATTTCCTTGAGAAAGACAAGGAGAAGAAACTTAAGGTTGTTCCTTTCCAGAATAAGTAATAATTAACAGTTCTGATATTAACATTTAGGGTGGGGAATCTGATAAAGGTAAACCATCCTAAATGTGTGATATAAGTATTATGGTAGCATGTTAAACGAAACGTATATGAATTTCTCATGTTTACCGGAAAAAAGATTTAGGAGGACATAAAAATGAAGGTTGGCGTAATTGGTGCAGGAACCATGGGTCAGGGCATTGCTAAGGCATTTGCTCAGGTTGACGGATACGAGGTTGCACTCTGTGATATCAAGCAGGAGTGGGCTGAAGGCGGTAAGGACAAGATCGCTAAGGGTTATGCAAGACTCGTAGAAAAAGGAAAGATGACACAGGAGAAGGTTGATGGTATTCTTGCCAGCATCACTCCAGGTCTTAAGGAAGACTTATGTGCAGACTGCGACCTTATAGTTGAGGCTGCTTTCGAGAACATGGAAGTAAAGAAGACAACATTTGCTGAGCTTGACAAGATCTGCAAGCCAGAGTGTGTATTCGCTTCAAACACATCATCACTTTCTATCACAGAGATTGGAAATGGTCTTACACGTCCTATGATCGGTATGCATTTCTTCAATCCAGCTGACAGAATGAAGCTTATCGAGGTTATCGCAGGTGTTAATACACCAGCTGAGATTGTAGAGAAGATCGTTAAGATCTCAGAGGAGATCGGTAAGACTCCAGTACAGGTTAACGAGGCTGCTGGATTCGTAGTAAACAGAATCCTCATCCCAATGATCAACGAAGCTGCATTCATCAAGATGGAAGGTGTATCAGACATAGCTGGTATTGACGCTGCTATGAAGCTTGGTGCTAACCATCCAATGGGACCACTTGAGTTAGGTGATTTCGTAGGCCTTGATATCTGTCTTGCAATCATGGACGTTCTGTACAATGAGACAGGTGACAGCAAGTATCGTGCATGTCCATTACTTCGTAAGATGGTACGTGGCGGCAACCTTGGTGTTAAGAGCGGCAGAGGATTCTATGTATACAATGCTGATCGTACAAAGACACCAGTTGATGCTCAGTAATAGTGCTAAGTAATATAATATATTCATGGAGGAATAATTAGAATGGATTTCGCTTTAGACAAGAAGTATGAAATGGCGCAGAATTTATTCAGAGAGTTCGCGCAGAATGAAGTAAAGCCTCTTGCTCAGGAAATTGACGAACAGCACAGATTTCCTAGAGAGACTGTAGAGAAGATGGCAAAGTATGGTTTCTTAGGAATCCCTGTTTCTAAGGAGTTAGGCGGACAGGGCTGTGATATTCTCACATATGCTATGTGCGTTGAGGAACTTTCAAAAGTTTGTGGTACTACAGGTGTTATCGTATCAGCACACACATCACTCTGTGTTGATCCTATCGTAACATTTGGTACACCAGCTCAGAAGGAGAAGTATGTTCCTGATCTTGCTTCAGGCAGAAAGCTTGGTGCTTTCGGTCTTACTGAGCCAGGTGCTGGTACAGATGCTCAGGGACAGCAGACAAAGGCTGTACTTGACGGAGACGAGTGGGTACTTAACGGATCAAAGTGCTTCATCACAAACGGTAAAGAGGCTGACGTATATATCGTTATCGCAGTTACTGGTATCGTTGAGAAGCGTGGCAGAAAGATGAAGGAGATCTCAGCATTCATCGTAGAGAAGGGTACACCTGGATTTACATTCGGTACAAAGGAGAACAAGATGGGTATCTGTGGTTCTTCAACATACGAGCTTATCTTCACAGACTGCCGTATTCCAAAGGACGCTCTTCTTGGACAGAAGGGTAAGGGATTCAATATCGCTATGCACACACTTGACGGTGGACGTATCGGTATCGCTGCTCAGGCTCTTGGTATTGCAGAGGGCGCTCTCGAGACAACAGTAAACTATGTTAAAGAGAGAAAGCAGTTCGGCAGATCAATCGCTCAGTTCCAGAATACACAGTTCGTTCTTGCAGACCTTGCAACAAAGATCGAGGCAGCTAAGCTTCTCGTATACAAGGCAGCAAGAAAGAAGGATGAGTACCAGAGCGGTGCTAAGGTTTCTTACTCAGTAGAGGCAGCTATGGCTAAGCTTTACGCAGCCGAGGTTGCTATGGAAGTTACTACAAAGTGTGTTCAGTTACACGGTGGTTACGGTTACATCAAGGAGTACGATGTTGAGCGTATGATGCGTGATGCTAAGATTACAGAGATCTACGAGGGAACTTCAGAGGTTCAGCGTATGGTTATTTCTGCAAACTTATTAAAGTAATATAGGAGGTACTTAACGTGAAGGTTATAGTTTGTATAAAGCAGGTACCTGATACAAAGGGTGGAGTACAGTTCAACCCAGACGGTACATTAAACAGAGCAGCAATGCTTACAATCATGAACCCTGATGATAAGGCAGGACTTGAGGCTGCGCTTAGATTAAAGGATCAGTATGGTGCAGAGGTAACAGTTCTTACAATGGGTCTTCCAAAGGCTGCTGACGTTCTTCAGGAAGCAATCGCTATGGGAGCTGACAAGGGTGTTCTTGTAACAGACCGTGTTCTTGGTGGAGCTGATACATGGGCTACATCAACAACAATCGCTGGAGCTCTCAGAAAGCTTGATTATGATCTGATCATAACAGGTCGTCAGGCTATCGATGGAGATACAGCTCAGGTTGGACCACAGATCGCTGAGCATCTTGGAATTCCTGTAATTTCATATGCACAGGAGATCAAGGTTGACGGAGACGCAGTTATCGTTAAGCGTCAGTATGATGACGGATATCATATGTTAAAGGCTAAGATGCCTTGCCTTGTAACAGCACTTTCTGAGTTAAATGAGCCAAGATACATGACTCCAGGTGGAATCTTCGATGCAGTTAATGCAGAGATCACAACACTTGGCAGAGCAGACCTCGTTGATGTTGATGATTCTAACATCGGTCTTAAGGGCTCACCTACAAAGATCGCTAAGGCTTCAGATAAGGTAAGAAAGGGTGCAGGCGAGAAGGTTGTTCCTGATTCTCCAGATGAGGCAGTTAGCTATATTGTTGGCAAGTTAAAGGATAAGCATGTAATCTAATATAGTAAAGGAAAAGTGGTGAATAAAATGGGCGCAATGAACGCAGAAGAAATGAAGAACTACAAAGGCGTATTTGTCTTTGCACAGCAGGTTGACAACGTATTAGACGGCGTTGCTTTCGAGTTACTTGGAAAAGGAAAAGAGCTGGCAAAGGATTTAAACACAGAAGTAACTGCAGTATTGATTGGCTCCGGCGTTAAGGAGCTGGCAGATCAGCTCGCTGAGTACGGCGCTGACAGAGTCATCGTGGTAGACGATCCGCAGTTAAAAGACTACAGAACAGAGCCGTATGCACATGCATTAGCATCTGTAATCAACGAGTACAAACCAGAAATCATGTTAGTTGGTGCAACTGCTATCGGCCGTGACTTAGGACCTACTGTTTCTGCAAGAGTAAAAACAGGTCTGACAGCAGACTGTACATCTCTTGAGATCGGTGATTTCCCACTGGTTGCTGCACCTGGTAAAGAATCAGAGCAGAAACACAATCAGTTATTAATGACACGTCCTGCATTCGGTGGTAACACAATCGCTACAATCGCATGTCCTGACAACCGTCCACAGATGGCTACAGTTCGTCCAGGTGTTATGCAGAAGCTTGACAAGGTAGCTGGTAAGAAGGCAGAGGTTATCGAGTACAATCCAGGATTCGTACCTAACAACAAGTATGTTGAGATTCTTGAGATCTCAAAGGCTATCTCAGATATCAAGGATATCATGGATGCTAAAATCCTTGTTTCAGGTGGTCGTGGAGTTGGTTCAGCAGAGAACTTCAAGCTCCTTGATGATCTTGCAGAGGTACTTGGTGGACAGGTATCATGCTCACGTGCAGTTGTAGATTCAGGCTGGAAGCCAAAGGAGCTTCAGGTTGGTCAGACTGGTAAGACAGTTCGTCCACAGGTATACTTCGCAATCGGTATTTCAGGTGCTATCCAGCACGTAGCTGGTATGGAAGAGTCAGACATCATCGTTGCTATCAACAAGGATGAGGATGCTCCTATCTTTGATGTAGCTGACTATGGTGTAGTTGGAGATCTCAACAAGATCGTTCCAGCTCTTACAGAGGCTATCAAGGCAGAGCTTGCTAATAAGTAATTAACAGCTTGTTTGTCATATAGATAATTTTAGATTATCAATTATAAGTCCCCCTCTTGGATTTGATGTTCAAGAGGGGGATTTTTTGAGCTGTATGGTGGTCTGAATTGTAGAATCGTTTGAATTGCATAGGGCTGTTGCAGGATGAATTCAGGTACGGAATGATTTGTGTGCGGCTACGTGAGGGTTGTGTTGAGGATATACTTGCGAAAAATTATGTGCTGTTTTTATTGAGTGTCCGTTTTCATTACTAGGGATACTCTGCTCGATGATGAGTGAATAGCATTATTAGTGAGCTATAAATGAATTGATGATTGTAAATGTGAATATATGGGTCCAATATACGAGTCGGTGAATTGAGTCGATGAGAAATCGATAAATCGAAAATTAGAAATCAGAAAATAGAGATCGAAAATCAAAATACAAGTGTATTGTAAATAATACAAAAATAATGTAGTATTAATTAGTTTGAGTATAGTAGATAAAGAGAGTATGCATGTGCGGATAAGTGCAAGTGAAGATAAGTGTGTGTGAGGATAAGCACAAATGGCAGGTACAGTACATTATGCACAGCAGGAGCATGCAGAGGAGAGGTACATATGAAAGAGAAAGACAGCGTCGAAAATAATGAAAAATCACCTGATAACAGGAAAAAATCTGGTGAGAAAATAATATCTGATAATAAAACAATATCTGCTAATGGAAAAAGCGTTCGCAGGTGAGAGCAGAGAAAATAGATGGGAGTGATGTCTGAGGGAAAGCTTCTGATGTCAATGTCACTTCCTATGATAATTTCCATGCTGTTCCAGGCTATGTACAATGTTGTGGACAGTGTGTTTGTGTCAAGATTCAGCATGGACGGACTTACGGGCTGTGTCCAGGCATTTCCGATACAGAATCTGATGATAGGAGTTTTCTCGGGACTGGGAGTTGGCTTTAATGCGTTTATATCCAAGGCACTTGGAGAGAAGAAATTTGACAGGGCAAATGAAGTTGCCAGACAGGGAATATTCCTTGAGGCGATAGGATATGTGATATTCCTGATAATAGGTTTATTCTTTGCAAGGACATTCATGGAAAGTCAGACGGGGGATGCACGGGTAATCCAATATGGAACAGAGTATCTCGAGGTGTGCTGCTGTTGTGCTTTCGGTATAGCTTTCCAGATGACATTTGAGAGATTGCTGCAGTCCACGGGACGTACAATGTACAGTATGATAACCCAGATACTCGGTGCTGTCATCAATCTTATACTTGATCCTATAATGATATTTGGTCTTCTCGGATGTCCACGAATGGGAGTAAAGGGTGCTGCCATTGCAACTGTATGTGGACAGTGTATAGCCGGAACTCTTGCTATGATATTCAATATCAAGAAGAATCCGGATCTCCATATAACACTTAGAAGATTCAGGCCACATGGCGAGATAATTGGTAAGATTCTCAGCGTAGGTGTGCCGTCGGTTATCATGGTTGCAATAGGTTCTGTGATGAATTATTCCTGAATCTGATACTGTACTCATTCTCGAAATTGGCCGTTGCAGTGTTCGGAGCGTATTTCAAGGTGCAGAGTATGGCATTTATGCCTGTATTCGGATTGAACAACGGAATGATACCGATAATTTCATACAACTACGGAGCGCAGAAACCTGACAGAATGAAACGCACCATGAAGCTGGGTGTGATGGTCGGTTGTTCCATTATGGTATTCTGTCTTGCTATCATGCAGGTATTTCCGGGACAGATACTTAAAATATTTGATGCCACAGATGAGATGCTGTTGATGGGTATACCAGCGGTCAGGATCATGAGTACAGCGTTTATATTTGCGGGATTTTCTGTCACATGTTCGGGAATGTTTCAGGCTGTAGGAAAGGGCGTGTACAGTATGATAGTGTCTATGGCGAGACAGCTTTTTGTCATACTTCCTGTGGCATATTTCCTGTCGAAAGCAATGAACAGTGTGAATGGTGTGTGGGCAGCGTTCCCTATTGCAGAGGTTTTCAGCGTGATCATATCGACGATCTTTCTTCTCAGGGTCTATAAGAAAATAGTAAAGCCTATGGAAAGCGTCTAAAGAGATTAAGAGACGAAGATAATGAGATATGATGAGAGCATAATAATATATACATAGCACGTGGCATTTGTATTGTGGTAGAATACTATATAGTAATATAGTTTCGTGTGATGAATGCAGTGTTGCATTTGTCATTGACAAGTGACAGAAAAGGTAATGGAAAGAGAGCGAAAATGGGAAAGTTAATATATATGGATCATGCAGCGACGACGGCGGTGAGACCTGAAGTGCTCGACGCCATGTTGCCTTATTTTACAGAAAAGTTTGGAAACCTTCAGGCGTATATACATTTGCATCGAGAAATAAGGATGTGATAAATGTGGCGAGGGATATAATTGCTGATTCGCTTGGCGCAAAGCCTGAGGAGATCTATTTCACGGGCGGTGGTTCGGAATCGGATAACTGGGCTTTAAAGGCTGCAGCGGAAGCCTTTCAGGATAAGGGAAAACATATAATTACGACCAGGATAGAGCACCATGCCATTCTTCACACATGTCAGTATCTGGAGAAGAGGGGCTTTGACGTGACATATCTGGATGTGGATGAGAAGGGGATGGTTGATCCTGACAGGCTGGAGTCGGCGATAAGACCGGATACGATCCTCATCTCGGTTATGGCTGCAAACAATGAGATAGGAACCATAGAGCCGATAAGCAGGATAGGAGCTATTGCGCATGAACATGGCATTCTATTCCACACGGATGCGGTTCAGGCGTATGGACAGATACCACTGGATGTAAATGCCATGAACATAGATATGCTCAGCAGCAGCGGACATAAGCTTAATGGCCCGAAGGGAATCGGGTTTCTGTATATACGGAGCGGATAAAGCTTGGAAGCTTATCCACGGAGGCCAGCAGGAGCGAGGAAGACGTGCCGGAACAGAGAATGTACCGGGGATTGTAGGAATGGGCAAAGCTGCGGAGCTTGCGATGCTCTCAATGGAAGATCGGATGAAGCAGGAGACAGATATCAGAGATCATATGATACACAGAATTTTATCGGAGATTCCTTATTCCAGACTGAACGGACATGACAAAGACAGACTTCCGAACAATGTAAATGTCAGCTTCCAGTTCGTTGAGGGCGAGACGATCCTCATCATGCTCGATATGGCGGGCATATGTGCTTCTGCCGGTTCCGCATGTACATCGGGTTCTGTTGATCCCTCCCATGTGCTGACAGCTATAGGGCTTCCGAAGGAGATATCCCATGGTGCGGTCAGACTGACTCTGGGATATGAGAACACCATGGATGAGGCGGATGCGGTGGTAGATAATCTCAAGAGAATCGTGGAAAATCTCAGAAAAATGTCACCTGCGTATCAGGATTTTGCCAGGAGAAACATGTAAATTACACAAGATATAACTATGTATAAAGAGGGAAAAAATTTGGTCGATACAGATAAGAAGACAGTGTGTGTTGGTATGTCAGGCGGAGTCGACTCGTCGGTTGCCGCACTTTTGCTCAAGGAGCAGGGCTACAATGTAATAGGAGTTACCATGCAGATATGGCAGGATGAGGACAGGGACGTGGTGAGTGCCCATGCCGGATGCTGCGGACTTTCTGCTGTGGATGATGCCAGGCGTGTGGCATCGCAGCTCGATATTCCGTATTACGTTATGAATTTCAAGGAAGAATTCAAGAAGTACGTAATAGACTATTTTGTGGACGAATACAAATGCGGAAGAACTCCGAATCCATGTATTGCATGCAACAGATATGTAAAATGGGAGTCTCTGCTTACGAGATGCATGGCCATCGGGGGCGATTATATTGCTACGGGACACTATGCAAGGATCATACAGCTTCCAAATGGCAGATATACTCTCCAGGAGGCCAGGGGAATAGAGAAGGATCAGACATATGCTCTCTACAATCTCACCCAGGAGCAGCTCGCCAGGACACTCATGCCGGTTGGAGAGTACAGCAAGCCTGAGATCAGAAAAATTGCAGAGGACCACAGACTTATGGTGGCTCACAAGCCGGATAGCCAGGATATATGCTTTGTGCCAGATGGAGATTACGCCGGTTATCTTGAGAATGAAGCAGGACTTAAGGCGGTTCCGGGAGATTTTGTAGACATACATGGCAATGCGATCGGAAGACATAAGGGAATCATACACTACACCATAGGACAGAGAAAAGGACTTGGACTTGCGATGGGGCATCCGGTATTTGTGGTGGACATCATACCTGAGACAAATCAGGTTGTTATAGGAGAGAACGGAGATGTATTTTCAGAAAGGCTGATATGCAACAGACTGAACTTTATGTCCATAGAGGATCTCACGGAGCCAATGCATGTCAAGGCGAAGATCAGATACAATCATAAGGGAAGTATGTGTACCATCAGAAAGATAGATGAAGATCTGGTAGAAGCAGTATTTGACGAGCCGGTAAGAGCTGTGACAAAGGGACAGGCTGTAGTGTTCTATGAAGATGATCATGTGCTTGGC
>ENA-OQMX01000358-OQMX01000358.1-human-gut-metagenome-genome-assembly--contig:-NODE-358-length-11121-cov-3.424777_pt1 | contig 11121 bp, 11 predicted proteins | sample MGYA00242622_ERZ504866 | MGnify/ENA primary metagenome ERZ504866 (study PRJEB26092, sample SAMD00036422) | human gut metagenome | host: Homo sapiens | study: EMG produced TPA metagenomics assembly of...
CAGCCCCTCTGGGATGTCAGGATACGAACCCGAATGATACAATTCAACACACATCATTTTAAACTCATAACTATAACGCATAAAAATACCCTCCTTACTGGTTGTCCAGTAAAGAGGGTACATATCAAGTCGGTGTGGAGTTTTATTGTATATTAACTATTATTAGTTAGCCAGAGCCTGAAGTACAGCAGCCTTCATCGCATCGTCACACTGCTCATCTCCTATGTACAATGTAACTGTACTCTTTCCGCCTGCAGGGAAATCAAATACTGCCTTCAGTGTCTTGTCTATATATGTTCCATCTGAACCATACTTTGCAAGATCCATGCTGACCTTTGTTCCATAATATGTGATTCTGAATCCACCGTTTGTTGTGTCCTCATAATACCATACTGTTGTCTTGGCCTCTTATCAAGAGCGTCTCCATATGTAACACCTGTAGGAACCTTCTTCTCTGTTCCGTTGCTCTGTACATCTGTATAGACGATCTCATTCTTCTTAAGGCTGTCTATCTTGTCCTTTGCCTCATCGTTAGTACGATACTGAATATTACCCTTTACAAATATCTGAGCTGTCTCAGGAAGAACCCAGATACACACCGCCACAGATAGCTGCTACCACAATAATGGCTACAAGGATCTTAACAAATGTCTTCATAATTATCTCTCCTATCCACAATCAAATTCATCAATCGATACTAGAACAGTTCTTTCTCAAGCTGGAATATGAAATCCTCAAGGAGCTGCATGCGTTTGCTGTACTCAAGTCGTCCAGCCTCAGTCTTACATCTCTTGATCTTTGGTTTATTGATCTTATAAAAATTCTTGATTCTGTAATATGCGCGCTTATAGCTTGCCTCGTCCTCTATAGCCGTAGCCATGGAATCCCACAGAACACTGATCGCTCCCACTTCATCCAGCAGGTCTGCATCCATAACTATCCTGCACTCAAGTGACAGATCTGCATCAGTATCCTTCTCCTCATGGATCATGATTATCTCGCCTATCTTGGCTATCTTCTGTGGATCGACTCCCAGACTGTCAAGATAATTGACAGCTATCTCTGCTCCGACCTCCCCATGTGGTCTCTCGTCATCCCAGCCCACATCATGAAGAAGTGCCGCGAGAACTATTATATCCAGATCTCCACCTAACTTCGACTGAAGCTTTATCGCCCATCTATACACCCGCATAGTATGTTCAAATCTGCTCCTGAATGGATAATTAGGCGGCCTACCATTAACGGCTGTCTGTTCCTTTACAAAATCAATTACTTCAGCGTAATTCATATCCGTTTCGCCCCTTGGAAATCACTATTCTGCAACGCATAATAACACTGCAAAAGTATCATACTTGATGATAACATCTTTTGTGGGATTTTGCTATATTTTTTTAAATTTTAATAAATAATGTTAAAAATAAAAAATCCATGCGATCTTCCTTCGAAGCGTCACCATAGACGTTACCTCAGCAGTTAACTCAGCCCAGGCACCCTCACGGCACACAGGAGATTCCCCTTAGTGCTGCTTCGTCTCCGACCTGACACGGTTCGAAGATTCCTGTTGCGCGAGACCCAGACATCAACATCACTTACTGAGGGCAGCCCTACAGCGGCCACCCCTCAGGAAGACCATCACCCCTGCTATAGCGGATTGCAGGTACAGGGCGCCGCTACCTCCCCGGTTGCATGGAAACTTTAAAACATATTTAATTGGCTGTGCACAAGATGCACCGCAGGCTACATTATATCTGACATGCCGCCCGCCGTCAAGCATTCTTCGCTTTTCCCTGTCTCAGGTCGCGAAAAAAGCTCTTCATCATCTCACTGCATTCATCCTGCCGCACACCACGTATAACCTCAACCTGATGATTGAACTGTTTCATGTCCAGCAGGTTTATTATGGAGCCCGCACATCCGGCCTTGGGATTCATACATCCTATCACCACATTTGGGATACGGGCCTGCACTATGGCCCCGGCACACATCTGGCACGGTTCAAGGGTCACATACATTGTGCACTCCTCCAGCCGCCAGTCGCCGAGCTTCTTTGACGCCTGTTCTATGGCCAGTATCTCCGCATGTGCAAGTGTGGTCTTTTTCAGATTTCTCTTGTTGAAGCCCCTTGCGATTATCCTGTCATCGTGGACTATGACACAGCCTATCGGAACATCGCCATTTGCATAAGCCCTCTTTGCCTGGGCTATGGCTTTATCCATATACTTCTCATGGATACGCCGCTCCTCCGGCGTCAGCTCATCTATATTGGTATCTTCCATTCTCTTTATCCTCTTCTTCCTATCTTATATCCACTATCCAGTAGCCGAAGCTGCCGGTCTTGATATGTGTCTCCTTCTCCGGCACGAATCTGTCAAATCCAAATATCCCGGCAAGGTATTTCTCCCTCGAGGAATACACCCCCGGAACTCCAAGTATGTAACTAACGCGGTCATCATCTGTGGAAAATATGACTTTGCCAAACATCAGGTATTTGTAGCTGTAATACCCGTGTGTCAGGAAGCTGTTCACCCCAAGCTTCCAGTTGCACATGTCCAGCAGACCTATGTCATTCGGGGATATCTTCACGCTCTCTATGACGCTGTCCAGCCCGTCATCCAGGGAGCTTCCCGGAAGAAGTGGCAGACGTTCATAGTTCTCAAACATTTTGTCTATCGCCGTTCCGGTCTCGGAGGTCTCGACCTCATCAGAACATACAGGCTCCGCCGGTGCAGCACAGCTCTCAAGCTCCAACTCTGCCGTGACCGTATCTGTTATGGAGGCCTCTCTCACCGCCTCGCTCAGTTCCTCAGCATCGCGGCCCGCACGTTTCGCATCCCACATTCTGGAATAATCTATCACACTGTCCGTCCAGGACGAACAGAATATATCGCTGTCGTAATACTCCTGCCCCATATTTCCATCCGGCTGTATACGCCTTATGACGATACCGGCAAATGCAGTCACAGGCCGTCCGCTCTCCATGACATCATCCCAGCAGAATGAGAAGCACTCCTCACCGTGTCCATTTCTGAGTCTCATCTTACCGACGAGCACCGGCAGAGGGATCATCACGGGTTCATTTGTCTGTTCACCGCCCACTGCGCCTTCGTCGGCCAGCGTCTCCCTGTAAATGAACACGCCATAGATTTCCTCTCTGCTGTTCATTCCGTTTCTCAGTCCAACCGTGAGTCTTCCCGTTCTCCCCACCTTTGCCACCTTGGCAAATCCTGAATTTTCACATTTGTGCCCGTCGTGATACCTGTAAATATACGATATAAATCGGTTCCAGTACACCATAGATAATCCTCCTCTCCCTTCCGGAATTCTGCGTCCTTTTCCGGGGGCTTTATCAATTATCTATGATTCTGTCTCACCACCTATGACATTATTTATCCGTGAGAATGTCGCTCAAAGCTGCAAATTCCGCCAGACTCAAACTTTCTCCACGGATATTTGCTGATATTCCAAGGGATTCCAGCGCCTTTGCAATCTGCTCCTTGGTAAATGACAGTTCTCCGCTGTTGGCTATGCCGTTCTGAAGAGTCTTTCTTCTCTGGTTAAATGATGCTCTTATCAGCCGGAACATGAGCTGCTCGTCCTTCACCTTGACCGGCGGCTCCTGGTATCTGTTCAGTCTGATGACCGCTGAGCCCACACCCGGTCTCGGTATAAAGCAGTTTGGCGGAACATTTGCCACTATATACGGCTCGGCATAATACTGAACTGCCAGGGACAGTGCTCCGTAATCCTTGGTTCCCGGGCCCACCTGCATGCGGTCCGCAACCTCCTTCTGCACCATGACCGTCACCGAGAGAAGCGGCACATGCTTCTCGAAAAGTCCCATGATGATCGGTGTGGTTATATAGTATGGGAGATTCGCAACCACCTTGATAGGCCTGCCGCCATTTCTCTCCTCCACGATCTTGTTGATATCCACCTTCAGTATGTCATCGTTGATGATGGTCACATTGTCGTACTCCGCAAGGGTCTCGTCCAGAATAGGGAGAAGATTCTTGTCTATCTCCACCGCCACAACCTGTCCGGCACTCTCCGCAAGATACTGGGTCATGGTTCCTATTCCCGGACCTATCTCCAGAACGCAGTCGTCCTTCGTGATGTCCGCCGCGCTGATTATCTTGTTTATGACATGTGCATCTATGAGGAAGTTCTGACCGAACTTCTTCTGGAATGCAAATTCATATTTCTTTATCGTCTCTATCGTAACCTGTGGATTACTTAACTTCTCCATGCTTTGTCCTTTCCTGCGTCCAGACAATGGCGGTTTCATCAAGATTTGTGTCACGACCAGGACTTTGTGGTATGCCTGTCTGGGGCATACCACAAAGTCCTGGTCTCAATTCACATTGCGAAACCTCCATTGCCTGTAATCTACGTTTTTATTACATCTTGTACATTTTCAGGGCATTCGCGTATGTCTGGTCATACACTTTCTGAACCGGAACGCCCTTGATCTCGGTTATCTTCTCAGCTATATAAGGTATGTTGAGGGCAGAGTTCCTTGTTCCCCGGAATGGAACCGGAGCCATGTATGGGGAGTCTGTTTCGAGAACTATCTTTTCCAGAGGGATGTCCTCCACGACCTCCTGAAGCTTCCGGCTGTTCTTGAAGGTGACTACTCCGCCAACCCCTATGTTAAATCCCATCTTAATATATTCTCTTGCCTGTTCTACGCTGTATGAATAACAGTGTATCACACCGCCATTTCTGCCGCCATCCATTCTTTTCAATATCTCCATGGTGTCTGACGCGGCGTCCCTGCTGTGTATGATGATCGGCATGGCAAGCTCCTGTGCAAGCTCAAGCTGTCTGACGAACCATTTCTTCTGGACATCCCTCGGGGGATCATCATCAAAATGATAATCAAGGCCTATCTCACCTATGGCTCTAACCTTTGGATTATCCTGCACCATGCTCTTAAGTTCCTGTATATCCGCCTCCGTCAGCTCTCCTACCTCACTCGGATGTACGCCGACTGCCGCATAAAAATGCGGATATTTTGCGGCAAGCTCCACCGAATTCCTCGACGACTGCATATCCGCTCCGACGTTCATGACCTTGTCTATATCCTTCTCAAGGAATTCTGCAATTAACTGTTCTCTGTCCTCATCAAACTGAGTATCGTCATAATGACCATGTGTCTCAAATATCATATCTCAAACCTCTCTTATGGTACTAATGCATTGTTTATAGTACCGCAATATCGTATCCGTCACGCTGTATTATACAGAAATACCCGCACTTTGTGAACGTTTAATTATTTGTTTATGATTAGTTATTAATCTTTATAAATAGATTAATCTTTAAACACATTTTTTTCACAAATCCTGAATATACTAACAATCGTAAAGAGTTTTTCATTTATTTGAATCCTCTCTCCCCTCATTTTTTTGCAAGAGGCAGCAGATCTTCCCCGTTCTGTTACCTCTTGTTTTTTTGTGTCCAAAACTGTATATTTATTGTGATGTATAGATGTACACATAGATTACATCAACGTATAATATGTGTCCACATTACACGTGTCATATTGCATTGATTTTATATGTATATTTATCATAACATTTTACATAACAGGAGGACTTTCATGATTTCAAAGAAATATTCATCAATGTTAAACAACACTTCCATCATCAGGGAATTTGCACAGTATGCTTCAAAGCGTGCCGCTGAGATCGGTGCTGAGAATGTGTTCAACTATACTATAGGCAATCCATCTGTGCCTACCACGGATGACTTCAACAAGGGACTTATCGACCTTATCCAGAATGAGGATTCACTGGCACTTCACGGCTACAGCCCTACACTTACCATCTACTCTGTAAGAAAGGCTGTCGCAGAATCACTGAACCGCCGTTTCGGCATGGAGTATGTTCCTGAGGACATTTTCATGACATCAGGTGCTGCCGGAGCCCTGGCCCACGCCATCAGATGTGTCACAGAGCCGGGCGACGAGGTTATCACATTTGCCCCTTACTTCCCTGAGTATGTACCATACGTTGACGGAACCGGTGCTGTTCTCAAGGTCGTTCCAGCAGATATTACTTCATTCCAGATCAACTTTGACGCATTTCTCGAGATGATGAACCCAAATGTTCAGGCAATCCTCATCAACTCGCCAAACAACCCATCCGGAATCGTCTACTCAACCGAGACTATAACACATCTTGCCCAGATCCTCACAGAGAAACAGGAGGAGTACGGACATGACATTTACCTTATATCAGACGAGCCTTACAGAGAGATCGTATTTGAGGGAACTGATTCGCCGTTCATCTCTAAGTTCTACGACAACACCATCTGCTGCTACTCATTCAGCAAGTCACTGTCACTGCCTGGAGAGCGTATCGGATATGTGGCTGTAAATCCTAAGTGCAAGGACGCTGAACTCATCATCAATATGTGCGGACAGGTATCACGTTTCACAGGACACAACTGTCCTTCATCTCTGATACAGCTCGGAGTTGCAAGGGTTCTTGACGAGACCTCTGATCTGTCTATCTACGAGAAGAACAAGAACATCCTGTACAAGGAGCTCACAGCTATGGGATATGAGTGTGTTGAGCCAGGCGGAACCTTCTATATGTTCCCTAAGACTCCTATCGCAGATGCAAATGAGTTCTGTAACATGACTGCCCATGAGCTTGATCTGATCCTTGTTCCTGGCGACAGCTTTATGTGTCCGGGACATATGAGACTGGCTTACTGTACTACAACAGATATGGTTGAGCGCTCTCTGCCACTGTTTGAGAAGGCTATTAAGATGTGTAAATAATGATCTGTGTGTACGACAATAACAGATCTTGTTTGTACAAAATTATTTTAGGAAAGTATAGAGATATAGCATATGACTAACATAAAGATAATTCTCGCCTCGGGATCGCCTAGAAGAAAGGAACTTCTGGCCCAGGCGGGATACGACTTCGATGTGTGTCCAAGTCTTTCTGATGAAGATCTTGAACCTATGGCTCCATCTGAATATGTAATGCTTCTGGCTAAGAAGAAGGCAGATGAAGTGTGCAACAGGATCATCGCCCAGGATGTTGTAAGACGGGTTAAAAAGCTTCCTGAACGCTTCGTTGTCCTCGGCGCAGACACTGTTGTATCGCTGAACGGAAGGATTCTTGGTAAGCCTTACGACTACGACGATGCATACAACACCTTGAACAGTCTGTCCGACCAGACGCATCAGGTGTACACCGGCGTGTGTCTGATATATGTGAACGGAAGAGCCAAGTCATCCAGCTCATTCTATGAGAAGACGGATGTCACCTTCTATCCTGTATCCCACGACGAGATAATCCAGTACCTCGCCACAAATGAGCCGTTTGACAAAGCCGGAAGCTATGGAATTCAGGGCAAGGGCGGTCTGTTCGTCAAGGGAATTGAGGGCGACTACAACAATGTTGTCGGACTGCCACTCGCAAGGGTGTATCACGAGCTTGATGATTTGATTTCTTAAATGGTTTGGAAATATTTTCTCTAAATGGCAATTATATTTATTTTACGACACTAAATTATCCCTTTTTGAGGAAAAGATCTTGAAAAAGGCACAAAATCTGAGATTTTGTATCTTTTCAACAAAATTTCCTTGAAAAGGGATAATTTTATACACATATTATTAAATTCCACGATAAACAGCACAAAGACTTTTATCCGCCATCGTGCCATAAGAAATAATTCCTACACAAATCCTTACATAAGCTCTTTCTTCACATTGAAGATAGTTCCAACGACCTTCGGGCCCGCATTTGATGCAACTGCTGCCCCGATCTGGAAGTAATCTGAAGGGCCATAGCCAACCTTCTCCGTCATACGGGCTGTCAGCTCGTCTCTTACGATCTCATCGTTACCATATACTATCTGGTACTCTGAACCCGGATCCATCTCTTCCACTGTGACATCCACCATCTTTGCCATGAGCTTCTTCTCGCCGCGGCACTTGATAGCTGTCACGATCTCATTTGCCCAGATCTTCATGATAGGCTTCACGCCAAGTGCGTCACCAACCAGAGCTGCCGCACTTGGGATTCTTCCTGACTTGGCTGCATACTTGAGGCCATATATTCCGAAGTATATCCTTCTCTTTGGAAGCTCTTCCTTCAGATACCACACTATATCCCTGGCATCCCTGCCCTCCTGAACCATTCTAGCTGCCACAACCACCGGATAGCCATACTGTCCACTGTAGCCTATTCCGTCAAATACATATATATTGCACTTTCCGGCGCACTCAGGATATTCCTCCTCGAACTGATCTGCGGCCATCTGCGCATTTGCATATGAGGCAGAACCATCCTTGTTGATGCTTACATATATAATATCCGTGTAACCCTGCTCCACCAGCTCCTTATACACCTCGCCGAACTGGTACGCTGTGATCTGTGATGTCTTTGGAAGATCATCATTCTCTGCCATGAGCTTGTAGAAGCCCTCATTGTCAAAATCGACTCTGCTCAGATAAGACTTGCCACCTATTACAACCGGGAAAGGAAGGATCTTGATGCCGAGCTCCTTCTCCTCATTCTCTGAAATGTCACTGGCAGAATCTGTCATTATAATAATTTTTCCCATAATTCACAAAACTCCATTTTTTGCTAATGAGCAGACGCATGAAAATGCGCTGCGCGCGGCGTCTGCGTGCTTCATAAGATGTCACTAAGCCCAGCTTAGTGACGGCGCACCCAGTGCGCCACCTCCTTACGAAAAGTTACTTATCATTCTCCATACGCCACTTGATACATCTGTTGAGATAATGGACATAATCCGGATTCTTGCACATACCCTTGCCCTTATCATCAGATATCTTGGCAACATCCATGCCGTTACATGCTGTAGTCTTCATAACTATGTTGAGCGGTTCATCGCACGTATCGTTGGATATATATGTTCCTATTCCAAATGCAACCTTGATCTTGTCCTTGAAATAGCTGTTGAGTTTGTCTGCTTTCTCGAAATCAAGGCTGTCGCTGAACAGAAGTGTCTTGGTCTTTGGATCAAGTCCAAGCTTCTCATAATGATGAACCATCTTGTCACCCCACTCATAAGGATCACCACTGTCGTGTCTCACCCCACTGAAAAGTGTCGCATATGTGAGCTGGAAATCCTTCAGGAAGCAATCTGTTGTGATGGCATCAGTGAGAGCTGTTCCGTTCAGCACTCCATACTCCTTAACCCATGCATCCAATGCATACCAGTTGGAATATGCAGGATTGTGCTTATGATTACCCTGTCCAACACACATGATCCACTCATGCGCCATAGTTCCAACCGGAACCAGATTATACTTCCTTGCCAGATATACATTACTTGTTCCGACAAATGTTGAACCCGGATACTTGCGCTTGCTGAGTTCCTTGACTGCAAGCTCCTGAGCTTCAGCCGAAAGTCTTCTTCTGAGTCCAAACTCACTGAAAGCTCCAAGATTATACTCTCCGGTCTCGACTTTTCGGACCTTCTCATCAAGCTTCTCCCTGAATGATGCAAGCAGCTTATCATAGTCATCGTTCATTCTGAAGTAGACCTCATTCACTATAGCCAGAGTAGGTATCTCATACATGGAAGTATTGAGCCAAGTGCCTCTCGCCTCTATCTTCAGTCCACATTCAGCGTCATCTGATATCTCAAAGTCCTCATATCTTGCCTTCCAGAGTCTCAGAAAATCAACATAAGAACCCTTTATCCACTTGATATTGTGCAGATACTCAAGCTCCTCCTCTGTAAATCTCAGATCACAGTAGAGCTGTATCTGTCTTTTGATTTCATCAACCATCTCCTTTGTGAAGAACACGTCAGTATTCCTGCACTTGAATGACCATGTTGTCTTATAGTCACTGAACTGATGGTAAATCGCTTGTCCCATACTAAACTTGTACATATCCGTTTCAAGCAGGCTTGTGATTATTCTTTCCATTTTTATACTCTTCTTTCTCTTTTTATCCGCTCCACACATACGGCTTAACCGCCATATATCACGGAAATACGGAAGTATACGCAAGTTAAAATACTTCCACTTATAATAAGTTAGCACACAGCCCGCTGTCAAGCACTATTACCTTGCAACTATCACACATAGTATTGTATAATGTTACCGTTCAGAGCCATGCAGCACAATATAAGAAGTGGCTTGTCATGCTTGCATGAACAAGGCATTTCTTATATTGTGCTATACGGCGGATACGCCGCACCGAACAGGCTCGTAAGAGACTGTGAGGTGGCATGGCTCTGAATGCCGCAGGGCACACCCAGCCGAACAGGCTCGTAAGAGACTGTGAGGTGGCATGGCTCTGTGGTTTTTACATATTATGAAAAGAGGATAGATTATGTTAGAGCAGAACACGGAAAAAAGCCTAAGAAGTACGCTGGTATTCTGGCTCACCCGACATCATTCCCAAGTCCTTATGGAATCGGAGATCTGGGTCCGGGCGCTTATCAGTTTATCGACTTTCTTGCAGCTTCAGGATTAAATCTGTGGCAGGTGCTTCCACTCGGTCACACAGGCTTTGGTGATTCACCTTATCAGCCATTTTCAGCATTTGCAGGGCAACCACTTATCATCGATATCGACTACCTCAGAAAGAAGAAGTTACTTCTGGACGAGGACTTCTCAGCTATGCCTGACTGGGATCCTGAGAAGATCGACTATGGAACACTTATAGAATTCAAGACTGGCCTTCTGAAGAAAGCGTACGAGAGATTTATCGACGCTGACTATGCAGATGATATGTCAGGAGACGAGGATCTCATGGCAAAGTTCGATGCATTTGTCAAGAATACATCATGGCTTGCTGACTACTCTCTGTTCATGGCAGGCAAGGATGCGCACGAGGGAATGCCTTGGTACATGTGGGAGGATTCACTGAAGAAGCCTACCGCAAGGCAGAAGACCGCATGGAAGAAGAAGCTTGCAGACGGCATCGGCTACTACAACTTCCTCCAGTTCCTTTTTACAGAGCAGTGGCAGGCCCTCAAGACATATGCAAATGATCTCGGAATCAGTATAGTAGGTGACACACCTATATTCCTCGCATGGGACAGCGCAGACGTATGGTCCAATCAGGAACTGTTCCTGCTGGATTCAAAAGGATACCCTATCGAGGTTGCAGGTGT
>ENA-OQMX01000360-OQMX01000360.1-human-gut-metagenome-genome-assembly--contig:-NODE-360-length-11069-cov-3.399013_pt1 | contig 11069 bp, 10 predicted proteins | sample MGYA00242622_ERZ504866 | MGnify/ENA primary metagenome ERZ504866 (study PRJEB26092, sample SAMD00036422) | human gut metagenome | host: Homo sapiens | study: EMG produced TPA metagenomics assembly of...
ATTTGTTCTTAACGAGACTTCTTATCACGGCAAGGGCGCAATAGAGAGCATTGCCGACGAGGCAAAGGGCAGAGGCTTTAAAAAGCTTTTATTTGCTCGGACCCCGATCTTCTTAAATTCGGAGTTACCAAAAAGTTACGGATGTTCTTGATAAAGCCGGACTTGACTATGAGATATACTCCGACATCAAGGCTAATCCCACAATAGAAAACTGTCAGCACGGCGTTGAGGCATTTAAGGCTTCGGGTGCCGATTATCTTATCGCAATCGGCGGCGGCTCCTCAATGGATACCTCTAAGGCGATTGGCATAGTTGTTGCAAATCCCGAATTTTCAGATATCAGAAGCCTTGAGGGAGTGGCTCCCACAAAGAATAAGGCTGTTCCGATTTTTGCCGTTCCCACAACCGCAGGCACAGCCGCTGAGGTTACCATAAACTATGTTATAACCGACGCCGAGAAAAACAGAAAAATGGTGTGCGTCGATGTTCACGATATCCCGGTAGTTGCTTTTGTTGACCCGGATATGATGTCGAGTATGCCAAAGGGGCTTACTGCCGCAACCGGTATGGACGCTCTTACACACGCTATTGAGGGCTACATCACAAAGGGTGCTTGGGAGCTTTCCGATATGTTCCATTTAAAGGCAATCGAAATAATTTCCCGCGCTCTTCGAGGCGCTGTTGAAAACACCCCCGAGGGCAGAGAGGAAATGGCTCTCGGTCAGTACATAGCCGGAATGGGCTTCTCAAATGTCGGCCTCGGCATAGTTCACTCTATGGCTCATCCGCTCGGCGCGCTTTACGACACACCTCACGGTGTTGCAAATGCAATTATTCTCCCGACTGTTATGGAATATAACGCTCCGGCTACCGGTGAAAAATACAGAGATATAGCAAAGGCTATGGGCGTAAAGGGTACGGACGATATGACTCAGGATGAGTACAGAAAGGCTGCTGTTGATGCAGTAAAACGCCTTGCTTCCGATGTAGGTATTCCCGCAGACCTTAAAGAAATCGTTAAAGAAAAGGATATACAGTTCCTCTCGGAGTCTGCGTATGCGGATGCCTGCCGCCCCGGTAACCCCCGCGACACAAGCGTTGAAGAGATTGCAGAACTCTATCGTTCGCTTATCTGACGCATTATTACTCAACAATAACGAAATTTTGGTTTCCTCGCTTAAGGGACGAGCCGCCGTAATGGCGGCTCGCCCCTTTTTTAACGGTACTTTACACGCGACTTGTGTTTTGATATTATATTATCGATATATTATAGATTTAAAGGAGGCGTTCGGATTTTGGACAATGACGAAAACAAACTGAAGAAGCGCTTCGCGGAGCTGTCGTTGCGCGCCGTCGAGCAGCGAAGAACCGTAAGCTCCGATTTTTTAACGCTTGACGAGCAAAGCACTTTAGCATCTGCGCAGCTGTTTTCGAGGGTGTATCTTTACGGCGGCTATCCACTTGCCGAGCGTCGTGCGGCTCTTTTCGGCGAAAAGAGCGAGGAGGAAAAAGCAGCCGAATGCGATTTTGTGTGGGTGAAAATTTCACCGGTGGCAAAAAAGTTTGCCGACGAGCTCACTCACCGTGATTTTCTCGGTACGCTTATGGGGCTCGGCATCAAGAGAGAGACAATAGGCGATATTCTCACGGATGATAATTGCGGATACGTTTTTTGCGAAAAAAAGGTTGCGCGCTTTGTGCTCGACAATCTTGATAGGGTCAAGCACACCACGGTGCGATGTGAGATGACCTTATCTCCTCCGGACTTTGTCGGAGCCTTGCCGGAGGAGCGGACGGTTACGGTGCCGTCTTTGCGCCTTGACGCGATGGTTGCCGCGGTTTATAAAATATCGCGCAGCGAGTCACAGCAGCTTTTTATGCAAAAGCTTATATTTGTAAACGGCAAAATGACCGTCAATTCATCATACATACCGAAAGAGGACGAGATAATATCGGTGCGGCACAAGGGACGGTTTGTGTTTTTGCGGAAAAATCGGAGAGACAAAAAAACAGCGTCTTAAAATCTCCGTCAGAGTTTTTTGAAATACGTACAAAAAATCGGACTGTAAAAACGTGCTTTTTACAGTCCGACATATTTTTATATTGTGATTATGAGTTTTGGTCTATCTGCTCCTGCAAATTAGGTATCAGAACCTTTTGTGTAAGTAAAAATACCGTCAGTCCGTCCTTTAAGGAACAACCGTCATTTCCCGTATAGCCGCCGGTACGGCTTACCTTGGAGCAATCGGCGTTTACGTAATAAACGTATTTAAGCGTGTCGGCGTTTCTTATGAGCTTGCCGTTTTCGTCTCGGCTGCCGTTAAATTGCCAGACGTAGTTACTGTCTCTGCCCTTTACCGAATATGCGGTTATAAGACCTTCGCGGTCAATTCCGTATTTCGCGACTACGGCGTCAACAAATTTGTTCTCCGTATCGAAGTCAAGCTGCGAATCGCCGTATTGTGCTTCGTATTCCGTTGTTTCCGTGCTGACTGCGGCGGGAGCCGTGCTTTGAGGCTTTGCGGATTCGGCCGTGGTTTTTTCAACCTTTTTTGTTGTCGTTTCGATGGGAACGGTTGTTTCGGGATATGAGACGGCAGGTGTGGTATAATCCTCCTGCTTTTTTTTGCCGTCAGGAGCAAAGACACGCGAGCATCAGCAATATACATAATGAGATTTTGAAGTGCTTCATAACAAATCCTTATAAAAAATCAAGCGGTGTAACCGAAATTACACCGCTTGTCGATTGGCTTGATTATTTGCCGCCGATGATGCCGCCGATGAGACCCATTATAGCGTCGATGATAGGCTTAAGGGTCGGAAGCACGTTAGCCTCGAAGAAGCCCTTGATTGTTTCAAAGATAGAACTGAAATCCATGGATTATCTCTCCTTTTTTTAAATTGGTTTTAGGATCCTTCCTGTGTATAATATATCAGAGAAAACAAAAAAGAAAGAACTTTTTTCGAAAAAACACTACAAAATTAAAACTGCTTATATTGGTAAAAACTAACAAGTCGGGCCGGAGTGTTGATTTGTTGTGTGCAATGAGGCGGATGTTTTATTGTAAGAAAAGACATTTTGTGATACAATAATATTGTTGCCGCAAAGGTATCGGGCAGATACGGCGGCAGAATACAAATATATTGGGAGAGTGCTCTTATGGCTCTTAAAACAGGTGCGCTGATTATAGCCGCAGATAATAAAAAACGCGAAAAACCCATTTATATGTGTGAGGCTTTGTCTTTGCCGCTCATTTCGTATGTGAAATCGTATGCCGAAAAGGCTGATGCGGAAAAAACGGCAATTATAATTGAAAGTGATAGCTCCGGTGTTGAAGCAATAAAGGGCGACAGCCGGGTGTTTGTATCGCCGGATGCCGAAAATGACAGCGATTTTCTGCTTGCAGCCGACGGCTTTGCAGACGAATTTGACTATGTATATGTTCTCTATGGAAATGTACCGCTTATGAGCGGCAACTCCCTTAAAAACGCGCTTTCTCTCTGCGTGAACGAGGGAAATGAGGCGGCCGCCGTCTTTTCAAGACAGCCTAATGGTGAGGACGTGACCGGAGCGTATGTGTTCTCTTCAAAAAAACTCATGACACTCATTAAAAACGGCGCATCGCGCTCAGCCGAGGAGCTTTTCCGCGCCTGTGATAAAAAAACACGGTTCCAAACCGATTGCAGATGCGAAACGAGCGCCGTCTATGATATGTGCTCACTTCACGAAATCAGCGAGACTGTTCGCTTAAGAGAGATAGAGCATCAGCTTGACTGCGGTGTGAATATCCCGTGCTTTGACGGAGTTATGATTTCCCCGAACGTAAAAATCGGCGAGGGTACACTCATTTTGCCCGGCACGATTTTACGCGGAAACGTAACGATAGGCAAAAACTGCACCGTAGGGCCCAATACGCTTCTTCACAATACAACTGTCGGCGATGATGCGTATTTAAACAGCGTTCAAAGCTTTGACGCAAGGATAATGAGCGGCGTAAATATAGGCCCGTTTGTTCATATCAGACCCAATTCGGTGATAGGCGAAAAGGTGCATCTCGGCAACTTCGTCGAGGTGAAAAATTCCAATATAGATACCGGCACAAAGGTTTCGCACCTTACGTATGTCGGCGACAGCGACGTGGGCAAGAGGGTAAACTTCGGCTGCGGAACGGTAACGGTCAACTATACAGGCAAGGCGAAATTCAGAACCACCATAGGCGACGATGCGTTTATAGGCTGCAACACAAATCTTGTAGCTCCCGTGACGGTCGGTGACGGCGCATATACCGCGGCAGGCTCCACAATAACAGAGGACGTTCCCGGCGATTCGCTCGGTATAGCACGAGCACGTCAGGTTAATAAGATAGGCTGGTGCCTAAAAGATAAATAAGGACAGGTAAACACAATAATGTTAGGCAGATTCAAAAAAACGGAAGCTGTCGGCGCACCCGAATTTTTAGTGGCAGGGCTCGGTAACCCCGAGAAAAAATATACCCTGACACGTCATAATTCGGGGTTTTTGTGCGTTGACTTTCTTGCCGAAAAGCACGGTTTTAAAATAAATAAACTCAAGTTCAAGGCGGTTATAGCCGATACGGTTATAAACTCGCACCGCTGCATTGTAATGAAGCCGCAGACCTATATGAATTTAAGCGGAGAGGCCGTAAAGGCTGCGGCAGATTTTTATAAGATACCTCCGGAAAAAATCATTGTGATTTTTGACGATATATCGCTTGACGTAGGCAGACTGAGAATACGCCGCAAGGGCTCAGACGGCGGTCATAACGGTATAAAGAGCATAATATCCTGTATAGGCAGCCAAAATTTTCCGAGAGTCAAAATCGGCTGCGGCAAAAAGCCTCATCCCGATTACGACCTTGCCGCATGGGTTCTCTCCGAGTACAAAAAGGACGAGGCACCGGAGCTTAAAAAGGCACTTGATAATGCCTGCTGTGCGGTGGAGCTTATTTTGGACGGCAAAACAGACGAAGCTATGAACAAATATAATTCCTGAAGGAGCTTTAATTTAATATGTCAGCATTTGCTGAGGTCTTAAAGGCCTCGCCCGAATATAAGACGCTCGAAAAGGCGGTAAAAAGCAAAAATCTGCCTGTCGGAGTTCTCGGCGTTTCGGGAATCCACAAGGCTCATATTATAAATTCGCTCTGCGGCAATTTGGGCCGCAGGGCTCTTGTCATTATGCCCGATGAAGCGGCTGCGACGAAGCTTTGCGAGGACTTGCGTGTTTTCGGCAAGAATTCGTTTCTGTATCCGGCGAGGGACTTTTCGTTTACCTCGGCGGAAAATCGTTCCCACGAATATGAACAGCGCCGTATAAATGCGCTCACAAATATTTTAAACGGCACCGCCGATATAGTGGTTTGCTCCGCAGAGGCGGCGGTTCAGAGGACTATTCCGCCCGAGGACTTAAAAAAACATTCGCTTACGATAAGGCGAGGCGAGGATATTAAGCTCGGCGACATAACGAGTGTGCTTCTTTCCGCAGGCTATACGAGAGCCGATATGGTGGAGGGAGTAGGTCAGTTTTCCGTGCGCGGAGGAATACTCGACCTGTTTTCGCCAGACGACCAAAATCCCGTCAGAATAGAGTTTTGGGGCGATACCGTTGACACCATGGCTCATTTCGACATAATGTCTCAGCGAAGAACCGACAATGTTGATAAGCTGACGCTTATGCCGTCAACCGAGATAGTCTTTTCGGGCGGCGACGACTTAATGAAAAAGATTACCGCATTTTATGATACCGTAAAGGGTAAGGGAGCCAAAAAGGCTCGCGAAATGCTGCAAAAGGATATAGACAGGCTCAAAAACGGCGTGAGCTTAAGCTCTGCCGATAAGTATCTTCCGCTCGCTTACGAAGAGAAAGCGACAATTTTAAGCTATGCCGATTCGCTTTTGCTTGTTGTTTGCGAGAGCGCCGGAGTCAAGGAAAAGGCAAACACCGCAATAAAGCTCCAAAACGAGGATATCAAATATCTCCTTGAGGACGGCGAGCTTTGCCGCGGACTCGACGAGTTTACGATGACCTTCCCGGAGCTTACACGCGAATATGAAAAAAAGGATACTGTTTTTCTCGACGATTTTGCGCGCGGTTCGTTTGACGTACCGGTACGCGACCTTGTAACGTTTACGGCGTCAACACTTCCCGTATGGAACGGAAAGCTCGACATACTCTTGGACGATTTGTCTCCGCTTGTTCAAAAGGACTCGACGGTTGTAGTAATGGGAGGAACGGAAAAGGCTGCAAAAAACCTTGCTGAGGATCTCGAAAACGAGGATATTCCGGCACTTTATTTTCCGCTCGAGCCTGCCGAATTTCCGCGTGGCAGAGTTTCGGTTTTGCCCGGTGCGCTCTCGGGCGGCTTCGGCTATCCGCACGAAAAATTTTATGCCTTTACCTATGGCAGAAACGCCGTTGCGTCAAAAAAAGAAAAAGCAGGAGCGGATTTAAAAAGGGACAGAGCCTCCACTCGCTTGATGAGCTTAAAAAGGGCGACTACGTTGTTCATTCGCTCCACGGTATAGGCGTGTTTGACGGCATCAATAAGCTTGAGGTCGGCAAAATAACTAAGGATTATATCAAAATCAAGTATGCAAAGGGCGACGTTCTGTATGTTCCGGTAACGCAGCTTGACCTTGTCTCAAAATATATAGGCCCTCACGAGGACGACGGCAGAACAGTAAAGCTGAATAAAATCGGCGGCAAGGACTGGGAAAAAACGAGAAATAAGGTTCGTGCCGCAGTCAAGGATATGGCGGATCAGCTCATAGCCCTGTATTCAAAAAGGCAAAACAGCCCCGGCTATGCATTTTCTCCGGATATAGATATGCAGAGCGATTTCGAACGGCGATTTGAATATGACGAGACGTCCGATCAGCTCAGAGCAATCGATGAAATAAAGGGCGATATGGAAAAGCCTTATCCCATGGACAGACTTCTCTGCGGCGATGTCGGCTTCGGAAAAACCGAGGTCGCGCTTCGTGCGGCTTTTAAATGCGCGGCAGACGGTAAGCAATGCGCGATACTTGTTCCCACAACAATTCTCGCGTATCAGCATTACCGTACCATACTTAAAAGATTTGACGGTTTCCCTGTCGAGATAGAGATGCTGTCACGCTTCAGAACTCCTAAGGAGCAGGAGAAAATACTTAAAAATTTGAAGCGCGGCTCGCTTGACATAATCGTAGGCACGCACCGTCTTGTTTCAAAAGATGTAAAATTTAAGGACCTCGGCCTTTTAATAGTCGATGAGGAGCAGCGCTTCGGCGTGGCTCAAAAGGAGAAGCTCAAGGAGCTGTTCCCAACGGTTGATGTTTTGACCTTATCGGCGACGCCTATTCCGAGAACGCTTAATATGGCTATGACCGGCATACGCGATATGTCCGTAATAGAGGAGGCTCCGCAGGACAGATACCCCGTTCAGACATATGTTATAGAGCATGATATGGGAATTCTCTGCGAGGCCATGGAGAAGGAACTCCGCAGAGGCGGTCAGGTATATTATCTCCACAACCGTGTCGAATCAATCGAAAGCACGGCGGCTAAGATAAAGGAAATGATGCCGTCGGCTCGTATAGCCGTGGCACACGGCCGAATGGGCGAGGAGGAGCTGTCTGAAATCTGGCGTGACTTGCTTGAGGGCGACATAGACATACTCGTTTGCACCACCATCATCGAGACGGGCGTCGATGTTCCGAATTGCAATACGCTTATTATTGAGGATGCCGACAGGCTCGGACTCGCACAGCTTCATCAGATACGCGGACGAGTCGGCAGAAGCACACGCAGAGCGTCGGCATATTTCACGTTTAAGCGCGGCAAGGAATTGTCGGAAATAGCGAACAGACGACTTTCGGCAATAAGGGAATATACCGAATTCGGCTCCGGCTTTAAGATTGCCATGCGTGACCTTGAAATCCGCGGAGCGGGCAACGTCCTCGGTGCGCAGCAGCATGGCCATATGGAGGCGGTAGGCTACGATATGTACTTGCAGCTTCTCGGTGAAGCCGTGGAGGAGGAAAAGGGCGAAAAGCCGATTTCGCGTAAGAAGGAGTGTCTCATAGATATGCAGATAGACGCTCACATTCCCGATAATTACATCAAGAGCATTCCTCAGAGGCTTGCGGTTTACCGCAGAATTGCGGACATTAAAAATACAGAAGATGCAGAGGACGTTAAGGATGAGCTTCGCGACCGATTCGGTGAAATTCCGCAGTCGGTTCAGGGACTTATCGATGTTTCGCTTCTTCGTAATACCGCCGCCGCAAAGGGTATATACGAAATAGGGCAAAAGGGCAATTCCGTTATCCTTTATGTGAACGATATAGATACAAATACGGTTTTGAACCTGTCCTCCATGATGCGCGGCAGAGTGTCCATAATGGATTACGGCAAAAAGCACATCGCGGTAAAGATTGCCGATGGTCAGTCGCCGCTCGATACGCTCAAGGAAATATTCGGATATATGGTGTTCTGATTATGAAGATAGCTGTTGTTTGCGACTCTTTTAAAGGGAGTCTTACGTCAAAGGATGCTTGCGCCGCGGTTAAAGACGGACTTCTTCGGTGTAACAAAAATTTTGAGGTGCTTTCTCTGCCGTTTGCCGACGGCGGAGAGGGGACCTCTCGCTGTTTTTACGATATACTCGGAGGGCAGCTTCGAAAAGCGGCGGTGCACGACCCTCTGCTTCGTGAAATCACGGCGGAATACACCGTCTTGCCCGACGGTACCGCTGTAATTGATATAGCCTCGGCAAGCGGGCTGACGCTTCTCAAGAGCAGCGAGCGCGACGCCGTGAAGGTGTCGTCATTGGGAAGCGGAGAACTGATTTGCGACGCTGCGGAGCATGGGGCAAAACATATAATTCTCGGACTCGGCGGCAGTGCTACCACGGATGCGGGGACGGGCATTTTGTATGCCCTCGGTATGCGGTTCTTTTCGGAGGACGGCGTCGAGGTTTTGCCCGACGGTCAAAATATGATACGAGTTAAGAAAATACGGCGAACCGAGAATTTTGAAAGATTCAAGGATATAAAGTTCACTCTCGCGTGTGACGTCACAAATCCTCTGTGCGGAGAAAACGGAGCGGCTTATGTTTTTTCTCCGCAAAAGGGAGCCTCGAAGAACGATGTGGAGCTTTTGGACGACGGCTTACGAAATATAGGAGAGATTTTTGAAAAAGCGTCCGGCAAAAAGATTATAAATCTTCCGGGAGCCGGAGCTGCGGGCGGCATCGGCGGTGGATTATCCGCCTTTTTGAACTGTGAGCTCCAAAGCGGATTTGATGTGCTGGCAAGGGCTGCATCGCTTGAGGATAAAATACGTCGCTCCGATGCGGTTATAACAGGCGAGGGCAAGACGGACAGGCAAACCCTATTCGGCAAGCTTCCTAAGAGGGTCTCGGACATAGCCGAAAAATTCGGTGTTCCGTGTATCCTTTTGAGCGGCGACGTCGAAAACGATATTTCCGCCGAGGAACTCGGAGTATGCGAAATACATAAAATAAAGGAAAACGGTATAAGCCTTGAGCATTGTATGAAAAACGCCGCCTCGCTTTTGTCCGAAAGAGCTTTTGCGATAGGCAAAGACTCAAAAATAATAAATAAGCAATATAGCAGAAAACAAGAGAAAATGCGAGAAAACGAGAGATAAATCATATAATCGTTAAAATATTGAAAAAACGGTGTTGACGAAATCGTTTCTTCGTGATAATATATTCGGGCAATAAAAAAGAAATAATTATTCGGAGGTTATGTTTTATGTCAACTTATATGCCTAAGGCTGCCGACATCAGCCGTAACTGGTATGTTCTTGATGCTGACGGCAAAACCCTCGGTTCCGTTGCTGCGGAGGCTGCTACGCTTCTTCGCGGCAAGCACAAGCCGACATTTGCTCCTCACGCTGACTGCGGCGATCACGTAATCGTAATCAACGCCGGCAAAATAGTTCTTACAGGCAACAAGCTTGAAAAGAAAATGTACTATCATCACACCGGTTATATCGGTAACATGAAGAAGATTCAGTATAAGACCCTTATGGCTGAAAAGCCCGAATTTGCTCTTAAAAAGGCAGTTAAGGGTATGCTTCCCGATAACTCACTCGGCAGAAAGCAGCTTACAAGACTTCGTATCTTCAAAGACGGCGAACACACACATGAGGCTCAGAAGCCCGAAGTTAAAGAATTCTGAGAAAGGGAGGCAAAAATAAATGTACGAGACTAATCCTTATTTTTACGGCACAGGCAGAAGAAAGAAGTCGGTTGCAAGAGTTCGCGTTTATGCAGGCTCAGGCAAAATAACGATAAACAATCGCGATATCGACGATTATTTCGGCCTTGAAACACTTAAACTTATAGTTCGTCAGCCTCTCGCTCTCACCGGCACAGCTGACAAATTCGACATCGTCTGCAACGTTCAGGGCGGCGGTGTAACAGGCCAGGCAGGCGCAATTCGCCACGGCCTTTCAAGAGCTCTTCTTCAGTATGACGAAAATCTTCGTCCGGCACTTAAGAAGGCCGGCTTCCTGACTCGTGACCCGAGAATGAAAAGAGAGAAAGAAATACGGGTCTCAAAAGGCGCTCGTCGCGCACCGCAGTTCTCAAAGAGATAATCGGTTACGATTTTTCAATCAAATACTTCAAAAGCCACGGGAAATCAACGGTTTTCCGTGGCTTTTTTATATAGCGATACCATAACGGCTTCTTTGCATAGACCGAAAAAAGGATTTTGCGTTCGGTTCGCTGTGTTTTAAAATTTCCACAAAAAAGCCTTGACGGGTAACCGAACGGCTACTACTATTTGGAAGTGAATTTATGACGGGAGGTACAAAGGAGCGTATTTCGGAAACCGCGCTTTTTGAGGCAATGTACAATGAATTGCCTCCGCGATAAAAAGAGCTTGCGGTTTTTGTCCTGTACGATGGCGAGACTAAAAGCGTTGTCGGGAAATTGTCTTTTATTTAACAAAAAAACAGCCTAAGCTATTGCAATTATTGTTGAAATATTATATAATCTGCTCATTGATTAAACAGAAAATAAATTTGGGGGATA
>ENA-OQMX01000361-OQMX01000361.1-human-gut-metagenome-genome-assembly--contig:-NODE-361-length-11052-cov-6.099130_pt1 | contig 11052 bp, 13 predicted proteins | sample MGYA00242622_ERZ504866 | MGnify/ENA primary metagenome ERZ504866 (study PRJEB26092, sample SAMD00036422) | human gut metagenome | host: Homo sapiens | study: EMG produced TPA metagenomics assembly of...
GTTTTTTGTAAATAATCGTATGCCATGCATACACCTTATTATATACTGGCTTTATTATATGCCACTTTATTATATGCCACTTTATTATTATGCCGACTTTTTGCTAGTATGGCTCCATACGCCCTGAAAGGGCAGAAGCTCCTAGCCCAGGGCAACACCCTGGGTTTTTTATGCCCGCAAACCTGTCGCCCTGTAAGGGCAAAAGCTTTCAAGTCTCAAGCAATTTATAAGGCTTTTGCCCTTACAGGGCGCCTTGTTGGCTGCTATTATACCCAGGGCGATGCCCTGGGCTAAGAGCTTTTGGGCCTTCAGCCCGTTCTTGAACCACATGCAAAAGCTTTACAGGTTATATATAAAAAGAAGAACTAACAGATGAGATGCCGCAGGCAAATGACATAATACTTGCTGGCGACATCAAAGTGGATAGGGGCAGTTTCCTGGCGGAAAGGCTCCTTCGCACCTTCTATGACTGATAAAAGGGATGATAAAAATCGGATTCTATGGATTAGCAATCTACTGCTTGCAGATGGGTTGCCATGTATGTTGCCACTTGGCAACAAACGCTGTGGACGACTGCTGCATACCCGATAGGCGGCATTGGATGCATCTTCCAGCTGGGCATCCTGCTCATGCTGGTGAGGTGTAACCTTGGCAAGTCTATCCTTAGTATGGCTAGCTTCTGCCGCATACGATCCATCCTTCTTGTGCGCAGCATCAGCAGCTTCTACAGTTAAAGAATCCTGATGGGATAAAGAAATAGAAGCAGCAGATACCTCTCCATAGCCTGAGAAGACCATGGACATCAGAAAAATGATGTAGAGTATCAGCTGCTTCATATTTGATATTTGATGGTGCCGGAAATCTCCCGACACCTATTTTTTTTAATAATTAATAACTTCTTGCGATGATAACTCGAGCTACGGCAGGCTTGCCGCTCACCATATCAACACCTGGAGTCTGCTCGTAAGCGAATGGCACGCAACGGATGGTTGCCTGAGTCTCCTCCTTGATCTTTGCCTCGGTCTCGGCTGTACCGTCCCAGTGGCAGAGGAAGAAACCGCCATTCTTTACACGCTCCTTGAACTCCTCGTAGTTGTCGCACTCATATACGTGAGCATCACGGTAAGCACGAGCCTTCTCGAAGATGTTCTTCTGGATATCTTCCAGCATATCCTTCACGCGCTCTACGATGCCGTCGAAGCTTACGTTCTCCTTCTCCAAGGTATCACGACGCATGATCTCGATGGTGTTGTTCTCCAAGTCACGGCCACCCATAGCCAGACGAACAGGTACACCCTTCAACTCGTAGTCAGCAAACTTGAAGCCAGGACGCTTAGCTGTGTTGTCATCATACTTCACGCTGATGCCCAACTCGCGGAGCTGGTCGATAACTGGCTGCAGCTTGGCAGTAATCTGAGCCAACTGCTCGTCGCCCTTGTTGATAGGAATGATTACCACCTGGATAGGAGCCAGCTTTGGAGGCAATACCAGACCGTTGTCATCGCTGTGAACCATGATGAGGGCACCCATCAGTCGGGTAGAAACACCCCATGAAGTAGCCCATACATATTCAGGCTTGTTCTCCTTATTCAGATAGGTAACATCGAAGCTCTTGGCGAAGTTCTGACCCAGGAAGTGAGAAGTACCGCTCTGCAGCGCCTTGCCATCCTGCATCATAGCCTCGATGGTATAAGTGTTGAGAGCACCGGCGAAGCGCTCTGTCTCACTCTTCACACCCTGCAATACAGGCACACCCATATACTTCTCAGCGAATTCAGCATATACCTTCAGCATCTCCTGAGCCTTTGCTTCAGCCTCTTCCTTGGTAGCATGAGCAGTATGACCCTCCTGCCAGAGGAACTCTGAAGTACGGAGGAATGGACGGGTACGCATCTCCCAACGCATCACGTTACACCACTGGTTGCAGAGGATAGGGAGGTCACGCCATGAATGAATCCAGTTCTTATATGTGTTCCAGATGATGGTCTCTGAAGTAGGGCGGATGATCAGCTCCTCATCGAGCTTGGCATTAGGATCCACCTCAACCTCTGTTCCATCTTCTGTAGAACGAAGACGATAGTGAGTAACCACAGCACACTCCTTGGCAAAACCTGCCACGTGCTCTGCCTCGCGAGAGAAGAAGCTCTTCGGGATGAGGAGAGGGAAGTATGCGTTCTGTACACCTGTCTGCTTAAACATCTTGTCGAGCTGCTGCTGCATCTTCTCCCAGATTGCGTAGCCGTATGGTTTGATGATCATACAACCACGAACTGGTGACAACTCTGCGAGGTCAGCCTTTACTACCAAATCATTGTACCACTGACTGTAGTTGTCAGCGCGCTTGGTTAAATTCTTAAGTTCTTTAGCCATATTACTAATTATATATTTTGTTTTTAAATTCTGCTAGATATTTTGAGCGTGAAAACACGATGTATCTTGAGCGTGAAAACACGGTCAATAGGGAATTTCCGCCCCGAAATAGGCGATTTCCTTTCGCCATTTGGACAAATACCCTTAAATTTGCATGCAAAATTACAAAAAAATATTAGAAAACCCTCCATATTGGAGAAAAAAGACGTATCTTTGCATTTAAATAACATAAATATAGGAGAATTATAGTATGAAAAAGATGAAATTTACTGCTGCAGCGCTCTCAATGCTGCTCGTTTTGGGAAGTTGTGGAACTAGTCAGAAGACTGGTACAGCTGCTGGTGCAGGTGCTGGTGCTGCTCTTGGTGCTTTGGTTGGTGGTTTGCTCAATAACAGCCATCGTGGTACAGGTGCAGTGGTAGGTGCTGCCATCGGTGCTGCTGTTGGTGGTACAGCGGGTAACTTGATTGGAAAGCACATGGATAAGGTTAAGGCTGAGGCAGAGGCTGTGAAGAATGCGCAGGTTTCTACCGTTACAGATGCCAATGGTTTGACAGCTGTCAAGGTAACCTTCGATTCTGGTATCCTCTTCCAGACCAACAAATATACGCTCAATGCAAGCGCAAAGAACGACTTGGCTCAGTTTGCCCAGGTTTTGAAGAACAATGCCGACTGCGAGGTAGCTATCCAGGGTTACACCGATGCTACAGGTAATGATGGCATCAACTTGCCTTTGAGCCAGAATCGTGCCAATGCCGTTTCTACCTACTTGAAGTCATGCGGTGTTACCAGCAGTCAGATCAAGAGCGTAGAGGGTTTGGGTTCAGCTAATCCTGTGGTCAATACTACAGCAGCCTGCGCTCAGAACCGTCGTGTAGAGGTTTACATGTATGCTAGCCAGGCAATGGTGAATGCTGCTAACAATGGTACATTGAAGTAAAAACGAATGAGGTTCCCGGAAGGGAAAAGAAGATAGATGATTCTAAAAAAGATCAGAAATATCGTAAGATGGGTGGTGGTGCTGTTTTTCAGTACCACCATTCTTGCTGTAGTAGCCTACCGTTTTATTCCGGTATATGTTACTCCGTTGATGATTATCCGCTGTTTCCAGCAAGTGGCTGATGGTGAAAGTATTACCTTGCATCATCACTGGGTTTCTATGGATAAGATTTCCCCTCACATGCCTGTGGCGGTGATGGCGAGCGAGGATGCCCGATTCCTCAAGCATCATGGCTTCGACTTCAATGCCATCGAGAGTGCTGCCAAGAATAATGCCCGTGGCGGTAAGGTGCATGGTGCCAGTACCATCAGTCAGCAGACCGCCAAGAACGTATTCCTCTGGCCGGGCCGTTCCTGGACCCGCAAGGGATTTGAGGTGTATTTCACCTTTCTCATTGAAATGATGTGGAGCAAGCAGCGCATCATGGAGGTCTATCTCAACAGTATCGAGATGGGACCGGGTATCTATGGTGTCGATGCCGTGGCTGAGTATCATTTCAACAAGAAAGCGCAGGATCTCTTCCGTGGCGAGTGTGCCCTGATAGCTGCTACGCTGCCTAATCCTAGAAAGTTCAGCTCCCTGTATCCGAGCGCTTATATGAAGAAGCGCCAGCGACAGATTGAACATCAGATGAAATTCATCCCTTCCTTCCCTCGTGAGGGTGAAGACTACGACCCAAGCACGGCTGTAGGAGGATATAGGGGGAAGTGATTGTTTGTTAACAGTTGATAGTTTATAGTTTTTCCTGCAAATATTGATAAATGGATTTATTGAACGACTTGAATGATGCGCAGCGTGCTGCGGTAGAGTATATTGACGGACCTTCGCTGGTGATTGCCGGTGCAGGTTCGGGCAAAACGCGTGTGCTTACCTATAAGATTGCTTATCTCCTGAGCCAGGGCATGAAGCCTTGGAGCATCATGGCACTTACCTTTACCAATAAGGCGGCAAGGGAGATGAAGAAACGTATCGGAAAACTGGTGGGCGATGATCTCGCCCAGCATCTCTATATGGGTACCTTCCATAGCATCTTCTCCCGTATTCTCCGTGCTGAAGCTGAGCATATCGGTTTCAATAATAATTTTACCATCTATGATGAAAGTGACTCACGTTCGCTGCTGAAGGCAATCATCAAGGAGATGGGACTGGATGACAAGACCTATAAGCCTGCTGCCGTTCATGCCCGGATTTCGATGGCGAAGAACAACCTGGTAACTGCTGAAGCCTACGATAGCGACCCTGCCATCCTGGAGCAGAACAAGCGTGCCAAGATGCCTGCCATCGGAAAGATTTATGTGGCTTATGTGCAGCGTTGCCGTCAGGCGAATGCGATGGACTTTGATGATCTCCTGATGCTTACTTTCCAGCTTTTCAGAGATCACGAGGAAATCAGACAGAAGTATGCCGGCAGGTTCGATTATATCCTGGTGGATGAGTATCAGGATACCAACCATGTACAGATGTCTATTGTGATGCAGCTCTGTAAGGAAAAACTGCGTGTCTGCGCCGTGGGTGATGATTCGCAGAGTATCTATAGCTTCCGTGGCGCCAACATCGACAATATATTGAATTATCAGAAGCAATTGCCTGGAACCCAACTCTTTAAACTGGAACAGAACTACCGTTCTACTCAAACTATCGTGGAGGCTGCTAACAGTCTGATTCATCATAACCGCAATCAGATTCAGAAAGAGGTGTTCAGCAAAAATGATAAAGGAGAGAAGATACTGTATAAGCCAGCCTACAGCGACAAGGAGGAGGCACTGATAGTGGCGAAGAATATCCAGCGCATCAAGCGGCAGGATGATTGCGGATACGATCAATTTGCCATTCTCTATCGTACCAATGCCCAGAGCCGCAGCTTCGAGGAGGAATTCAGAAAGCAGGGCATTCCATATCGTATTTACGGTGGATTGAGTTTCTATCAGCGTAAGGAAATCAAGGATATCATCGCCTATTTCCGCCTCGTTGCCAACCCTGACGATGAGGAGGCTTTCAAGCGTATCATCAATTATCCGGCTCGTGGCATCGGTGCTACTACCGTGATGAAGATTGCCGATTGTGCTCATCTGAATCAGGTGAGTTTCTGGGAGGTGATAGGGAATATAGAACATTACGGACTGAATGTCAACAAGGGTACGCAGACGAAACTCGAGAATTTCCGCCTGCTCATCTCTTCGTTCATCGACCGTTCGCATACCCTGGATGTCTATGAACTGGGTGATGCCATCATCAGGGAGAGTAGAATCAGCGAGGATATCATGTCGGGCAAGAATGCCGATGACCTGGCTCGCCAGGAAAACCTGGAGGAGTTTCTGAGTGGTATGCAGACCTTCGTGGCTGGACGCCAGGAAGAGGGACGAATGGATGAAGCCTATCTTACTGATTATCTGCAGGACGTAGCGCTGCTGACGGATGCGGATAGTGAGGGAGAGAAGGATGAACCGAGAGTTTCGCTCATGACGATTCATGCGGCAAAGGGTCTGGAGTTTGCTACTGTTTTCGTAGTAGGTTTGGAGGAGAATATCTTCCCGAGTCCGCTTGCTGCAATCTCTGTCAGGGAACTGGAAGAGGAGCGTCGCCTGCTCTATGTGGCGATTACCCGTGCCGAGAAGCATTGCATCCTGACCAATGCCAAGAACCGTTTCCGATATGGCAAAATGGAATTTGATAATCCGAGCCGCTTCATCGATGAGATTGATGCCAGTCTGATTGAGGGAGGAGAAGAGGCTCCTGAATCTTCATTCGGTGGGGGAAGAAGTTCGTATGGTGGCTATGGTTCTGAAGGTGGCTATGGTGGAAGAATGCCATGGGATAGGGACCGGTCAGGCTATAGACGTGATTATCAAAACTCTAAGCCTGTAGCTTCGCAGTTCATGGCTGATCCTAAACCAGCATTTAAATCTGTAAGAGCTGTGAATGCAGTACATAGAATCATGGGTGATACCGCTAGCTCTTCATCCGTAGCATCTTCTGGTTCTTCTGTTTCTAATGCTTCCTCAGCTGCTGGTTCTCTCAGCGAGGGCTGTAGAATCGAGCATCAGCGTTTTGGAATAGGAACGGTATTGAAGATAGAAGGTACCGGCGAGAACACGAAGGCTACCGTAGAGTTCCAGAATGCAGGAACCAAGCAGTTGCTTCTGAAGTTTGCCAAGTTCACCCTTCTCTCATAGAAAATAGAAAGAAGATAAAACTGAGGATATGAAAAAATCCCAGCTGGAAAAGAAACTTACCAGCTGGGAGTTTTTTCTATATAGAATCTTTTATTAAAGCTTCATCATCAGGACGCTGAATGGCAGGCTTCTTGATTTTTGGGTAGATGCTTCTTGCGTCTCAGCCAGGCAGCCTTGCGCTGCTCGTAATCTTCGCGGTGGCGTTCAAGAAAATTATCTGCCATGAATTTATTCCTTGAACTTACTGTAGATCACCTTGATCTGAACAGGACCTGTAGCCACCCGCTTGCCGTCCTTAGTGGTGTAATCCTTGTCAGGATCATCCGTCGCCTTGATCAGTCGGGTAGAGGTGAGCTGCATGTCGTGATTAATCTTGGTAATCACGGTAGCATTGTTCTGTGTACTTGTGGTCAAGGTCACAGGTACCAGCACCACCTTGTTCCAGTTTTCACTCTTGTCCTTGTTCCTGTACATCGCAGTAACCAGGTTACTGATGTTATAGAAGGTATAGGCATTCTTCACGCCTGTAGAGTTCTTGTTGTAAGAAGCCGTATAGGAGGTGCGGTTGTCTGTCAGCTTGTTCTTCTCGAAGAAGGCATCCAGACTGTCTTTCTGTACCATCAGGATAGTAGAAGGAACGCTGAACTGATAGTCGTTGTTGTTATCTACATTGTTCATTCTAGGGAAAGAGATGGTGGCTGTATTCAGCGTATCCTTCTCATGACCCTTCATGATATCCTCTACTGGCAGCGTTACTTCTGTGAAGATGCCGGCTGGTGACTTCAGGTAGGTGCAGCTCTCATCCTTTGCCAGATTAGCCAAAGTCTTGCTGTCGTTGGTAATCTTGTTGAGCTGCAACACCTCTTCTGTACCGTCAAAGCGGTTGAAGGCGAGACCTGTTACGATACTGTCGTTGCCCGCAGAGTTCTTCACCGTCTTCTGGATCTTGTAGTAGAACTGCAATTCGGTATTCCAGATATTGGCTACGTTTCCGATACCACCGGCGTTCTTGACATAGAAACCTGGACAAACCTTGTTGAGGAAGTCCCAGTTGGTCTTGAAGTACTCAGGGTGATCCACGAAGGTGTTCATCACGTAAGAACCATAGTTCTTGTAGGTCTTGCCATCCTTTGCCTTATATGGCTTGTTCAGATAAATCTTGAAAGCCATCGTCGTGCTGTTCAGGTTATAGGTGGTGCTCGACTTATAGTTGTTCTCGCTCACCCAGTTGTCCTTGAAGGCATCATAGTCTGAGTAATACTCCTGATCCTCGCTCATCGGCTTGCTCATCTCGTAGGCAGTAGCCTTCATCGGTGCGAGGGTATCACCGTATGTAGTCTTGTATGATACCAGGAGATAGCATGAATCCGCCTCGATCTTGCCATCGTGTGCATTGCGGATGTACTCCAAAGTGTCCAGACTGAATGATGACAGTACGCCAAACTGGGTCATATAGTCGCCAGCCACGTAGGTACCGGTCTCAGGATCCTTCACCATACCGATCATGCCCGTATTGTTTCGGCTCAGAACCGGGCCGGAAACGATGGAGCGTGAGGTGACGTTGAACACCTGGTCTTTGATAGAGATGTTATCAACGTCGTTGGTGATCGACGATCCGATGTTGTCGGTGGTGTCATCACATGCAGCAATAGTCATCGCTGCTATAAATAACGCTGTAAATAGTCTTAAAATCTTCATTATCCTTGAAATGTGTCTAATTTCTGAAGCTTACTCCTCGTCAGGGCATACTTCGTTGATGAATGTCTTGTAGGCATCCGCAAAGTCATCGCCAGGATAAGCGAGGGTTGGCTTGCTCTTCTCATTGGCATAATCCAAGAGAGTTCTGTCTGACAGGCTTTCGCCTTCAATCACGCCGTCGCTGTAGTCGATGGCCATCTTGCCCAACTCGATGAAGTCGAAGTCCTCCTTGTAGTCAGAGAGCAGTTCCGACTTGGCATCACGGAACTCCACGCAGCGCTTGAAGTGTGTGCCGAGCTCGCCCTTCAGCTCGTTGGTATAGAGTGAGATGATCACCTTTGAGTTGGCGAAGGAAGGCTCCTCAGCGTATGCCGTCTTGATATAGAAAGGAACCACAGCGCTTACCCAGCCCTGACATACGATGACGTCTGGCTGCCAGCGAAGCTTCTTCACGGTTTCCAGTACGCCGCGTGCGAAGAAGATGGCGCGCTCCCCATTATCTTTATATTCCACACCCTGCTCGTCGGCTGCCATCTGGCGGCGGGTGAAGTAATCGTCGTTATCAATGAAATAGATTTGTTGACGTGTTGTTGGTATAGATGCAACCTTGATGATCAGCGGATGGTCTGTATCATCGATGATAAGGTTCATACCAGACAGGCGAATCACCTCGTGCAGCTGGCCGCGACGCTCATTGATGGTGCCCCATTTAGGCATAAAGGTGCGAATCTCAAAACCTGCTTCCTGCATTTTCTGAGGTAATTCGCGTCCCATGATAGACATGTGGGTCTCGGCTACGTATGGGTCGATCTCCTGATTGATAAATAATACTTTCTTTGCCATAAATTTAATTATTATTCTTACGAATTAGGTGCAAAGGTACAAAAAAAACTCCAAAAAAGCGTATTTTTCTTCTGAAATTCAATAATTTCGGCAATAATTCGCATATTTTTAGGTTTTTTCTTTCTTATTTGAGAAAAAAGTTGTTATTTTGCACCCGAAAACAGATAAGAAGATGAAAGTAATCAATAAGATTGTTGACCTCCAGAACGAACTTTTCGATCGTCGCAAGGAGGGAAAGGAAATCGGCCTTGTGCCAACTATGGGCGCGCTTCATGAGGGTCATGCCTCTCTGGTAAAGCGCAGTGTTGAGGAAAACGGTGTTACGGTAGTTTCCGTTTTCTTGAATCCTACTCAGTTTAATGACAAGGGTGACCTGGAGCGTTATCCACGTACACTTGATGCTGACTGCAAGCTCCTTGAGGCTTGTGGCGCTGACTATGTGTTTGCTCCTTCTGTAGAGGAGATGTATCCTACACCGGATACCCGCCACTTCGAGTTCCCTCCGGTAAGTACCGTGATGGAGGGTGCCAAGCGTCCGGGCCACTTCAATGGTGTATGCCAGGTAGTTAGTCGCCTGTTCTTTATCGTTCGTCCTACCCGTGCTTATTTCGGTGAGAAAGACTGGCAGCAGATTGCTGTCATCAAGCAGCTCGTGAAGTACCTCAACAGTGATGTGCAGATTGTGGAGTGTCCTATCATCCGTGATGAGGATGGCTTGGCTAAGAGCAGCCGCAATACATTGCTCTCTGCTGATGAGCGTGCCATCGCACCGAATATCTACAAGGCTCTGAAGGCGAGCGTAGAGTTTGCCAAGAATCATACTGTGCAGGAAACTCACGACAAGGTAGTGAGCGACATCAATGCCGTGGATGGTCTGGAGGTAGAGTATTTCCAGATTGTGGATGGCGACAGCCTGCAGGATGTGGCATCATGGGAGGATAGCGCCTACGTGGTAGGTTGCATCACCGTATATTGTGGCAAGACTCCTATCCGTCTCATCGACCATATCAAGTATAAAGGATAAAAAAAGTATTATGCAGATTGAAGTATTGAAGAGTAAGCTCCATTGTGTGACTGTAACTGAGGCTAACCTGAATTACATGGGTAGCATCACGATAGATGAGGATCTGATGGACGCAGCTAACCTGATAGCAGGAGAGAAGGTGCAGATTGTGGATAACAATAATGGCGAGCGCCTGGAGACCTATATCATCAAGGGTGAGCGTGGCAGCGGTTGCATCTGTCTGAATGGTGCGGCAGCCCGCAAGGTACAGGTGGGTGATACCGTCATCATCATCGCCTATGCCCTGATGGACTTTGAGGAGGCAAAGACCTTCAAGCCTACCGTGGTTTTCCCGAAAGAGGGAAACAGGGTTTAATATTCAATGGAAACAAAAGAAAGGGTGTGTCATGGACTTATGGCACACCCTTTCTTTTGTCTTTATTTGGCGGATTTGCAATCCGCTTTATCCGTCTTCACGATGATGTCGGTGTTACACCTTTTATATAAAGAGGAGAAAAAACAGGGTCAGGATAAAATGAACCAGTTTGAACCAATTTTCAGAATCTCTACGTAAGAGATACAGAAAAACGGAGAACTTCCGTTCAATCAGAGACTTATCAGATTTCGTCCAAAATCATCTCAAAAAAATGTTGATTTTTGCAGAACAACATTAAAAAATTAACAAGCATAATTCGCTTATTTACAATAAAATTCGTATTTTTGCAGCGTGAATCCGTATCTCTTACGTAGAGATTCAGAAGAACGAGACGATTTAAGAACTTAAAAAAAGATGGCTTTCAGCTAAGCAGAATGGTATATGATATATAATTTGCTTCAAGCAGCTCGTTTTGCATTTCGTATGCAGCAGGCAGAAAGCATAATAGTATTGAAGATTAGTGGAAGTGAGTCTATTGGTTTTTCAATGCTGTGATACATATCACAACCCTCATAACTCGGGAAGAGTC
>ENA-OQMX01000362-OQMX01000362.1-human-gut-metagenome-genome-assembly--contig:-NODE-362-length-11032-cov-2.994590_pt1 | contig 11032 bp, 11 predicted proteins | sample MGYA00242622_ERZ504866 | MGnify/ENA primary metagenome ERZ504866 (study PRJEB26092, sample SAMD00036422) | human gut metagenome | host: Homo sapiens | study: EMG produced TPA metagenomics assembly of...
TTCGATGGCAATGTGTTTCTTCTCTTCCACTGCTGGTTTCGCTTCTTTCTTCGGAACAAACAGTTTCAGAATGCCATGTTTAAACTCAGCCTTAATATCCTCCTGCTGAACGTCCTCGCCTACATAAAAGCTTCTGCTGCAGGCTCCTGCGTAACGCTCCCTGCGGATATAATGACCGGATTCTTTCTCCTGCTCAATTCTTTAGTCCAGACCTTTCTCAGCGCTGATGGTCAGATAGCCATTCTCCAGGGAAGCCTTAATCTCATCTTTGGTAAATCCTGGAAGATCAACTACCAGCTGATAACCGTTATCCATTTCCTTAATATCAGTCTTCATAACGTGGCTGGCTCTCTTGCCATAAAGCTTCTTCTCGGTATCTTTCATTGCTTTATCATCATAATAGAATGGAAAATCATTAAAGAAATCATCAAATAAGTTCTCTCCAAAAATACTAGGCATTAACATAAGTCATCTCTCCTTTTTATATATGCTGTTTACCTTGTTTCTTGGAACTCGGGTGGTAGGGAATTCATAAAGCCTTTCGCTTTTGCTTTCTTTTTACCCCCTTCCTTTGTTCTAGTTGTAATATAGCACCTATTATTAGCACTGTCAAGAGGTGAGTGCTAATTATTTTGTGAAGATTTTGTGAAGCCTTGATTTTACGGGCTTCACAGGGATTTTTCACTTGCTTTCGCACTCGATTTTCTTGATTTGACCACATTTTTACGACAAATTCTTAGGAAAAATATATTCGTCTGATTTTCTTACCACATTTTACGACAACGACTTATGGTTTATACCACAGCAGGTACGGTTTCTGGCAGGTTCATTTTAGACATCTCGTTCTCCACGTGAGACTTCTCTGCAATATGATTGTAGACATTCATTGTGATCTGTGCATCTGAATGGCCCATCACATACTGCATAACTTTGGGATTGACGTTATTCTCACCCAGTCTGGTACATCCCGTATGACGAAGGGTATGCGATGAAATAGGAGGCATCAGCTCCGGCTCTCTCTTCTCTTCTTCTGCCAGTTTGCTTTCTTTCTTATTATAGGCATTGACAATATTTTTCAGAAAGCTGTTCACTCCCGCCGGCATGATCGGACGCCCATGCTTTGTATTGAAGATGAATCCACTACGTCCACCGATCTCCACATTACTCTGCAAACCAAGCATCAGGTTCAGCTCTCTCTGTTTACGGAACGCATCATATACCATCTGTGTCATAGGAATGTCTCTGATTCCTGCATCCGTTTTGGTTTCTGAATCATGGAAACAATATCCTTCATCACCTTCATAATACACAAGCTGTCCACCTACATGGATCTCCCGATTCTTCATATCCACATCCGACCAGGTTAAGCCGATGGTTTCACTCACTCTCAGGCAAGCCCCAAACATAACCTGCATCATTGGAAGATGAGGCTTATACACATTACTCTGTTCAACAAACTTCAAAAGTTTTTCCTGCTGTTCCAGTGTCAATGCTTCTTTCTCCTTTGCCGGAGCCCCATAATCTCCAAGTGTTCCTGTTACTGGATTCTTGCGGATAATCCCATCTTCCACTGTCAGTTCAAAACTGGGATTCAATAAACCATAAAGACCTTTGATCGTACTGTGTGCCAGTCCTTCATCTGACAATGAGGAAAAGAACGTCCTTACGTGAGATGTCTTAAAATCTACAACACGAATATTTCCTAAAGTATTTCGTATCCGGTAGTCCCACATACGGATATAATTCTTTTTCGTTCTTTCCTTGATATTCTTTGTTGCCATGTATCGCTCAAACAACGTATTTACAGTCAGCTTCTTGACTGATGCGTCTGTAATAAGCAGATCATCCATATCCTTATTGATCTTCTTTTCCATTTCTCGCAGACTCACCAGATCAGCTGCATAAACCGAATTACGCTTTCCGGTAATTTCATCCTTGTAACGATACTCATAACGTCCATCCGGGCGCTGGTATTCACCTGTTTTTAAATTTCTGTCCTTTATTATCTTTTCTTGCCATATTCAATCATTCCTTTCACTTCATTTTTCGTTATTTCGGAATGATTTTTGTCCTGTCGGTATCAGTCATTTACTGCCTGATATCTGCTCACAGATTAACATAATATTTTATAATTTCCAAGGGTAAATTCCTGCAAAATGCTAATTTTTATTTGCCTTTTTTATAGGAATATTTTTCACTTTTCATTCCGAAGGAAAGTTGTTGTATTTTATCCTCTCATCTTTCATTACACTGCCATTGCATCAATATATTTTTTTATCTTATCCACGTTATAAAGAACACGTCTTCCAACAATCACTCTTGCTTCTGCATAGTCTGCAATTTTCTTTGCAGTTACTTCTCCGCAGGATAACATTGCCATTAATCCTTCAATATCTACCGTCAGACGGTTTTCAGCCTTATACTCTGTTGGTTTTTCTCATGATGCACATACCTCCTTTCCTCCGTATTCTTCTGCATCACCTCCCAGACAGCGGTTATGCCCGTTGTCAGTACACGCTACTTTTTGTTTAGACTTCTTACAATGATTTTCCATTCCGTTCGGCGTGTTGGCTTCCATTTGTATATGGCGGTGTCAACGTTACAATTGACCTCTATCAGAAATCTTTCTGAATACTGGCAGCTTCTTCTCAAGCATACCAGCCGTTGCCGGAGTATCTTCGGTTTCCACATACTACTCTCTGATACAGCGATGGAATCCTGTGTTACCTTTAAGCCCCGAAAGGCACCCATACAGCTCATTCAATTTTCAAGGTTCAACAATCAAAAGTTTTGTAGGTATACATTTTTGTACCTATTTCGATTTAATGCCATTATATCCCCAGTTACTGCTAATGTCAATAGCACTTCATGTGTTTTAGGTTCTTTTTTGTACTCTTTTTCATTGATTTTCTGCCAGCTTGTGTTATAATATGGACAAATAGTTATTCATTTCTTGATTTCACTATCTTTAACGGATGTTTATCAGGACTAATGCAGAGGTGACTTTATGAATTTTAATCTGAAACTAAAAAAAATCCGGACATTCCGGAAAATGACACAAAAAGAACTGTCAGAGAAGATCGGACTGACCGATCAGCATAGAATTGTACAATATGAAAAAGGTGTTCGTGTTCCAAAAAAAGATCTGGTTGATAAAATGGCTAAGGCTCTTGATGTTAATCCTTATACCCTCTATGATACCGCTGGACGTGACGCTTCCGAAATGATGGAACTGCTTTTCTGGCTGGATGAATTTAACCCATCTGCCCTGCATCTGTTTCTACCTCGGAAATTTCCTGGTGAAAAATGCAATGAAGTAGCTGACACTTCCGTTTACTACCATGACAACGATAGTTGGCCTGCTCATGCACCTGTCTGTATGTGGTTTGACTATGGAGTTCTGAATGATTTTCTGAAAGAATGGGTGGTTCGAATGGATGAACTGAAATCCGGTGTGATTACCAGAGATGAATATTTTGAATGGAAAATCAACTGGCCGTATACCTGTGATGATTGTGGAAAACGGAAACCCTCAAAACAGTGGCGGAAATCAAACGAATAGAATTTAGTGAAACTTAGCAAAACTTAAATTCACTGTATTTTTTCTCTTTGCTCAAAAAAGGCACTGCAAACCAATAATTCTATGGTTTTCAGTGCCTTTTGTTCTATACACTAAGTTTCCAATTTGCTGCTTCCGTCTGCAGATCAACCAGCTTACGATATAGACCATTTTTCTTCATAAGCGTATCATGGTTTCCTTTTTCTGCCACAACACCTTTATCCAGAACAACGATCTGAGCCGCTGCTTCAATCGTTCTCATCCTATGAGCGATTACCAGAACTGTCTTCCCACTGACTAGTTCAGATATCGCTTCCTGTATCTGTGTTTCACTGTCCACATCTAAAGAAGCAGTTGCTTCATCCAGTAAAATAACAGGTGCATCTTTTAAAAGTGCACGGGCAATGGAAAGACGTTGGCACTCCCCGCCAGAAAGCGTAGAACCATTTTCTCCGATTACCGTCTGATAACCCTGCGGCAATTTTTCGATAAAATCATGACATTTTGCAGCCTTTGCTGCAGCAATAACATCCTCATCACTTGCACCTTTTCGTCCGACACGGATATTTTCCATAATTGTATTATTGAAAAGAACAACATCCTGAAAAACAATCGAAAAATCTTTCATCAATGCGACTGGATCAATTTTTGCGATATCTGCACCACCAAGTGTAATTTTCCCACCATCCACGTCATAGAATTTAGCTGCCAGTTTTGCTATGGTGCTCTTACCACCGCCGGATGGTCCTACTAATGCAGTCACCTGTCCCTGTTTTGCAGTAAAAGATACATCTTTTAAAACTGTTTTTCCTGTTTCATAAGAAAACTTCACATGGTCAAAAATCACATCATATCCTTTGGTGTGATACTCTGTCTGCCCGTTTTCTAACGGATATTCCTGGATTTCTTTCAAGCGTTTTACCTGTAAATTCACACCAAAAAGTTCTGCCATATTCGCCATAGCTCCAGAAAGTGGATCATACAGACGGGAGGCTGCGATCAAATATAGAATATAAGTAAACAGATCAATTTTTCCTTTAAAATCAGCGAACTTCCCACAACAATAACCGTTGCCAGTCCAAGCCGTAAGACCATCTGACCGGTTGTAAGAAGACTCGCACTGACCATTTCACTGGAAATCTGCGCTTTTTCTGCTGCATCCAATTTCGCATCCAGTTTCTCCAGATAAGTTTTCTCCTGATTACATGCCTTAATATCCTGTACCGTTTCCAGACATTCCTGTATTCCTTCTGACAAATCAATTCTTGTTGTCATATATTTCTTTGCAAGCAGTTCCTGCCACTTGCGTGAAAGAAGAACAATTGCAAATGCCACCGGTGCAACCCACAAAAGAGCAATTCCCATTTTCCAGTTCATAACAAGAAGTACCAGACACACAATACTTGTAGAAATAAGTGCTCCAAAAAATTGCGGAACTGTATGGGAAAACGCATGCTCAAAACTGGCACAGTCGCCCATAATTGTACTTGTCAGATCAGCAAGGTCACGTTCATGGAAAAATCCAAGCGGTAACGTCCTGAGCTTTTACTGCAAGTGTAATGCGTCTACGTTCACTTTCCTCATAGGTACCAATATAGGCTTTTGTATACTGCAGATAATGAAGGACAAAAATAATCACTAAAATGATAATTCCAACAACTGTATATCCTGCAAATCCTGCCACTTTTTCTTCCATTCCAAGAGCCATAGGAAGCATCGTATTTAATACTATTGCAAGTAGGGCAACCGGGAGCATCAGACTGATATTTGCCAGTACAGAATAAACAATTGCTTTAAAAAGATCCTTTGCACCCTGGACACTCAGAGCGTATTTTTTCTGTAATCTGTTAATCATGATTTTCCTCCTTTCTCACAGTCGTTCCAACCTTCCAGATAATCTGTGTCTGATATTCTTTCCACATGGATGCGTAGACACCATTCTGTTTCAGCAATTCATCATGATTGCCTCGTTCTATTATTTTTCCATCACCAAAGACCAGAATCATATCTGCATCCTGAATCGTGGACAGACGATGTGCAATCATAAGTACTGTTTTTCCGCTGGTCAGTCCTTCAAAGGCAAGCTGAATCTGATGCTCATTTTCCGCATCTGCAAAAGCTGTCGCTTCATCAAGTATAATAATTGGTGCATCTTTCAGAATTGCACGTGCTAATGCAATCCGCTGATTTTCACCACCCGACAGATAGGTTCCTCCACTTCCAACTATAGTATCCAAACCATTTGGAAGTCTCTCTATGATATCCTGACATTGTGCTGCTTCTGCCGCTCTCATCACTTCTTCACGTGTGGCATCTGGCCTGGAAGCTCTGATATTTTCAAGTAAGGTATCATTGAAAAGACGGGTGTTCTGGAACACAAATGCAATCTGATCCATGAGGTCATTTTTAGCAATCTCACGAACATCCACACCACCCACTAAGACGTCTCCTTCCTGCACATCATAAAAACGTGGAATCAGACTGGCCGCTGTAGATTTGCCACTACCGGAAGCTCCGACTAATGCAATTTTCTTACCATCAGGGACTTCGAAGCTTACATGATACAATGCTTTTTTCTTAGCACCTGGATAAGTAAAAGAAACATCCTCGAATACAACAGAAGCATCCTTTGGCTGTTTTTGTGTATTTGATTCTTTAAGCGGTTTTTCCTGCAAAATTGCTTCTATTCTGCTTACTGCACTTTTTGCCGCCATTAACTGTTCGCTTGCAAACATGATTCGATTCATCATTGTTGTACAAACTGGCGTAAACAGACTGTAAAACAGGAAATCTAAAAACAGTTTCTGACGATCCGCCTGTCCACTTGCTGCCGAAAAAAGCATCAGTGCAGTTGGGATCAGCAAAATAAAAGTTCCATTTAAAGTAATGTTAAATCCCGTCAATGGGATACGACAGCAGATTGCATATCCACTGGCATATTTTTTGTATTCTTCAATCGCTGCATGAAAGTTTTTGAATGAGTAAATGGTTTGCTGGAATACCTTTACAACCGGGATTCCACGAACGAATTCTACCGCTTCTTTATTCATATTTTCCAGTGCGGTCATGTATCCCGACATAAAATCGGCATTATCTCCACCCATCATTTTCTTTAAGAAAATACACTGATTGCCAGTGGAATCAAACAACAGATTCCAAGTCTCCAGTCAAAAACAAACAACAAACTGATGACTGCAACCGGCATAACAACTGCACCGGTCAGATCCGGCAACTGATGTGCCAGAAACCCTTCGGTCAGTCCAGCATTGTCATCAATAATTTTCCGAAGTCTGCCACTGGCATTCTGACTGAAATATCCAAGCGGTAACGTGACAATATGGTGCATTGCCTCTTTTTTCATATTGGTAGCTGTACGAAATGCTGCCAGATGCGAACAACATAATGCTACAAAATATAATAAAATACTAAGTAACGAAAATGCTACTGCAAGCCACGCATAATGCCCACTGGAAGCTGCCAGTGACAAATCTCCCTTTTTCATCGCATACAAGATATCCCGAATCACAAACCAGATACAGACAAATGGAATAATAGAAAGCACCGTGGATATTCCTGCCAGAATGCAGCTGGCAATAGTCAACCAATGACGTTTCCCTGCAAATCCCCACATCCGGGATAACTCGGCATTTTTCTTTTTGCTCATGACCTTATATCCTCCTCAAAAAGCCGGTGGCATCAGAATCTCTCCGATTTCCACCGACTCAAATTTATTTTCACTATTCAGACAGATTCTCTTTACAGAATAACTGTATACAGTTCTCAACATCGGCTTTCGTATAGTCAACAGAAATTCCTGCTGCCAGCCAATAAGCATATTCACCTGCATCATATTTTTCCAATGCATCCAGGTCACTTCCATATCTGAACTCAATGTGCCATGTAGTTTTCATCGTATCCGGAGCGATACAGAAATAGGTAAACTCGCCGGAATCAGCATCATCACTTTCGTAGATGTACAGACCACGCGTTTCTTCCATACCTACGTAATGATAAGAATGACTGAATACATCATTCCCCTCTTCATCCACACCAGATATTGTTGTTCCGTCAAACGTGAACTGATCTATATTCTGTAAAAATTCACAGTCGTATGCCATATTTCCATCCTTGTAGGTTTCCACTGCTTCTTCACCGGTGACTGTTCCAGTTACCATAGAAGACATTTTTTCAACAGCCGCCTGAGCATTATCCTCTCCTACAATTGCAGCACTGTCATCGAGCCACAGCTGATCGTATTCATCTGCCAGAATAACCGGCCACAGTTCCTGATAAGTACCTTTCAGATCGCATAAAAGCTGATCTGCTGCATCCTGATTCTCATCAGTTTCACTTTCCTTCTGTACGCTTGTAGTCTGTTCTTCTGTAGCACTGTTTTCTGTTTGCTTTGTTTCAGATGTGCTACTGCCTGTATTTCCACATCCCGTCAATAAAGAAATAGACAAAGCTGCTGCTAAAAACAAACTTGTTAATAATTTTCTCTGTTTCATTATAATCCTCCTAAATAAAAAATATGTATTAGTCAGTCTTATCTAACCAATGCATATTTTATCTGGTACTAATATGAAACTCAATGACCTGGCAGACTAGTTTCTATCCAATCAGACATTCTTTTTATACTCCGTTGGTGTCATTCCATATTCACCTCGAAATGCCGAAGTAAATTTATTGGGATTTGTATATCCGATTTCTGTTGCGATTTCACCTACAGATAAATTCCCCTCCCGTAATAATTTTTCAGCAATTTGTAAACGATAAGTCCGGAGATACGCATAAACAGGTGCACCATACATTCCCTTAAAACAACGTTTCATTGCCGTAGGTGATATTTCAAAACGCTCTGCCAACTCCTCAATTGTATAATGTTCTTTGATATGTCCTACAATAAAATCATGAATCTGTCTGGTACAGTTCCTTTGCGATTTTGAGAAATAAACATAGTCGTTCTTAATCCTGTCAAAATCCATTTCTGTTAGTATCAATAAAAGCTCCAGAAGCTTTATTCTGATATAACTAGGCTTTATATGTTCCTGAACAGTATATAATTCCGAAAATATATGTTGGACAGTTTCATTTGCACGAACCATATAAAAATCCTGTTTTCCTGCAAACTCTGAAATTCGAGTAAGATTAATAGAAAGAAGTTTCAAGATTCTTCTCATCTCATCTGTAATTTCTTCCAACTCAATCGTTATCGTTATCCCATGATAATGGGAAGTAGGAAATGTTGATGTATGTGATTTCTTATGCAAGGTACAAATGGATAAATTTCCCGCTGCCATATAGCAATAACTACGCTCTCCAAACGCACACTCACACCGCCCCTCCCGACAATAATTAATTTCAATAAATCCAGGACGTGGACTCTGCATCTTATTACAATATTCCATATGCATATCATTATAGACCAGCTCCATTCCTGGAAATGTCTGATATACGGCGATATCTCCTGTACCACTTTCATTCTCAAGATGAAATCTTGAACATATAGCATCTTCTTTTTTTCTCCGGACAGAAGATCCATATAAATCAACACTTCTGAAATCCGATTCCACTTCCGAAGACGCAAAAAGTATATCTCCAGCAACCTTATATGGATTGTCCTCTGTTGTTACTGTTCTCATATTACACCTGTCCACTTTCTTCCGCTGCTTTTCTTACTTTTGTCTCCTCTTTCATAAAACATCATAGCTTATCTCCTTCAGCAATTAGTTTTATCTAACTTTCTCATATAAAAAAATGTTACCTTATAAAGCTCCAGTCCCTACAATAGGTAACATCGTTTGAGTTTCTATACTCTTTCAGTGTAACACCGTTAGGACTGACTGACAAGAAAATATAGAAATTCATTATAGCAAATAAATTCGATTTATTGTTCAATAGCCAACATTCTTATTATTCAAGTATATTCTAATCAGAACAGCCCCTACATTTATGACAAAAATCACAAACAGCAGATTAAATGGCAAATATTCCCGTATCAAGTTTCCTAATACCGCAATAAAGGAAAAGCTGGCTATCAAAACCATTTTATAAATATCATCCCATATCTTTCGATACCGTTCAATTCCGCCCCATACAAGAAATACACCCCCGACAATTCCCGCCATAATCACAGCACTTGAAAATATTCGTTCAAAAACTACCTCTCCCGTAGAATATCCCATATAATCCAGCTGTTCAAACCATATCGCATACTTTCTGCACCAATTAACTGGCAACATGATCAGTTGCATTAAATCCCTTTGAAATGCTCCATTCTGAATAAGTGAAAAGAATATGACACAAAGATATCCCCAAGCCCAGAAAAACTGTATTTCTTTCATATCCTCCATTTCCGATTTTGCTTTTCTCCTGGCTTTTTGTATCTCCATATCTGCCCGTTTCTTTTCCCTTTCAGCCTGATACTCTGCCTGTCTTGCCTGTTTTTCTGCTTCTTCCTGTTTTTGCTGTGCCTGTTCAACCGCTTTCACCGACGATTGGTTCACCTGTGTCTGTAATTTAGAGTTCTGGTCCCGAACGTCTTTTATTTCTTCTTCGAGCTGCTCTTGCTCGTTCCTGCTCATTAAGCCATTTCTGTTTCTCAGATCGTCGTTGCTCTGCTGAAGCGACTGATTCAGCTTCTGCGTTTCGGACAGTTCGGTTGTCAGACGCTGAATTTCTACGGTTGATTTCCGAATTTCTTCTCGCAATCTCTGCCTGTCGGATAAGATTGTCTGTTTCTCTTCTTCCAGTGTCTGTATCTGCTTTTTCTGTGTTCGCATGAACTCTTTCGCTTTTTCGAAACTTTGTACGAGAATATCCCTCTCCACTTTGAGCTTGATCGGTGATTCCTCTGGTGTCTGTGATGGCTGCGTCAAGCTCTCTGTAATAGTTTCTGAGTTCTTCGTTTGCTCTGCTGTCTCTGTCGGCTGCAACTCTGGATTTTTCCCTATTTCCATTAAATTCATTCTCCAAGCCCTCCTTGCTGATGTCCAGATGGAATGTTTTGGATAGATTGCTGTCACGCACTTTCTTTCCATCCTGATTCTGGAATGTGATGTGCTTCCGTTTCTCTGTCCAATTTACGTTCCACCCGAACTGCTTCATTTTTTCTATAAACTTTTCTTTGCTGATACAATTTTCCAGTGCTTTTAACACTGCCATTGCACAATCCGCTACAAAGCTGTCCCTTACCTGTTGCCGGAACAGGTTATATTTATCCTTGTTCCATGCAATAACTTCGCCTTTTTCGATTTCACTGCCGTCAAAGTGTTTTCCTTTTTCTGCAATGGTCAATCCACGTTCCCGGCACATTTGATTGGTAAGCTGTTTCATACATTCCAGATCCTTTTTGGTGTTATGCAGCTTTCTCCCATCTTCATAACTTACTGAATTGGTAACCAGATGGCAGTGGATATGGTTTTTATCCTTATGCACAGCCACTAAGGTCTGGAATCCACTGAACCATTTTTC
>ENA-OQMX01000363-OQMX01000363.1-human-gut-metagenome-genome-assembly--contig:-NODE-363-length-11024-cov-3.340920_pt1 | contig 11024 bp, 10 predicted proteins | sample MGYA00242622_ERZ504866 | MGnify/ENA primary metagenome ERZ504866 (study PRJEB26092, sample SAMD00036422) | human gut metagenome | host: Homo sapiens | study: EMG produced TPA metagenomics assembly of...
AGTTTTTAGTTGTCATGATACAAATAAACACTTTATATATATACAAAAATTGTATAAAAAATAAAAATTTATGACGCAGTCATTCCTTATACTAATGATACTTTAAACGATCTCAAATCCAGATACTGTTCTATAAACACAGGCAACCTGGTAATAGATTCATTTGTGAGTAACCTGAAAGAAGTGGCTGACAAATACCATATAACTCTTGATACAAGTATAAAACTGAGTACTACTCAGATACCTCTTACAGATTATGACCTGACTATAGTTTTAGGTAATCTTTTCGACAATGCCATAACCGCATGTAATGATGTTGAAAATGCGGTAATTACAGTCAAGCTACAAACTATAAGAAATACATTCACCATTTATGTTGAAAATTCTTATAATGCTTCGAAAAAACATTCTTCAGACAATGATTTTGACTTTATCCATGGATATGGTCTGAAAAATGTAAAAAATTCTGTAGAAAAATATAATGGTTTCTGCATAATAGACCCGCAAAACTGCTTATATGCTGTAACTTGCATCATTCCACTCAACCAAATAATATAAAAACAAGACTGTATCTGTATTGCAATAGCACATATGTATTCATATTTCTAAAATACATGCCACTGGCAGCTTCTCAGATACAGCCTTGTTATATAATTTCTTTTACTGGTGGTAATAGCTCAGGAAATCAGCCAGCTTTGCTGTTGCTGCCTTGAGTATCTCCATATTCGGAAGATATACTATTCTGAAGTGATCCGGATCCTTCCAGTTAAATCCCGTTCCACATGTGACGAGGATGTGCTTATCCCTCAAAAGATCAAGAGCGAACTGTTCATCATTTGTGATGTTGAACTTCTCCTTGTCAAGTTTCGGGAATATGTAGAACGCTGCCTCCGGCTTAACCACACTTATTCCCGGTATATCACAGAGTGCTTTATAAATATACTCTCTCTGATCATAGATCCTTCCTCCAGGCAGAAGCAGCTCATCTGCACTCTGGTAGCCTCCAAGACAGGTCTGAACTATACTCTGAGCAGGAACATTCGAGCAAAGTCTCATGGATGACAGGAGGTTAAGTCCCTCTATGTATCCCTTCACATTGCTCTTGTTTCCACACAGACACATCCAGCCAACTCTGTAACCTGCAACTCGGTGAGACTTGCTCAGTCCGTTAAAGCTTATGGTGAAAAGGTCAGGTGCCAGTGAAGCCAGAGCCACATGCTCTTTATCATCCATGACAAGTCTGTCATATATCTCATCAGCAAAAAGGATAAGCTCATTCTCCCTTGCAACCTGAACTATCTGCTCAAGAACCTCCTTTGGATAGAGAGCTCCTGTAGGGTTGTTAGGGTTGATGACTACGATTCCTTTTGTTCTTGATGTTATCTTTTTCTTGATATCTTCTATATCCGGATACCAGTTGGACTGCTCATCACAAAGATAATGAACCGCTGTTCCTCCTGCCAGGTTAACAGAAGCCGTCCACAACGGATAGTCAGGCATCGGGACAAGTATCTCATCTCCCGAATCAAGCAGTCCCTGCATGGACATGGTGATAAGTTCGCTGACTCCATTTCCTGTATATATGTCATCGATTCCCACATTTGGAATATTCTTCAGCTGGCAATACTGCATGATCGCCTTTCTTGCAGAGAAAAGTCCCTTTGAATCCGAATATCCCTCGGTATCTCTGAGGTTATATGCCATATCCCTTACAACTTCATCAGGTGCCATAAGTCCGTGCGGTGCAGGATTTCCTATGTTCAGTTTAAGGACATTTACCCCTTCAGCCACCATTCTGTTTGCCTCGTCCATAACAGGACCTCTTATGTCGTAACACACATTGTCAAGCTTTGATGATTTTTCGAATTTTCTCATGATACACACTCCTTTATATCTCTTGATCCCTTGTTGTCTGTGTTTGCTGATCGTTGGTTTTAACTTGCGTTTTCTTCTAGATTACTCCGCATCTGCCGATGCCCGCGAGCAAGCTCGCGCATCGCAGCCGCTTGCTTTCCGGCTTTCCTTTGCGTTTTCTTCGAGATTACTCCGCATCTTCGATGCTCCCGTAATCTCTGCACGACATTCACACTCCGCCCTACCGGGCTTCGTGTTTCATGTCGCGCGCGGGTGACAATTGTCTGCCGATGCCCGCGAGCAAGCTCGCGCATCGCAGCCGCTTGTCACCCTGAAAACGCAAAATAAAAGCCCTAAGCATACTTATAATATGCTTAGGGCGAACTTTCTTGTCCGTGTTACCACCTAAATTCAGGAACTTATTCCTGCTCTCAGCCGACAGCCATCACTATCGTTGTTCCTATAACGTGGAACCTTCCGTTGACCACTACCCGGAAAACTTTCGCGGTCACAGCTCGGGGACTGCTTCCTTAAGGTGTCCTATAGGCTCGCACCAAACGCCTACTCTCTGAAGTGACAGTGACTTAAGTACTCCTTCCTGTCTTTGCCTTTATCTGATTTTTAGGATAGCATTCTGATGTCGTGTTGTCAAACAGTTTTTTATTTCATAAATGCACACTCATCCTCGTTACAGAGTATTCCCTCTGGATTGTACATATTCATATGGAATACATGGCCGCTGTCAGGATTGTTCTGTCCATACGCTTTTGTGATATGTGCAACTCCAACTTTGTTCAGCACCTCATCCAACGCTTTTGTATGTGATGCCAGATCATCATTTACACTGTACATGAGATACGCCTCCGGGAACTCAGCATTTACATAATCAAGCTGATCCATAAACAGCATATACTGTTCCTCCGTCACAGCATATGCCTGGCTTTTTTTCTTACTTTCACATTTTTCAGCTTTGTCGTGTAAACTTGTTTTTCCGTCACTATTCTGGTCATCATCCACATCATTTCTCAGATACCATGCGGATATATTGTCATTTCTCTCTGCCATCTTGTATGCACCACAGTTAAGGCATACCTTCTCAGGCAGTAGATCATATGTGAAGAAATCAAGCTTTGCCCTGTAATCGCTGTTTGATGCTATGATGCAATAATTTGCCGTGAGCTGTGCCCCCGCCGAATCACCGACCATATAGAAATTATCAATGTCTATTCCAAGTGTCTGCGCATTCTCATGGATATACCGAATGAGATACGCCACATCCTCTATGGCCGCAGGATATTTGTTCTGCGGTGACAATCTATAGTTAAAGTTCACCACCACGTACCCGTGCTCCGCAAGAAGGCAGCAATAGTGGCTGTACAGTTCCTTGTCACCATAGAACCAACCTCCGCCATGCACGCTCACTATCACCGGATATTTTCTGTTTTCATCTGTCATATACGATATTGGAACGCAGATATCCATGTAGCTGTTAGATGTATAGCTTGCAGAATCCACGTCTGCGGCATCCCCGGAATCGGCAAAGAATATAATGTTCCTCTCTACACCTTTGTCCCATGTTTCAATCAGCTCATTGAAACGGACCTCATCAAGCTCCTTTTTGTAATCCAGATTCTTTATCTGTACAACATTTGCCGGATATTCAAGCCCTCTGTCTCTCGCCGCATCACTTGCTTTCCAGGCGTGACGCATATTTACCCATGCCGGAAGATTCTTGTCCACCGCACCTCGGCTGAATATCTCTGCTACGTTCTTCATCATTCTTTCTCTGTCCATAATTTCCTCCATTATTTTAATCTCTGTGCTGTATCCTGAAATAGTCCAGGTACTTTTTAAACTTATCCTGCGCAGTAAGGCAGGTATCCCGCAGATATCCTCTTTCTCTATTCCATTCTGAAAGTCCTCTATAGTAATACCATTTGAGATCTTCATCTATGATAAATGGAACTATATCATATTTCAGACACTCCTTGAACAATATCAGCCTGCCAACCCTGCCATTGCCATCTTGAAACGGATGAATACTTTCAAATTCATGGTGAAAATCCAGAATATCATCTAGTGTCTTTTCATTGAGCTTGCGGTATCTTGCAAGGAGATTTTTCATTTTCTCTGGAACTTCTTCCGGCAAAGCCGTATCATGACCGCCCACCTCATTCGGAACTTTCTTGTAATCTCCCACCGCAAACCATTCTTTTCGTGAGTCCTGAGTTCCATTCTTGAGAATCAAATGCAGCTCCTTTATCATTTTCTCACTTAATAAGTTCTTTGCATCATCGATCACCAGATCTATACACCTGAAATGATTGGTCGTCTCGACTATATCGTCAACATTTATCGCCTGATCACTCACGCCTATAGTATTTGTCTCATATATATACCGTGTCTGATCAAGACTGAGCCTGCTGCCCTCTATATGATTGGAATTGTAAGTGAGATCCACCTGTATCTTATGATAAATGCCACCTTTAATTCCATTTTTTTTCTCTTCTCTCAGCACAGTCAGCAGATCCCGGTTCTCTTCTCCCGCAGATTGACGCATTGGTTTCTGCGCAGAATCCGGTATATTCCACGTCTTTCCCGTCAGAAAAGCCCCAGGAATCTTATCATGAGCGCAGTAATTTCTAACGGTTCGTTCTGACACATTCCATTTTTTTGCAGTCTCTGCAACTGAAATATAACCCATGAAAATCCCTCCTTTTACGCAATGGGCTTTTATCATCTGCACAGTGTTTTGTATATAGATAGTATATGCCGTTACCGGCAAGAAATCAACTTTTTCAAAATTTGAAATCGGTCATTTCTTGCCGATAACGGCATATCTTACATTACTCATATATAGGTTCAAAGTCGTCTGCTCCGTGTCCACACAGGGGACATACGTAATCTGCAGGGAGCTCACTTCCCTCATATACATAGTTACATATCTTGCAGCGCCATCCCACTATCTTCTTATCTGTCTTAGGAGGCTTGTCTGCCTTTGGCTTTACATGTGCCTGATAATCAGCATATGTGAGAGGAGCCTTGTCTGACAGCATCTTTGCATCAACCACCTCCGCGATGAACAACGTGTGTGTTCCAAGGTCATGACGCTCAACCACCCTGCCACTGATGACCGCGCAGGCATACCAGCCCATGTATGGGATTCCGTTGATATCCTCCGGCATCTTTATTCCGGAGGTTTTGTCCACGTCTCTTCCCGACTGGAAACCGAAGTGCTTTATCGAGTCAAATGTACACTGCTCGTCAAGTACACTGAGGGCAAACACACCACTCTCCTTTAGCAGATCACATGTGTAATTCGTGTTGAGAACCGATATTGCAACCCGCGTTGGATTGTTCGCCACCTGTATACAGGTGTTGATGATGCAGCCATTTGCCTTGTCGCCCAGCTTTGTGGACAACATGAAAATCCCGTATGATAAACTGTAAATCGCCTTTTTATCCATGATAATAACCTCCTTGTCAATCATAATTAATCAGTTATATAGATTTATTCTCAATAAGATATTTCTATAATACCACATTATCATGCAAAAAGCTCCCCCTGTTTATCACAGGGAGAGCCTTTATTTAGTGAATAAATCTATCTCTCAACAGATATTATGTCATTTATTCCGTTGTCTGATTCCTGATAAAATACTTTTATTTTATCTCCGCTCTGTATAAATATCAGCTCCTCGTTCTCTGAGAAATCCTGCTTGTATACATTGCCATTTTCATCCGTGATATACACATATGTCGTCTCATCCATGTTGATATATTTGATATCAGCTACCGTGATCTGTCTGTTTGGTATATCGTCCGTCATACTCTGCGTGCTCTTAAGTCCGTTCTCTGCCAGCAGCTTGTTGTATGCCGCAAGTGCGTCCTTCTGGGTAGTGCCTGTAGCTACAATATTGTACTTCTCCACATCGACAAGCGCATACATCTTTACCAGGCCACCGTTGTCCTTTAAGACCATGATGTAGGTTGGTATTCCGCTGATATTGATGAGTGATGGGAAGGATGCCTTATAACCAAGATGCTGTACCTGTCCCTCTGCCGACGCCATGGCTGAGTATTCCTCTGCACCTGCTACTTTGTAATATTTGCTCTCTCCTGTCCGGAGATTCATCAGGGCAAATCCTATGTTGGACTCGTCACCATTTACCGATGTGACACCTGTATATACCCACACATCGCCGTCCATAACCTTGTAACCATAATCATCCGTAGTCCTCTTGCAACCCTTATTGCCAAATACGCTGTTCCAGTAGCCGCCTGAGAGTTCGCCGTACCAGTCGTATTTCTGGCACACCAGGTCGCCATCATATACACGGTCCACCCAGTGTGGAACATCACTGACTTCATGATACTCTGTATCGCCCGTGCACGGATCACATATAACCACACCCTTTACATCCTTTGCACCGAAGAGTCCTGCATGCGACTCAAGAACCGGACAGATGTAATACGGATTGCCATCGTCATTGAGCTCCAGATAGAAACCTTCAAATATATATGTCGGATAAGCCATCTGGACATGTCTGTACAGGTTCTTGTTGAAATACGCTGAAGGTGAATATACTATTGGCTTTTCAGTCTGTATATAGTGTGCCTCATTCTTTACCGGATCGACAAGAACATAACCCGGGATTCCGTTCTTCCTGTTGTTCATATATTTGATGAAGCCCGCATAGTTGAGTGCTGCGACCTTCATCGGCGCGCCATTGTAATCTATAGTGCTGTAATTGCCGCTGACCTCATACTGGCTGACCACATCCGAGAGTGAACCGACGGCTCTCTCACCTATGATCCTCGCTGTGCTTGTATCCATCAGTGCAATGTCATTTATCTGCCTGCTCTCCGGGATATCCGTCTGGAAGTCCCCATCCTCTATATTGATGAGACTTGCATACTTTGATGCACAAAACAGCTTGGATGACGCCGCCACCATAATGAGTCCGACCGCTATCATTATTACTACTATCCATGCTGCCGGTTTCGTTGCTTTCGTTGCGACACTTCTGGTATCATTACTCTCCACCGTGAAATCAAGCGTACAAAAGCCAACAAGCGCAACTGAAATGACCATCCACACCCAGAAACTTGTACTCTGTATGTTGATCGCCGGTGTTGCCGCATAATAGTATATAAGCTCTCCCACAACAAGCACTGCAAATGCTATCACATTCCATTTGCCGAGCCTTCCTGGGGGCTTTGCAAATATCTCCTTTGCCGCTCCTATGCTTTTCTTTTTCTTTGTCTGTTTACCCATGTTGCCCTTCTTTCCGGCTTACCACGATCTGATTTTTCGCTGCATATACTTACCGGATCGTGTCTGCCATTAATCTATCTACTCCATATGTCTGCCCCATATATTATCATCTATTCCATTAAAAATATATATCAATCCGGTATATGTTATGCCTCGTATCGTTCTGCCAGTGAACGATTGTATATATGTGTTCTCCTGTGCTTTTTGTTATCCTTTTGCCTGCTTTAACAGGGCATCCTGCAAAACCTATGCAGAGGCTACTTTCTCTATCCACTTCACAGCCTTTGCCAGCCTCTTCCCGGAATCGGCAAAATGTCCGCCTGGATTTATCTCATATATCACATCATTGTCCTTCTTCAGCAGGTCGCAAATCTCCTTGGTCCGATCCGCCACAGTTGACATCAGCCTGTCGGATGCCCGCGATTCTTTGCCGCCTAGGCTGATGTATATATGTTTGTTTGTAAGTGTCGGCTGGCTGCTTACATATTCCACAAATCCCGGATACCACATTGAACCTGAACATGTGGCGCACCCGGCAAACATATCGGTCTGGTACATTGCCCAAAGTGCAAAAAGCCCGGCAAGCGAATATCCCATAATATAAAGAGGTCTGTTCGCCCGGCTTTGAATATCCAATGCGGGACAACCTGCTGTTCTATATAATCCAGTGTCCGTCCTGCCTCTCCGGCAAATGATCCATCGACCTCATTCGATCTCCACGGTGAGAGATCCCTGTTCCAGTCATCCACCTGTATCGCGACAAGTGTAAACTGTTCTTCTCCCACCAGTTCTCTGATAGAATCCGCTGTATGCTCCAGTTCATCTCCCCTGTGTGGGTACATGACCCAGAAGATAATCGGACCATTTTCCGAAGATATAAGTGTGTGTAACTGCATATATGTTCATCTCCTATAATGTGTCGGCTATCTTCTGGACTTCCTCCACTGATATGTTCAGTTTCTTCGCTATCTCTTCTATAGGAACCTTCACATCCAAATATGCTCTCACTGCACCCTTTAATTCTCCTCGCGCCTCGCCTATAGATATTCCTCTGGCTTCCGCCCTATCAAGTACTTCACACATATTTTTTAAACCTCCTTTATTTCCGTTAGCCTGCGCCTGTTCAAATCTTTCGTCCTGCGTCAATACGCTCATGAGCTTTAACACCTCGTCAACATGTTTTATAGTCTCTTTGGATGGTATGTAATCTTTGTTGATCCGCATTTGCACAAAATAATCGGCAACAATCCTAAAGTCACTTTTAAACATTTTCACCTTCTCCGGTGTAAGATAAGCTATCTCAAAAATGTTTATTTTATAGTCACTGACATATGTTTTCCACTCATCCGTTATATCAAGAATATCGTAGAGAGACCGTCCCTTTATCCATCTTTTTTGTCCGAAATAAAGCACAATTGTAACAACCGGGTATATTTCTCCACCCTTTACCAACAATTGCCTTTTATATGCAGCACCATCATATGCTATAACACGGAGAGCCTCCTTTGAATCTACATCCGTCTGATGTTCAAATCCAATAAACGCTATATGTACATTCTTACCCTTTAGAACCTTTGATACATCGCGCTCTTCCTGATGGATCTCACCATCTGTTTTATACTGGCTTTTATCCTTTATGCTCTCCAGCATATTCTCATCAACAATTGTTTTTCCACCGAACAACAATACATTTACTATATCTGCAAATACATCATTATAATCTGCCAGTATCTTTTCTGTTATATCCTTTTCTCCCATGCAAACCTTCCTCCTCTTGTTTCTATGAAAAGCAAAGAAACCAATAGAGGATAGTTGCATGAATTTATAGCCATATTTTTTATAATTATACTATAGCAAAACCTGAGCGGCAACACACCTCTACCGTCTCCATATTAATTTGAATTATTTTGTGATAATCGCAGTGAAGTACTGCAAAGATCAATTTCGGAATTACACATAACATGATAAACGAAATATAACACGCTGATTTTAGAAATACAATTAAATAACTATAAACTATTCAAAAGTATTGAACTCGTATTTTCATACCATTTCAAATGAACGATTATTGGAACTGCAAAAATCAGCTACACAAAAATAAAATTTAACAAGATATAAGGATCATCTGTGGGTAATCAACTTGCTCACGGATGATTTTTATTTATACGGCGATTTCTCATAGTTGACTTATCGCGGAATCTGTATTATATATTATAATACAGATAATACAAAAAGGAGGGACACCACATGATCATAGAGCTTGACATGAGCAGTGACACACCCATATACGTACAGCTGCGCAATCAGATAGTAAAGGGAATCGGCAAAGGCGAGATACAGTCAGGTGAAAAGCTTCCCACTGTAAGACAGCTTGCGGCGGATGCCGGCGTGAACACAATGACTGTGAATAAGACATACCAGATACTAAAAAACGAGGGATATATCAGAACTGACAGAAGGCTTGGAGCATTTGTATCAGAAAATATCAATATGGACGCCGAGTTCCGTGACAAGCTGGAGTCAGAGTTGGAACTTCTGTCTGCCGAGGCAAGCATAACCGGGATGAACCGGGAAGATTTTCTCAAGTTGTGCGATAAAGTATATTCCAAAATGAAGTCTTCTCCAATCCAAATATGATACAATGAGCCGTTAGGCGATATGGTGTAACCAATTTGCATGAAAATAATACCAATTATGAATAAGCATTATCATAACTGGGAGAAAGAATCTTTATACAACAAATATCCACTAAAATAACAGAAAGGAGCCGCTTATGAGCATAGCATTATTTATCATCTTCCTGTTTATGAACTTCTTCATACTGCTCATAATGAAGTTCGTATATACAAGTAATTATTCGTATACCGAAGGAATGCTCCTGGGTGTCCACATTCCAAAGGAACACATTGAAGACGAAACCGTCCTGAATATTGTTGCTGCTGCCAGACGTAAGATGAACCGGATTATCTGGATAAATCTCATCCTTGGAACAGCCCTGTGCTTTGTCGTATTCTGGGAGATCATTATATTCGTACTGGCATACACTGTCTGGATGATCGCATTCTGTTTCCTTATAACATATGCAAACAACTCCGCGCACAGGAAAATGTATGCCCTTAAGATGAAAAATGACTGGATAATCCCTGCTCAGAAAAGAAAACGCTACATTGATACAAATGTGTCAACCCAGATCGGCAAAAGTGAGATCAGTTTCAATTATCATGGAATAATAATCCTTGTAGAGCTCATTTGCCTAGTGCCATTTGTGATAGGGAAAAGTGCGGTCATATCAACCACAATGATAATAATGGGACTCTGCTCCGTCCTGATGTCACTTACATCCATGATATTCCACATATATGTAAACCGGCACGAGCGAACTGTGTACAGCTCGGATACCCAGCTCAACCAGACCGTCAACAGAACCATGAAGATATACAAGGGACTAGCAATGCTGATTCTTTCGGCAACAAATGCTGTCGCATGGGTATATATCACTATTGACACCCTGATTCATTGCATATCATCAGCCAGTAAGTCCCGGCAAATTTCGCTTTCTGATATCCAAAATTTCAAGGGTACGCTTGTAGATGTCTCGCTGTGCAGCTCCGCACTCTATGTCTATATATTTGTCCAGACTCTTGCTGCCATCGGATTGTTTGCACCTCTCCTCATGGCACAAAGCAGAAAACGTGAACTCTTGGCAGCCGACACCCAGCCTCTCTACGTGGATGACGACGAATACTGGAAAACCGGATATTACTACAATCCTTCCGACCCGCATGTGCTGGTTCAGAACAGATTGCAGAGTGGAAATTATACATTTAACTATGCCACCAGGAGCGCAAAGATTTTTACAGGACTTACATGTATCATTATCACCGCCTGCATT
>ENA-OQMX01000364-OQMX01000364.1-human-gut-metagenome-genome-assembly--contig:-NODE-364-length-11023-cov-2.945026_pt1 | contig 11023 bp, 5 predicted proteins | sample MGYA00242622_ERZ504866 | MGnify/ENA primary metagenome ERZ504866 (study PRJEB26092, sample SAMD00036422) | human gut metagenome | host: Homo sapiens | study: EMG produced TPA metagenomics assembly of...
GCGCGAATTCATCGATCGGCACCAGTCTGGGCCGTGCCATGCGGCCCGCGCAGGGCGCCGGTTTCGGCGTCGCCGCCGTGCTGCCGGACCACATCAACCCGCGTGCGGTGTTCGGCACCAGCACCGTCAAGGACCATATCTACAACACGCCGCGCGCCTGGTATATGCAGCGCTGCCTCAACCCCAGCGATGTGTGGGACGGTCCCGAGGCCGACTACACGCCCGAGAGCGACGATATCCCCTGGAGCCGCGTGCCCGAGCGCAAGGTGACCATCGAGGATATCAAGTACGTGCTTTCGAGCCACTACCAGGGTACGGAGTACGACTGCTACGGCAGCAAGGGCACGCCCGCCACGCGCGGCGCCTATCGTCCCATCGGCATCAACCGCAACAGCCAGCTTGCCGTGCTAGCAGCTGCGCCCCTATGCGCAGCCGGCGTATCGCGCCGTGCAGTGGATGGCGTTTGGCTCCAACTCGTTTAACGCGCTCGTGCCGCTGTACGCCAATGTCGAGACCATGCCCGAGTACTATGCCGACACGCAGGCTCGCGTGACGTCCGAGAATTTCTATTGGGCAAATCGCCTGATCGGTGCCTTGGCCGATGTTCGCTTCCATGAGTGCGGTCGCGCGGTCGAGGATTATCAGGAGAAAGTTGGCGGCATGGGCCACAAGCAGATCCACGACGTCGATGCCGCCGTGGCCGCGCTGCCCGAGGCCGAGGCGCCCGCCGAGCTCGCCCGCGCCAACGAGGCCTTTGCCGAGCTCGTGCGCGTGGAGACCGATGCCCTGTTGGGCAAGGTGCTCTACACCACGAGCTGTGCCATGAAGAACTCCTTCGCGATGAATGACAACGTAAGGTAAAGACGGCCTTGCGGCGAACGAGCGGGACAAACGCCGTCAAAGGCTTCGCCCCGCTCGATTTCTATCTTGGCGATAAAACGATTTTGTGTCGTTCACCCAATCTTGGGTACAAGAACGCCAATGCAGTTGTTCATGATTGGAGCCAACCATGGTTATGAAATTCGATCAGCTTGTTAACGGTGCCATCAACGTGGGCTTCGGCGCCGCCGCCGTTGCCGTCGAGGGCGGCAAGAAGGTCCTCGACGACCTCAATACCAAAGGCGAGCAGGTTCGCAAGGACGCCGGCACTCCCGATATCGCCCGCAGCGTGTCCGACATGTTCGAGCAGGCCGGTGGCACCATTTCCGACCTGACCGAGCGTCTGGGCATGCAGGGTGAGACTGCGGCGCAGCGCGTGCTCGACGAGCTCATCCTGGCCCGCGTCCGCGTTATGACCGCCCCCGAGCGCACGGCCTTCCTGGCCCATGTTGCGCGACATCGTCGTAACTCGGTCGAGGACAACGTGACTTCGGTTGCCCGTCGAGTCCGTTGAGCCCGACGATGCAGAGGACACCGAAGAGGCCGAGTAGCAGCGTCAGATGGCAGATTCCACCACTTGATTACAACAATCTAGATCCCTTGGGTGTACGAGACGGCGGTTGTCGATGAGGTTGAGGCCGCCGTCTCGGGCGCTCGCAAGAAGCCACGCGCTGTCGATATGGTCCCCGAGGAGCCCGACGCGATGGCGCCGGACGAGGAGTATCAGCTCACACCGGCAGGTCGTCGTGAGCGCATTGGGCAGATCGTTCGCCTGATCAAAAAGTACCGCGTATGGGATAACCTCACGCCGGTGCGCCTGCGTCGTCTGCTCGAAGAGCTCGGTCCCATGTTCGTCAAGATGGGGCAGATCCTGGCCAACCGGTCCGAGATTTTGCCGCAGCGGTTTTGCGACGAGCTGCGCCGCCTGCGCTCCGACGTAGACCCGGTGCCGTATGAGGTAGTGCTCCGCTGTCTGGAAGAGGAGTACGGCCAGCGCTTGGGGCAGATGTTCGACGCGATCGACCCCAACCCGCTCGGAAGCGCGTCGCTCGCGCAGGTACACCGTGCCCGCCTGGTGACGGGCGAGGACGTGGCCGTTAAGGTGCAGCGCCCCGGCGCGCAACAGGTTATGGCGCAGGACATCGACATCATTCGCTCGGTGGTGCGCATCGTTTCCAAGTTCGTCAACACCGATCAGTTTGTTGACCTGCACGGTGTGGTCGAAGAGCTGTGGACCTCATTTCGCGAGGAGACCAACTTTTTGGCCGAGGCAAAAAATCTCAACGATTTCTATGACTTCCACAAAAGCGTGCATGGCGTTTCGTGTCCCAAATCCTACCTGGACCTTTGCACCGAACACGTCGTGGTCATGGACTACATCGACGGCATCTCCATTGCCGATCCCGAGCGCCTGGTGGCCGAGGGCTATGACCTGGAAAAGATCGGCTCGGCGATCGTCGAGGACTATTCGACGCAGGTGCTCGACGACGGCTTTTTCCATGCCGACCCGCATGCGGGAAACATCATCCTCAAGGACGGCATTGTCTACTTTATTGACCTGGGCATGGTCGGGCGCATGTCGAGCCACGACCGCGGTATCGTCAAGGATATGATCTTTGCCGTGGCCGAGGGCGATGTGCCCAAGCTCAAGGATTCGCTCATGCGTTTTGCCGTGACGCGCGGTGATTCGGCCGAGCTCGATCATTCGGCCTTTTTGTCCGATTTGGACTTTATCGTAGCCGACTTTGCAGGACTCGATCTTAAGGACCTGGATATCGGCGAGTTTTTGACCTCGTTGCTAAACCTGGCGCGCAAAAACGACGTTGAGCTGCCGAGCGTGGTGACGATGTTCGCCCGCGGCATGGTGACGCTCGAGGGTCTGCTGACCGAGTACATGCCCAACGTCAACATGATCCAGATCATCCAAGCGCACATCAAAAACGAGAAGAGCGCCTATGCGCGCGTCCGCGAAATGGGGCGCGACTTTGCGGCGAGCAGCTATCGCGCGGCAAAAGGCTCGCTCGAGGCGGCCGAGTATCTGGGCTTGGCGTCGCGTATGCTCACGCGCGGCCAGCTCAAGCTGAACTTGCAGCTCATGAGTAGCGACAAGGCGCTGCGTCAGATAGGCGGCATCGTCGACCGCATGTCAATGGCCATTGTCATTGCCGGCCTGTTTATCGGTTCCTCGGTGGTCTACTATGCGCGCATCGAGCCTGTTGTGCTCGGTATTCCGATCATCGGCTTTGTTGGCTATGTGAGCGCGCTGGTTTTGGCGCTCATGCTGGGCCGCAATATCTGGCGCAACAGTCACGGCGGCAAGCACTAGCGTAGCTGCACGGTGTCTTGTCCCACGGCGCCCTTCCATACCCAACTCTTTCCTATCGCAAACAATAGCTTTTACCTTGGGCTTCGCCTGCGTACGGGGCCCTTTTGCGTGATACCATACTGACAGTAATAATCAATGGCCTAGATGGTGGTGCGGAGACGCACGAATGCGTGGTTTTCCTGCGCATTTGGGAGAATCGGGGTGCAAGTCCCCGGCTGTACCAGTAACCGTAATTCCTCTTGGCTCGGGATGCTCGCGTCGCAGATCGGACGACGTACCCGAGCCGTTAAGGTTAAGTCGGATCGCCTCCCATCTTGCATGCGGCTGCGGCGTATGCCGCCGGTGTGCATAGGGCTCTGGAGGGAAGGGGGACCCCGATGGGGGAACTCGAGCGCAGCATGCGCGATGACGTGGGGCAGCCTCAGGGCAACGCTCCAAGTACAGACAATGGGGGACAAATGGATATGTTTGAGGACGAGCGCAAGCGCGCCTCGTTGCGTCGCCATGGGGCGATCGCGCGCGGCGTAGCCAAGCGCGGCCTGGTGGCATTCCTGGCCTTCGCGATGGCCTTTGGCACCACACCGGCCCAGCTGTGGGCCGATGGCGCCGAGGGCATTGCCGAGGCCGTGGCTCAGGCCACAATGCCGAGCGAGGGCGCGCAGGCCACGGACGGTACTGCAGATACTACCGCGGCTGCTGCCGACGCAAACGATTCGGCTGCAGGTGGCTCCTCCGAAACTGGGGATACGGGTTCGGCCGCGCCTGACAACGTGAGCGATGATGCATCGGACGACCCCGCTGCGTCAGACCCTGCTTCGGCCACCCCGGCGAGCGAGGCGTCTGACACCACCGCCGAGACCGGCGACGCGACTGCGGTGGCCAGCGAGCCCAGTGTTGCCAAGGCCGCGTCTCGTGCCGCTGATACGTTTTCCTCGAATAATGGTGTCAGCGTCGGAAAAAGCCAGTCGCCTTCTCGTTGGGCTGGCTCTAACTTCACCGCTTTTATCCAGAGCAATACTACGCTCTATGCGAATGTTTGGACTTCGTCCAGCAAGCGCGCCAGCGCTTCGGGCTGCACCTATCAGTGGCTTGCTGCCGACATCAGCAACAAGAGCGATGCGGACAATTCCGCATTTGTTCCTGTCGAGGGCCAGACGGGCGCATCGATCGTTTTGGACGATGCCCTGCGTACTCAGCTTAACGGCAAGTGCCTGCGCGTACGCATTACCGATGCAAGCGGTAACGTCATCTACGGCCCGACCAAGGGCGCCAACAACCAAAAGCTGACGGCGACGAACACCATCAAGGCACCCGTTCCTACCAAGACGGCCCTGGATGCAAAGTCTTATGTCCTCATCCAGTCTTCGGCAGACGATTCGAGCTCGTATTCGTCCGTCAAGGCCGAGATACTGAACCCTGGCACTACACTTTGGGCGAATGCCTACGACGGCGAAGCGGTCCCCAATAAGCGTATTGCGGCGCAGGGTGGCTGGACCTATCAGTGGCTTGCGTCCGATACGCGCGATGCCGAGGACTCTGCCTATCAGGTGATTCCCGGTCAGACCGGCCAGTCGCTAACGATTACGGACGAACTCGCCTCGCAGCTTGCGGGCAAGTACATTCGCGTTAAGGTTGTCGGCGATGGCCAGGAGCTGTACGGTCCGAGCAGCTCTTTCGGGACGCCCGCGTCTGTTGGCTACAATACGCCGGGTCCTGTTGCCGCGAGTGACCAGATCGCGTTAGGCCACATCGTTCTCGCCTATAACGGCGCCGAATTTGGCGACGATTATGAGAACGTCCCCAACGCTAACGTCGGTGACACGATTAAGGCTGCCGCCTACTACCTTAACTACGACACGCCGACTGACCTCTATGGCTCCGACAAGGTCGATTTTTCTTGGTGGGTGGCCGATTCTGCTGACGGCACGTTCGAGCAGGTTGCAACTGGTGATACCTTCACGGTTACCAAGGAGTGCGCGAACCGCTACCTCAAGGTGGTCGCAAAGGCCAAGAAGGGTATCCCCGGCTCCGATAGCTGTGAGACCAAGGCGGGCCGCATTCTGCCCAAGGGCGCGACGACGCTCGATTCAGTTGCATTTACCAATGCGAGCAAGGGCGCCAAGGACACTGGCTCTACGATTGAGGCGTGCGCCTACAAGGCGGTCGATTACTCGTCTGAGCCGGTTACCGAGGGCGTTACCTACACGTGGCGTTGGTCCTCTGTCGACCCGTCTTCCTCTGCGTTTGATGCGAAGACCGACTGGCATGTGGTCGAGGGCAAAACCGACAGCAGCTTTACGATTCCCGATGACTACGCCAAGCGCTGGGTGAGCGTGTCGGCCACTGCGGGCGATAACACCGTAGAGGCGACTACTGCTGTGGCCGTTAAGGCCGCAGGCTCGCACGAGCTGTTCCTGGCGTATCTCAAAAAGATCGTCGGCGATCAGAGCGATGACGCCAAGTTTGTCTACAAGAGTGGCGAAAAGATCGGTGTTACTGCATTCGAGAAGACGTCTGCAGGAACAAAGGGTGCCGAGCTTACATCTGATCAACTGACGTATACGTGGCAGATTGCCGATAGCGCCCAGGGTCCGTTCACGACGCTGACGGATGAGAACGCGCACAGGCCGTCGTTCGTAATTTCGCAAAAGTACGTCGGCAAGTACCTCAAGTGCATCGTCGACGGTGGCTACAACACCGACTATGCCTCCACGCGTTATGCCATCGTCAAGGGCGAAGATGCCAAGGCGTATACCCTGACATCGGTTAATGTCGCTTCGAGCGGCAACCTTGCACAGGTCGGCGGAACGCTTACCCCTACTGCCAATTACATGGCAACGGGCGATTGGGGCGATTACGAGACGGCACTCCCCGAGGGCTCCCTCGTCGATTACCGCTGGTATCTCGCCGATGACGCTGAGGGCACAAATGCCCACGAGCTGTTTGGCGCCGACGAAACGACCGGCGCGATCACGCTTCCCGCCTCGGCTGAGGGCAAATACGCCTATGTCGTGGCAAACGCCGGCAACAACGATGTCAAGAGCACCGCTTGGCTCGTTAATTCTTCCGACGAAAAGTCTCTTTCCGTTAACGTCAGGGTTGTAGGCGTAAGCAAGCACGATGTCGGTCAGTCCTATGACCTTGTGGACTGGGTGCCGACGGCCTCGTTTGAGTGGTCGAGTACCCAAAAAATGTCTGCCTGGGACATCTTTGCCAAGGTGCTTGACGACGCCGGCTATAGCTATAGCACGGACGGCGGCGTTCCCTATTCGGTTACGAACCCCGATAAGTCCCAGACGCTCGCGATGGAAAACACGGCGTCCGGCTATAAGTACTGGCGTTTTGATATTAATGGCAAGGCTGCCAACTCTTATGCCACGGGCTACTACCCGAGCGATGGCGACACGCTCGAGCTCGTGTACGAGGATCCCACGGGCACGGTTTCCACGCAGGTTTCCGCGACGTGTTCGGTCGTCGGCACCGACGCCAAGGGTGCTCAGCAGACCTGGGCCGCCGCTCAGAGCATTACGCTGAAGAAGGGCTCGACCGCGGCCGACCTCTCCGAGCAGCTCTTCAAGCAGACCGGCCTCAAGGCGGACTACGACCCCAACGGCTCCTGGGGCTGGGCGCTCAATTCGATCACGTCGCCCTTCGACTCCGGCCGCACGCTCGCCTACGACCCGACGACCGAAGCGTACTGGCAGCTGTTCATCAACGGCAAGTCCTCCATGGTCGGCGCCGGCGGCTACACGCTCAAGGCCGGCGACTCCGTCGTCTGGTACTACTCGAAGTACAACGACCCCGCTCCTGCCGATCAGCTTTCGGTAAGCTGCACCGTTATCGGCCAGGATGCTTCGGGCGCCCGGCAGACGTGGGCACAGCCTACGACAGCTCTCGTGGACGAGGGAACAACCGCTGCTGACCTTTCCGAGCAGATCTTTAAAAAGTCTGGCATTGGCGCCAAAACGGGGGAGAGCTCGTTTGGCTGGTATCTCGAGTCGCTGACCTCGCCGTTCGAAAAGAACGTGACCCTCTCGAGCGAGAAGGTTGACGAAAACACCTGGAAATATTGGCAGTTCTTTGTCAATGGCAAGCCTGTTGATGTTGGTGCGGGCGCCTATACGCTTAAGGCAAGCGACGAGATTGCTTGGGTCTATGGCTCCGACGGCACCATGCCTGGTCAGGTCTCCGTTTCGATGGAGATCATCGGCAAGAAGGACGATAAGGCTCAGCGCTGGACTGATCCTTCGATGCAGGTGTTTGTCGAGGGCACGACGATCAAGGATGCCTCTGCTGCCTACTTCGATGCCGTTGGCGTCAAGTCCAAGATGTACGACCAATTTGGTTATTGGGGCGTTCACACTCTTGTCTCTCCGCTTGATGGCACCGAGCTGTCGGGTGCTTGGTCGTTCTTTGTCAACGGCGTTCCTGGGTCTCAGCTCGATAGCGACTATGTGCTCAAGTCGGGTGACAAGATCGTCTGGGCTTATGCTGCTGGCGATACCGTTCCTAATCCCGATGAAGTCGTAGTTGATCCGAGCGCTTCGCGCCCGACCGATTGGAAAGCCGACTGGAGCGGCAATTCCAATGCGGTGGTCGAGAACGTGTCCACGCCTACGGGCGCGCTGGCAAGCTCTTGGACGTTTGATTGGAAGGCCTATTCGGGCGCCACGTACCCCAACGCGAGCGAGCCGATTGTCGTAAACGGCAATGTGTATCTCGCCGTCAACAAGCGCCTGCTTAAGATCGATGCCGAGTCGGGCAAGGTGCTGGCCGAGTCGAATCTTAAGACTGCGATTGGCTACACGACGCGTCCGATTTATACGAACGGCTTGGTCATCGTCCCGCTCGATGGCGGTGCGGTCCAGGCTCTGACGGCCGATACGCTCACGACGGTTTGGGTTACCGACCCTGTGAGCAAAACTGCTCAGTCGAATTCTCAGCTGACGGTCGATGGCAACTATCTCTATGTCGGCACCGTTGATGTCGACTATGGTAAGGGCGTGTATAACAACGGCCATCTGACGCGCATCAATATCCTGACCGGTGCCGTTTCCTGGCAGCACGTCAACGCCGATGAGGGTTATTACTGGACGGGCGCTACCGTGGGTGACGGCTTTATTCTGGTTCCCACCAGCGCCGGTACCGTTGAGATGCTCAGCAAGTCTTCGGGCGCTGTGCTTGGAAGCGTTTCCGTTGGGGCTATCGTTAACTCCTCCTGTGTGCTCTCCGCCGACGGTAGCCATGCTTATCTGATTTCGCGCGATGGCAAGCTGCACGTTTTGGCGATTTCTGACGGTAGTTCGCGTGATGCGGATGCCGCTTCGCGCATTTCCGAAGAGCGCGTCGTCGACCTGGGTCTTACGGGATGCGCCTGCATGCCTACGCTGTATGGCAACAAGCTGATTGTCGGCGGCGAGGTTTCCGGTGGCTCTGCGCTGGCGATTGTCGACCTTGATAATGACTTTGCTACGACGTTGGTTTCGTCTGCTGATGGCTCCGCGCTTCCCATCGGCGGCATCAAGGGCGCACCGCTCGTGAGCGCCCAGGCAGATGGCACGTATGTCTACTTCACGGTTAACTACGGTGCGACTTCCGACTATGTGAACTACACCTCGGGCGGCGGTGTCTATCGCTACAAGCTGGGTGACGCGCAGGCGACCGGTGCGTTTAGCGCAACGGGACACAACAACTACTGCGACTCGCCGATTGCCTGCGACGCCAAGGGCAACCTCTACTACATCAACGATTCCGGCACGTTGTTCAAGCTGAATGGTGGCGTTAAGGTCTCGTTCGAGACTGGCGAGGGTTCCAAGGTCGATTTCCAGACTACGGCCGACGGCAAGCTGGTTAAGCCTGCCGATCCGACGCGTGAGGGCTACACCTTCGGTGGCTGGTACACCGATGAGGCTTGCACGGAGGCGTATGACTTCAGCACGCCGGTGACGGCCGATATGACGCTGTATGCCAAGTGGACCAAGAACGCCGTTAACCCTGACGGCAATGGCGGTTCTGGCTCTAACGGTGGCAGCGGCTCCGGCACTGGTGCTGGTACCGGCGCGGGCACTGGCTCCGGCTCGAAGGGTGGCGCTGTCGCCCCGGGTCAGAAGCCGGTGACCAAGACGACGGTGTCGACCAAGAGCGGGACCAAGGACAACAAGTCCGACAAGAAGGACTCCGACAAGTCCGACAAGAAGACGAGAAGAAGTCTGACAAGAAGGACGGCAAGTCCGACAAGGCATCCGCTTCCACGACCACTGCCAAGAAGTCCACTGAGGCTTCCGCGCAGGAGTCTGGCCTCAACCCGCTCGCTATTGTCGGCATCGCGGCCGGCGTGATCGGCCTCGCGCTCATCGCCGTCTTCATGCTGACCAAGCGCGGCAAGGGTGACGGTAATGCCCGATAAGCCCAAGGGGACCAACGGGCAGCAGCCCGACTCCTCGTTTATCCAGCTCGACGATGCAAAGCAAAAGGGCGCCGCTTCGGCGGCGTCCGCCCCGCGGCGCAAGGCGATGCTTGGCGCTCTGACCGCGGTTTGTATCGCGTTGATCGTCGTATCGCTGGGCTTTGTCCACCCCTCCGAGAGCGGCGCCTGGTCCATTGATTGGATCGTCCAGACCGTGACGGGGGAGAGCGTCGTCGCCAATGATGCCAAGGTGCCTGGTTCGGCTGCTGCTTCTAGCAAGGCCGACTCCAAGAATTCCAAGGTTTCGGGCGATGCGAAAGATAAGTCCAAGGACTCGGGTGACGCCAAGGGCGATTCCGAGTCTTCGAACAAGAGCTCGGATAAAAACTCGGAAGGCAAAAAGTCCGAAGAGCAGGATGGCAAGAAGTCTGGCGAAGCATCGGTTTCTCAGAATACCGGAGCTGCCGATACGACCAACACGTCTGGCGGTGCCTCTTCGGGCGGTGGCCAGTCGTCTGGCGGGGCCACGGCCTCTAACGGCGGAGGCGCTTCCACGGGCGGCCAGGGTGGCTCGCAGGAGCCTGGATACGTTACTGTGTCGGTCTCGGTTACGTCGAGTGCCGTGGGCAATCCTGTGTCCGCCGGCGGCACCTATACCTTTAACGAAGGTGCCACCGTCTACGACGCCCTATGCGCGCTCGGGCTTTCCGTCAACGCACACGGCTCATCGTACGGCACGTATGTCGCCGCGATCGGCGGTTTGGCCGAGAAGCAGTATGGCGGCACGAGCGGTTGGATGTACTCTGTCAACGGCTCGACGCCCATGACGGCCTGCAGCAACTACGTTCTCTCCAACGGCGACAACGTCGTCTGGTATTACGTAACAGGCTAGGGATCTCAACATAACGCACGGAACGGGCAGCTCGGACAAACATCCAGGCCGCCCGTTTTTTGATGCGAATGGGACGGAGTTTCCCAATCGAGGCTCAACCGGAAAGCGCGTCCCACTCTGGAGGCGGATTCCGGGATGCAGTTTCCGCTTCGATGGCCATTGGGAAACCGCATCCCGTTCCGAGGTCGGATTCCGGGATGCACTTTCCGCTTGAGTGGCGTTGCGGAAACTGTGTCCCGCTTTGAGGCCTCAATCTGGGACGCGCTTTCCGGAACGGCGCCCATGGGGAAGCGCGTCCCATTTCGGCACCGTGGCCCGTCCCGTACGTCTTCCTCGACAGCCTCGTCAACAAAAAAACCGGCTGGAACGTGAATTCCAACCGGTTATATATTCAAGCAAATGTCGAATCGACTATGACTGCGCGCCTTCGAGGAAGAAGCGGCGGCTGAAGTAGTTGTACCAGGTGACCAGGAACGTGGCGATGGCCTTCATGGCCTGGTAGCCGATGCTCAAAAACGTG
>ENA-OQMX01000365-OQMX01000365.1-human-gut-metagenome-genome-assembly--contig:-NODE-365-length-11018-cov-2.192820_pt1 | contig 11018 bp, 14 predicted proteins | sample MGYA00242622_ERZ504866 | MGnify/ENA primary metagenome ERZ504866 (study PRJEB26092, sample SAMD00036422) | human gut metagenome | host: Homo sapiens | study: EMG produced TPA metagenomics assembly of...
CAAGCTTTGCAACACCGCTGTCATACTCGCTCTGAGCGTCATTCAGCTTGCTTTCTGCCGAATCAAGCTGTGCCTGACCGTCTGCCGACTGTTGTGCAAGTTCTGCTTTTGCGGCATCAAGCTGTGTCCTTCCGCTTGAAATCTGTGAATATGCGTAGTCAAGCTGAGCCTGTCCCTCACTTTTTTTCTGTTCAAAAAGTGCCTTGCTTTCGGAAAGTCGGCTTTCACTTTCTTCAAGCTGTGCCTTTGCGGAATCGTATGTTGCGTTGAGTTCGTCAAGCTTCTGCTGAGCCTGTTCAAGCTGTGCGTTCAAAGCAGCAAGCGTTTCTTCATCGGTCGTCTGACTGATTTGATACTGCAAAGCGGAAACGGCGTCCTCAGCCTGACTTATTCCTGCCAAAAGCTGTGGTTCCTGTTCGGTTTGAAATGTATCCTTTGCCAACTGCAGCTGATATTCCGCATTTTCAATTTCAGCCTGTGATTTTGAAATTTCTTTATCAAATTCTGCTTTTGAAGAATTATATTGCTTTTCGGCAGAATTAAGCTGACTTTCCTTTTCGGCAATCTGAGCCTGTGCGTCGGCAATTTTTGTGTTGTATTCATTGCGTGAATTTTCAAGCTGTGTCTTGCCGTCCTCAATCTGCTGTTTTGCCGAATCAAGTTTTTTCTGTGCGTCATCGGTCTTGGTTTTCAGCTCTTTTTTGCCGTCATCAATCGCCGTCTTTGCATCGGCAAGCTTCTTTTCGGTTTTTTCTTTATTGTCCGAATACTCCTGTTTTGCATCTGCAAGGTCGTTCTTAGCCTTGTCGATAACCTCAACCGTAAAGCTGTTGCTCCTGTTCTCTCCCACCTTTTCAAAATCGGCGGCTTTATTCTCTATGGCATTATCATAATCGTCCGTGTATGCCAAGAATTTATCCGAAATATCGGTTTTTACATAAAGCTCCGTGTAGCGTTCAAAGGCGAAATCTTCGGGGCAAATGTAGAAATAATCCGAGATTTTTCCGTTGCCGACCGTCGTAGTTCCTCGCTGATATGCTATGTAAAGAGGTGACTGCACAAGACCGACCACAGTGTATTCAAGGGTTTTAAGTTCGGTTGAAGTATCTGTATCGCCCGTCTGTTTTGCAAATCTGATTTTGTCGCCGATTTTATAACCCTCTGCCGTGAACGAGCTTGAATCGGCTGCAATTTCACCCGACTTTTCGGGAAGTCTGCCTTCCGTCAAAACAAGCTTGTTCTGAACGGAATTATCACCGTATTTTTCGGGAAGCGCAATGACTCTCATAGTCCTGCCGCCGCTGTCGGCATCGGTCTGAACATCGCAGAAATATGACGGCATAACAGAGGTTACTCCGTCCGTATTTTTTACCGCCTTTATGTCGTCCTCATCAAATCCAACCGTTGACACAAGTCGGTAATCCATAAGCTCCTGCTCATCCGTGTAGGTTCTTGCAAGATTGTACATTGACGGAACCGTTGCCTTTATTCCTGCAAAAAATCCTACTCCGAGGGCGATAATCGCCATAATTGAGATGAATCTTGCTTTTGTATTTTTAATTTCTCTGAATGTGTTTTTTATCAAGGATTTAGTCATTGTGACACCTCCTTTTCATTTTTTACCACTCAATTTCTTCAACATTTTTCGGATTTTCATTGTAAATATCTTCAACAATTTTTCCGCTTTTCATTCTTATAATGTGATCCGCCATCGGCGTTATTGCTCCGTTGTGAGTGATGAGAACAACGGTCATTTTGTCTTTACGGCAGGTTTCCTGCAACAATTTCAGAATCTGTCTGCCCGTGTTGTAGTCAAGCGCACCTGTCGGTTCGTCACAAAGCAAAAGCTTCGGTCTTTTGGCAAGTGCTCTTGCGATTGAAACTCTCTGCTGTTCACCGCCCGAAAGCTGTGCAGGGAAGTTGTTTGCCCTTTCAAGCAAGCCCACGCTGTCAAGAGCAGTTTCACTGTCAAGAGGATTGCTGCAAATCTGAGCGGCAAGCTCAACATTTTCCTTTGCCGTTAGGTTATGAACAAGGTTGTAAAACTGGAACACAAAACCTATGTCATGCCGTCTGTACTCAATAAGCTGTTTGTCCTTAAATTTGCTTATATCCTTTCCGCCGACAATGATTTCGCCCTCGGAACAGCTGTCCATTCCGCCGAGAATATTCAGAACGGTTGTTTTGCCTGCACCGGACGCACCGACTACAATTGCAAACTCGCCCTCCTCAACCTTGAACGAAATGCCGTCAACCGCATTGATGACAATCTCACCCGTTTTGTATCTTTTGTAAACATTATTAAATTCTACAAGACTCATAAAATCACCCTTTTCATATGTTTCTTACAGAAAAAATCACTGTGTTTTGCATACTAATTATACCAAATTAATGCCGCAATATCAACAGAAATCTTACCGTATTCGTCATCTGTATGTACAATATTTTGAAATTATACATATAAAAACAGCAGAGGTCACACTAAACCTCCGCTGCAAAAAATTATTCATATGTATGATTACAGACCTCGTTGATTTTATCACGGAGCTTTAAGAAATCGTCAAAAGCGTCGGGCTTTCTGCGTGGATCACGCAAAATTGCCGCAGGATGAAGCATTGCCATCATAAGCACACCGTTTTTCTCAATCCACTGACCGTGTTCCTTTGTGATTTTGATATCCGATTTAATAAGCCTTGCCGCCGCAATTCTGCCGAGACAGACAATGATTTTCGGCTTGATCATTCTCACCTGTGTTCTGAGCCACTCAATGCACATTTCCTGTTCTTCGGGCTTTGGATCACGGTTCTTCGGCGGACGGCACTTTACCATATTGGCAATGTAAATATTCTTGTTTCTGTCAAGGTCAACAGCCACAAGCATTTTGTCAAGCAGTTTGCCTGCTCTGCCGACAAACGGTTCGCCTTGAAGATCCTCGTTTTCACCAGGACCTTCACCGATGAACATAACCTCTGCATTTTCGTTGCCGACGCCCACAACAACATTTGTGCGAGTTTCGCAAAGTTCACACCTGTGACAGTTTTCACAAGCCGATTTTAATTCTTCCCAGGTATTATACATAATTTTCTCTCCCAAAATAAAGATTTAAATTTATCAAAAATGTTGAAATTCCAAGAATAAAGTAGTAAAATAAACACGAAGCCGTACGGCGAATTCTAATTGAATGGTGGTACACAAAATGAAAGTAATGGTTGAAACATCAGCGCATCATGTTCATGTTACAAAAGAAACTCTTGAGGCTCTCTTTGGCAAGGGCGCAACTCTTACAAACAAAAAGAATCTTTCACAGCCAGGACAGTTTGCCTGTGTTGAAAAGGTAACTGTTGTAGGTCCGAAAAGTGAAATGAAAATGTCAATTCTCGGTCCCGAAAGAAGTGCAGATCAGGTTGAAATCTCTCTTACAGACGCTCGTAAGCTCGGCATTGCCGCTCCTGTCAGAGAATCAGGCGATATTGCAGGCACACCCGGTTGCAAGCTTGTCGGTCCCGAGGGCGAAGTTGAAATCGAATGCGGTGTAATTGCCGCTAAAAGACACATTCACCTTGATCCGAAAACTGCCGAGGAGTTTGGTCTTAAGGACAAACAGCTCGTTTCGGTTAAGGTTGGCGAAAATACAGGCAGAGCAACAACATTCGGTGATGTTGTAATCAGAGTAAACGCAAACTACGCTCCTGCAATGCACATTGACACAGACGAATCAAATGCCGCAGGTCTTGGCGGTACGGTTGACGGCGAAATCATCGCATAATTTCGATTTAACCAAATCACATTTTTGGGACAGTCTTAAAGGCTGTCCTTTTGTTTTGCCCCAAATCATAAAATTCTTTTTCAAAAGGAAATCGGTTTGCATATCGTCACCGATGACAAATGTGTGATGTGAAAATTTTTCATATCCTTTTGATTTGTAGAATTTCTTTGCAGGCTCGTTATGTTCCCACACACCGAGCCATATTGTTGAAAGTTTTTTCTCACTTGCAAAATTCTCCGCAATCTGCATAAAGGCTGAGCCTATGCCCTGTCCTTTGGCACTTTTCAGAATATAGATGACGTTGAAATTTCAAGCGCATTGTCAAGGCATTTTTCAGTCTGCGTCATTGCCGATATTCAGTTTTAAATATCCTAGAGGAGTACCGTTTTTGTACGCTATAAAGGTTACACTTTCGGAGTTTGCAAGTTCTGCTGACAGCTTTTCCGCTGAATAGGTTTCTGCAAGAAATTTTCGCATATCCACCTCATCGGTTGAATCGGAGAAAGTTTCGTAAAAAGTTGTTCTGCAAAGATATTGCAGGTCCGTCAGCATATCAACAGTGCATATTTTTATATCAATTTTGCTGTTCATATTATCAAAGTCTGCTCAAAAATGTGTGGAGAAAATCGGGGAAAATTTCTCGCCAAGATTTTTCATTGTGTGCGTTTTCAAAAAGAATGACCTCGTTCATTCTGTCATACGGGTAGAAGCTTTCTTCCAAAAGTTCATAGAGCATTTCGGTGCTTTCAAAAATCATCTCTTCAAGCTCATCACCGTTACCCGTATAGATGTAGAGGTACGGCATATTTTCAACAATTTTTGTCGAAAGATATTTCGCCCAATCCTCTCTTGTGTAACAGAGAAATGCAGGAGAAAACACACCTGCATAGCCGAATTTTTCCGGGTGTTCAAAAGCCGAAAAAAATGACATAAGTCCACCCGATGAGCTTCCGCAGACGGCAACATTCTGTCTGTCGGTGCATACGGGGAAATTATTTTCAACATACGGAATGACGGTATTCATAAGAAAATTGTCAAAGATTTCGCCCTCTGGTTTGAAGTCCTCACAGAGCATTTCAAGGTGCTGAACCTCACCGATTGATTTCGGTGTAAGCTCGCTGTCACGCCAAGCATTACCGTTGTCAATACCTACGATTACAGCGTTGCCTACACCGCTTTTCTGCTCATTTTCAACAGCTTTTACAACCTCCCACGAACCGTGCGGAATTGAATTATCGTCAAAAAGATTCTGTCCGTCTGTCATATACACAACGGGAAGTTTTTCGCCGTCAGAATGTGACGGGACATAAGCCCAAACATTTCTGTCACCCTTGTCGGGATACGGAAGTTTTATTGTATGTAACTTTGCGTCAACCATAAAATCACCTATTTTTATTATCTAATAGATATTAAACCATAAAAACGGCTGTGTTGCAACCTAATTTTTTACGGTTGCATAAATACAAAAATTCCCGTAAATAATATCTACAGAGGTGATTTGTTATGACTAACGATATTGAAATGCTCAACTGCGTTTTGCAGAATGCCGAAATGGGCTGTCAGGGAATTACGAGCGTGAGGAAAAGTTTGAAGGACAGCAAGGTTGACGGTGTTTTGTGCGAACATCTTATTAAATACGGAAAGCTGTATCATTGTGCAAATAAAATGTTGCAAAATCGTGGTGCAGAGCCACACAGAGTGAGTAATATGACAAAAGCAATGACACGCTATGCCGCACAAAGGGATTTAAAGCGTGACTCGTCATCTTCGCATATTGCCGAAATGATGATAAAAGGCAACACAATGGGAGTGAATAAAATGTCACGCAAAATCCGAGAATACAACGGCAATGACCCCCATGTCAGCCTCCTCGCCAAAAGAATGTTAGAAACCGAAGAAGAAAACATAAAAGAAATGTCCGCATTTTTGTAAGTATAATCTCAATAAAAAACACCCGAAAGGAATTTTTTCAAAAACCTTTCGGGTGAAATTTTTATTTAGATAAAGGTTGCACCAATTATGATGCGTTAAGCGCAGTCGGGCAAATTAAGCCTTAGGACCTGCTTCAACGAGAGCCTTACCAGCTTCGTTGCCTTCGTACTTAGCAAAGTTCTTAACAAAACGGCTTGCAAGATCCTTAGCCTTCTCTTCCCAATCAGCAACATTTGCATATGTGTCACGAGGATCGAGGATGCCTGAATCAACGCCGGGGAGCTCTGTAGGAACTTCAAAGTTGAAGTGTGGAATTGTCTTTGTAGGAGCCTTTGTGATAGAACCGTCAAGGATAGCGTCGATGATACCACGAGTATCCTTAATAGAGATACGCTTGCCTGAGCCGTTCCAACCTGTGTTTACGAGGTATGCCTTAGCACCGCTCATTTCCATCTTCTTAACGAGCTCTTCAGCATACTTTGTAGGATGAAGCTCGAGGAATGCCTGACCGAAGCAAGCTGAGAATGTTGGAGTTGGCTCTGTGATGCCACGCTCTGTACCTGCAAGCTTAGCTGTGAAGCCTGAGAGGAAGTAGTACTTTGTCTGCTCAGGTGTGAGGATTGAAACAGGCGGAAGTACGCCGAAAGCATCAGCTGAAAGGAAGATTACATTCTTTGCAGCAGGAGCGGAAGAAACAGGGCGAACAATGTTGTCAATGTGATCAATCGGATATGATACACGAGTGTTCTCTGTTACAGTCTTGTCGTTAAAGTCAATCTTGCCTTCCTTGTCAACAGTAACATTTTCAAGAAGAGCGTCTCTTCTGATAGCGTTGTAGATGTCAGGCTCTGACTCTTTGTCAAGGTTGATAACCTTAGCATAGCAGCCGACCTTCAAAGTTGAATACGCCGTTGTCATCCCAGCCGTGCTCGTCATCACCGATGAGGAGTACTCTTAGGATCTGTTGAAAGTGTAGTCTTACCTGTACCTGAAAGACCGAAGAAGATAGCTGTGTTCTCGCCGTTCTTATCTGTGTTGGCTGAGCAGTGCATTGATGCGATGCCCTTGAGCGGGAGGTAGTAGTTCATCATTGAGAACATACCCTTCTTCATCTCACCGCCGTACCATGTGTTGATGATAACCTGCTCACGGCTTGTGATGTTGAATACAACAGCTGTTTCTGAGTTAAGACCGAGCTCCTTGTAGTTTTCAACCTTAGCCTTTGATGCGTTGTAAACAACGAAATCAGGCTCAAAGTTTTCAAGCTCTTCAGCTGAAGGAGTGATGAACATATTTGTTACAAAGTGAGCCTGCCAAGCAACCTCAACGATGAAACGAACAGCCATTCTTGTGTCCTTATTAGCACCGCAGAATGCATCTACAACATAAAGCTTCTTGTTAGAAAGCTCTTTCTTTGCGATTTCCTTAACTGCCTTCCAAGTTTCCTCAGATGCAGGATGGTTGTCGTTCTTGTACTCGTCGGAAGTCCACCACACGGTGTCCTTGGAGTTCTCGTCCATAACGATGAACTTGTCCTTAGGTGAACGACCTGTGTAAACGCCGGTCATAACATTAACTGCGCCAAGCTCAGTTTCCTGACCAACTTCATAACCCTCGAGTTCGGGTCTTGTTTCTTCTTTGAAAAGCTCTTCATAAGAAGGATTGTGAACGATTTCAGTGGTACCTGTAATACCGTACTTTGTTAAATCAATCTTTGCCATTTCAGTATCAACCTTTCTATGTTTTCTGAATTCACATAGATAGTGGAATTGCGACAAATACCCCTTGTCAGCGTTAATATCCAACACCCTATGTTCGTTAATAGTTTATCACAAAAGAATCGGCTCGTCAAGCAAAACAGTAATCAAAAGCAGTTAAAACAGACATTGTGATTATATTGTCCATACTCTTTTATTGTAAGATAAAAAATTGAATTTATGCTAAAGCAAAAATGACAAATTTTAACAATAAACGCAAAAAAGTCCGACAGAAATCTGTCGGACTTAAAATGCAAGCTATAAGTAAAATTACTTAAGTTCTACTTCAGCACCGGCCTCTTCGAGCTTAGTCTTAATAGCTTCAGCGTCTTCCTTAGAAACGCCTTCCTTGAGAGCCTTAGGAGCACCGTCAACGAGTGCCTTTGCTTCCTTAAGACCAAGACCTGTTACTTCACGAACAACCTTGATAACAGCAATCTGTTGCCGCCTGCAGCCTTAAGAACTACATCAAACTCTGTCTGCTCAGCAGCAGCAGCGCCACCGTCAGCAGCAGGACCAGCAACTGCAACTGCAGCAGCAGCTGATACACCAAACTCATCCTCTACAGCGTGAACGAGCTCTGAAAGCTCAAGAACTGTGAGGCCTTTTAATTCTTCAATAATAGCAGTAATTTTCTCTGATGCCATTGTAATTTACCTCCAATATGATAATTAGTAAAATTTTAATTAATTGCAGCCGATTATTCTGCTGCAGGAGCTTCTGCCTCAGCAGGAGCCTCTTCTGCTGCCTCAGCAGCACAAGCTTCAACGCCGCCCTTGTCAACGATAGCCTGTACGGCACGTGCAAAGGATGCGATAGGTGCCTGGAATGCACCAAGAACATTTGCAAGAAGGACTTCTCTTGTTGGGAGCTTTGAAAGGGCAACGATTGTGTCCATATCAATTACGGCACCGTCAAGATAAGCTGACTTAACCTTAAAGTTGTCATGATCCTTAGCATAGTTGCAAAGGATTCTTGCAGCAGCAGCGTACTCGCTGTCGCTTGTAGCAATAGCTGTTGTACCCTCGAGAACAGGCTTAATGTCATCAAGACCTGCTTCCTCGCAAGCACGGGAAAGAAGTGTGTTCTTTACTACTGTGTACTTAACATCGTTCTCACGAAGCTCTTTTCTGAGCTTTGTATCGTCCTCTGTGTTAATACCTTCGTAGCTGACAACCACACCTGTGATTGAGCTTTTAAGTCTTTCTGAAAGCTCTGCAACAATTGCTTTCTTCTGCTCTAAAACACTTTGACTTGGCAAGATAAATTCACCTCCAAAATATTTGTAACGCAGTTCATAAAAAACAGCCGTCCGTTTTACCTCGGACGGCTGCAAAAACACAAAACAATGTAATTTGCATCTTCCTCGGCAGGCAGGAAAAACCTTTACGCTTACGCACCTGCTGTCTTTAGAACAGCGAATTTTATATATTCACACTATTGTGTAAATAACTGAAATTAAGCACCAAACTTAGCAGGGTTGATGCGAACGCTCGGACCCATTGTTGAAGTAATGGCAACTGAGCGGATGTACTGACCCTTAGCTGCAGCAGGCTTAGCCTTTACGATAGCGCCCATGAGAGTGTCAAGGTTTTCACCGAGCTTCTCAGCGCCAAAGCTTGCCTTACCGATTGGGCAGTGAATGATGTTTGTTTTGTCAAGACGGTACTCAATCTTACCTGCTTTGATATCGTGAACTGCTTTAGTAACGTCCATTGTTACTGTACCAGCTTTCGGGTTTGGCATTAAACCTTTCGGTCCAAGTACACGACCAAGACGACCTACAACACCCATCATATCTGGAGTTGCAACAACAACGTCAAAGTCTAACCATCCTTCGTTCTGGATCTTCGGAATAAGATCCTCAGCTCCTACGAATTCAGCACCTGCTGCTTTTGCTTCTTCAGCTTTAGCATCTTTAGCGAATACTAAAACACGAACTTTTTTACCAGTACCATGTGGCAGAACTACTGCACCACGGATCTGCTGGTCTGCATGACGTCCATCGCAGCCTGTACGGATATGAACTTCGATAGTTTCGTCAAATTTAGCAACTGCAGCTTTTTTAACTAAGCTGATAGCTTCTGCGGTATCATATAATGTAGCGCGGTCTACTGCTTTAGCAGCTTCCACGTATTTCTTTCCTCGTTTCATTTCTATAACCTCCTGTGGTATTTGCGGGGAACGCCCTCCCACTTACTATTTAATATTAAAATTAATCAACTACTTCGATTCCCATACTTCTTGCAGTACCAGCGATCATGCTCATAGCTGCTTCAAGGGATGCTGCATTTAAGTCTTTCATCTTAAGTTCAGCGATTTCCTGAACCTGAGCTTTAGTAACCTTAGCAACTTTTGTCTTGTTCGGTACGCCGGAACCGGATTTGATCTTAGCAGCTTTCTTAAGAAGAACTGCAGCCGGCGGAGTTTTGGTTATGAAGCTGAAACTTCTGTCTGCATAAACAGTGATAACTACAGGAATGATTAAGTCTCCCTGATCTGCTGTTCTTGCATTAAACTCTTTTGTGAACTGAACGATATTTACACCGTGCTGTCCAAGAGCCGGACCTACAGGTGGTGCTGGAGTTGCTTTACCAGCAGGAATCTGTAATTTGATATATCCTGTTACTTTCTTTGCCATTTTTCGGCACCTCCTATGTGGTATTGGCGGGGGTGTGTCCCTCCCACTTGCTGTTACCTTGTTTTTGAATTACTCAGCTTTTTGATTTCTGTGAAACTTATTTCTACCGGTGTTTCACGACCGAAAAGCTCAACATTGATCGTTACCGTCTGTTTCTGCATGTTGATACCTGTGATCACACCTGCGGTATCTTTCCATGCACCACCGGTAACGACTACCATGTCGCCCTCTGCGAAGTCCACTTCGATATCCGGTTTCTGGATACCAAGCGGCATCATTTCCTCTTCTGTAAGAGGCACAGGCTTTGATCCCGGTCCTACGAATCCTGTAACACCGCGGGTATTACGGACAACGTACCAGGTATCGTCATTCATCACCATATTGAGAAGCACATAGCCTGGAAACATCTTTTTCTGAACCTGTCTTGAGGTTCCGTTCTTCATCTCCACTACATCCTGCAGCGGAACACGTACCTCCAGGATCTGGTCTTCCAGGTGTCTGTTCTCGATCGTCTTTTCAATGTTGGCTTTTACCTTGTTCTCATACCCGGAATAGGTATGGACAACGTACCATTTTGCTGCTTCTGACATATAATCACCTTGTCCTTACTTCATTAAGAAATTAATGAATTCCAGAATTCCGGAATCCATTACACTGATAACCACTGCCAGGATGATCGTGATGATCACGACCACAACAGTCTGCTTTGCCAGTGTGGGACGGTCTGTCCAGACAATCTTCTCAAATTCTGACTGAAGTCCCTGAAACCAACTTTTCTCTGCGGCTTATCCTCAGATTTCTGTTTTTCCATAGCATAACCTCACAAATCTCTGTGATTACTTTGTTTCCTTGTGCAGAGTGTGTGTATGACAGAACTTACAATATTTCTTGGTCTCCATTCTCTCAGGATGGTTCTTTTTTC
>ENA-OQMX01000367-OQMX01000367.1-human-gut-metagenome-genome-assembly--contig:-NODE-367-length-11010-cov-2.076358_pt1 | contig 11010 bp, 8 predicted proteins | sample MGYA00242622_ERZ504866 | MGnify/ENA primary metagenome ERZ504866 (study PRJEB26092, sample SAMD00036422) | human gut metagenome | host: Homo sapiens | study: EMG produced TPA metagenomics assembly of...
CCAATGCCAATCATCCGAACACCCAAACCATCCGATACTTCCAGGAGTTCCCATCATGACCATCTCGACCAACACCGAAGCCCTCAACGCCACCGCTCTCGCCACCCGCGCCATCCACGCAGGCCAGGAACCCGACCCGACCACCGGAGCCGTGGTCACCCCCATCTACATGACCTCCACCTTCAAGCAGGATGGTGTCGGCGGCCTGCGCAACGGCTACGACTACAGCCGTTCCATCAACCCGACCCGCAACAGCTTCGACGAGCAGCTCGCCGCCGTGGAAGGCGCGAAATACGCGTTAAGCTTCTCCTCCGGACTTGCCGCCATCGACGTGCTGCTGCGCTCCACCCTGAAGCCCGGCGACAACATCCTGCTCGGCAACGACGTGTACGGCGGCACCTACCGTCTGCTGTCCAAGGTGTTCGTGCCGTGGGGCATCGGCCTCGACGTGGTGGACATCACCGACACGGCCGCCGTCTCAGCCGCGCTCGCCAAGAAGCAGTACGCGTACATCTGGGTGGAAACCCCGTCCAACCCGCTGCTCAACATCACCGACATCGCCGCCACCGCGGCCGTGGCGCACGCGCACGGCACCAAAGTGGTCGTGGACAACACCTTCGCATCCCCGATATTGCAGCATCCGCTCGCAGACGGCGCCGACGTGGTCGTCTACTCCACCACCAAGTACATCGGCGGCCACTCTGACGTGGTCGGCGGCGCGGTGGCCCTGAACGACAAGGAAACACGCGACGCGGTGGCCTTCCTGCAGAACGCGGCCGGCGCGGTGCCGTCCCCGTTCGACTCCTGGCTTGACATCCGAGGCCTCAAAACCCTCGACCTGCGCGTCAAGCAGCACAGCCGCAACGCCATGAAAGTGGCCCAGTGGCTCGAAACCCGCCCCGAAGTGGAACGCGTATGGTATCCGGGGCTCGAATCCCACCCGGGCCACGACATCGCGGCACGCCAGATGCACGGCGGTTTCGGCGGCATGGTTTCCGCCAGTGCACTGTCCACAATTGCGATGTCCGGCGTAATGTTGAAGTCCGCCAGCGGATACTTGATACCCTTTTCGTTATCTGTGATAATGGAAAAGGCGGTCACTTCTGTGGCAGTGCCGGAGGTAGAGGGCACTGCACAAAACTTTGCCTTTGTCCGCAGCTTCGGGAAGCTGAACGGAGTGCACAGATCTTCGAATTTGGTATCCGGATATTCATAGAATGCCCACATTGCTTTTGCAGCATCAATCGGTGATCCGCCACCCATAGCTACGATCCAGTCCGGCTGGAACTCCTGCATAACTGCTGCACCTTTCATAACGGTCTCAACAGATGGATCTGGCTCAACACCTTCAAAAAGCTTTACTTCCATTCCTGCTTCTTTCAGATAGTTCTCAGCTCTGTCGAGGAATCCCTGACGCTTCATGGAACCTCCTCCGACAACCAGGATTGCTTTTTTTCCTTTCAGGTTCTTCAGTTCTTCAAGACATCCTTTTCCATGGTAAATATCTCTTGGTAATGTAAATCTTGCCATTGTTCAGAACCCCTTTCTTGTTTTGCTTCTGATGGACAGCTCCGGCAGATCAGATCAGCAGAATTTCTGTTTTTCCTACTCTCTGTTTGAGCCGCCTTTTGTCTTTTGTTTTCGACTTTGTTATTATTATAACAAACTTTTTCAGGGATTTCCAATACAAAAATGATATTTCCTGATGTCAATTATATATGTCTTATTTACTCCCGTGCCGCCCGCAATGCCTGTTTTTCACGGTACATCGCTCTTTTCCTCCAGCTTTCCGCTTCCAGATATTTCACGAAAAACACTCCCAACCACTTTCAACGCCTCCGCCAGATCCTCCCGAAAATCCTCATCCCCTCTCCGCAGACTATTCACCCTGCACCCAAACACCCTCTCATGCCCCGTACAGTGCAGATACCTGCCGTCCCCCAGATACATCCCCACATGCCCCCTCCAGAACAGCAGATCCCCGGCCTTCGCCCGTTCCTCCACCAGACACATCCTCCTCCCCTTCTCTCCAGATCGCTTTCATCGGATACCCTTCCCTGATATCCGCATCCCGCCAAATCAAAACCCCATTCATCAAATACACCATAAACACCACACCCGAACAGTCAATCCCATCCGCCGCCTTCCCGCCCCACCGGTACTGGCATCCAAGATACCCCTTCGCACACTCCACAACCTTCCTCCGAAACTTCTCTTCCGACCACCCCTCCGGAATCCCCTGCTCCACAAAAAACCTCTCTTCCGATTTTCCCCACAAAAACCGATCCGAATCCAGTCTTTTTCTTAATGCCACCTCCGGCACAAACCCACTGATCCCATTCGCCAGTTTCACCCTGCAATACCCATTCTCCGTCTCCTCCATTTTCTCCACAAAACACCCCCGTCCCAGCGTCTCCAACATCCGCGCCTGCACCCGCGCTCCCCTCATCACATCCGCAAACCCGCGTGTCACCACATACGTATTCCCTGCCTTTTCCCTCTCCTCCATCCACTCCCGGCTTTTCTCTTCAATCAAATTCCTCTCCATCCACCCCCGATACCCATAATGCGTCCAAACCTCAATCCACTCCCCCTCATCTCCCACATCACGCTCCATCCAAAAAACACCTCATCCACCACATCCACCCCATTCTCCTCATACAAAAACGCCCGCTTCACTTTAATGATCCCATACTTCATCTCACATACCACCTTCCATTTTCTATATACTATGCACCCACCACAACACTCTCACGCCGATCCGCCCCCCGGCGGATCCAGACCTACTTCGTTTCAGCTCCACACAACCAGATCTCACTGGAATTTGCGCCTGCGGTGTGGCGGGCATAGAAAAAGAGGGCGGAACTGTGCCCATTCTGAGCCACAGTTCCGCCCTCTTTTTCTCGCCCGCCGCACCGCAGATGCGAAGCCGCTCGAGGCCGTCCGTCTTATCTCACCGCCCCGATCAGCGAATTAATATCATCAACCTTATGCCTTCTCATATACTCTTCGATACCGCGAACCGTTTCAACAGTCGCATACGGATTAAAGAAATTCGCCGTCCCAATCGAAACCGCCGTAGCCCCCGCCAGAATAAACTCCAGCGCATCCTCCGCCGACGCAATACCGCCCATACCAATAATCGGCACTTTCACTGCCTGCGCCACCTGATACACCATCCGCACCGCCAGCGGAAAGATGCCGGGGCCGGACATTCCGCCGGTGCCGTTGGCCAGCAGGGGGCGGCGGCGCTTCAGATCGATCCGCATCCCCGGCAGGGTGTTGATGAGGCTGACGCCGTCGGCCCCGGCCTCCTGACAGGCCCGTGCCACGGCAGCGATATCCGCCGCAGCCGGGGAGAGCTTCATGATGACCGGCTTTTTCGTCACGTCACGGACGGCCCGTGTGACGGCAGCTGCCGTCTGGGGCTCGGCTCCGAAGGCGGCTCCGCCGCCGTGGACGTTGGGGCAGGAGATGTTCACCTCGAGCCAGCCGACCTGCGGGCAGGCGTCGAGCTTCTGACAGACCTCGACATATTCATCGAGCGAAAAGCCGCTGATATTTGCCATGACGGGCTTGTGGAAAACGCGCGCGAGCTTGGGAAGCTCCTCGGCGATGACCGCGTCCACGCCGGGGTTCTGAAGGCCCACGGAGTTGATCATACCGCCGGGAATCTCGGCCATGCGGGGCGCGGGGTTGCCGGGCCAGGGCTCGGCAGCGCAACCCTTGGTGGTGATGGCGCCCAGCTGGGAAACATCAAAGAAGTTCTGGAACTGCCAACCGTAGCCAAAGGTACCGGCTGCGGTGTTGATGGGGTTCTGCATCTTGACGCCGCCGAAATCGACGGCCATGTTCACGGTACCCACTAGAAGACCACCACCTTGGAAGCATCGAACACGGGGCCGCACATGCAAGCACCCTTCATACCGTCGACCGTCTCGACATTGCAGGTGTTGCAGGCGCCAAAGCCACAGCTCATCATGCGCTCAAGCGACACCTCGCAGTACGCACCGGCCTCGGCGGCAGCGGCGGCGACTTTCTTCATCATGACAGCGGGGCCGCAGCTGGCGACGTAGCCGTAGCCGCCCTCGCCAAGCAGCTCAGCGGCAGGATCGGTGCAAAAACCGTGCGTGCCGAGCGAGCCGTCGTCGGTGCACACGTTGACCGTATCGCACAGCGCGCGGAACTCATCGACTCCCACGGCCTTGGACGCGGTGCCAAAACCCAGGCACACGTCGACGGCCACACCCTGCTCGACGAGCATGCCGGCAAGGCACAACACGGGCGGAACACCGATGCCGCCCGCAACGAGCAGCGCCTTCCTGGTGCCCTCGGGTACCATCCAGCCACGGCCACCGGGGCCCAACAGGTTAGAGGTGGAGCCAGGGCCCATCTGGGACAAACGGCGGGTATCGTCGCCCACGACGGCGTACCACAGCTCGACGGTGCCGGCCTCGGCGTCGGCGCGATAGAAGCTCAGGGGCACGCGAAGCAGCGAGGAGGCATCGCCGGGCACGGCAATGTTCACAAACTGACCGGGCTTGAGCGCACTTGCAAGCTTGGGGGCCGAGATGACGAGCGAGAAGATGCCGTCGGCGATCTCCCGGTTCGAGACGACCTCGAAGTCGTGCATGCGTGCAGTGGAAGGTGTGGGCATAGACGCTCCAATCCCCCATGCGGTTGCATGGTTCAGGCGAACAGAAAGCGCGGCACCGCAAGGGCACCGCGCACAAAAGCGATAAGGCTATGCTAGCAGATGCAGCCGTCGGCGAGCGTCTGCTTGCCGCCGACAAACACATCGGTGGCACGACCGGTGAGCGTGCGGCCGGCAAAACCGGAGTTCTCGGCACGCGACTCGTAACCGTCCTCGCCGACCGTCCAGGTAGCAGCGGGATCGAACACGGTCAGGTCGGCAACGGAGCCCGCCTTGACCTGAACCTGGTCGAGGCCCAGGATCTCACGAGGCTTGATGGCCATGAGCTCGACCATGCGACCCATGCTCATCTTGCCCGTGTTGACCAGCTCGGTGAGCACGAGCGACAGCGAAGTCTCGAGGCCGATCATGCCGAAGGGCGCAAGCTCGAACTCGCGGGCCTTCTCCCACGGGGTGTGGGGAGCGTGATCGGTGACGATAGCGTCGACGGTACCGTCGATGACGCCCTGGCGAATGGCCTCGGCGTCCGCCTCGGTACGCAGCGGCGGGTTGACCTTGAGCGAGGTGTTGTAGGTCTCGTCCAGGTCGTTCTCGGTCAGGAACATGTGATGCGGCGTGGCCTCGCAGGTAACCTGAACGCCAGCGGCCTTGCCGGCACGCACGAGCTCCAGGCCATGGGCGGTGGAGATATGCTGGATGTGCAGCTTGGCACCAGTCAGCTTGGCGATCTCGATGTCGCGGGCGATCTGAAGCTCCTCGCCGGCAGCCGGCCAACCCTCGAGGGCCAGACGGGTCGAGACCCTGCCCTCGTTGATCTGGCCGTGACCGACCAGGTCCTCGTCCTGGCAATGGCTCATGAAGACCTTGCCGAACATCTTGCCGTAGTCCATGCAGCGACGGAGCATGCCCGCGCCCTGCACGCCGCGACCGTCGTCGGTGAAGGCGACGGCGCCGTGGGCGACCATATCGCCCATCTCGGACATAGCCTCGCCCTTAAGACCGCGGGTCATGGCGCCCGACGGATAGACGCGGCAGTGACCGACCTCGGCAGCACGGGACTTGACGAACTCCACGACGGTGCCGTTATCGGTGACGGGATCGGTGTTGGGCATGGAGCACACGCCGGTAAAGCCGCCCTTGGCAGCTGCGCGGGTGCCGCTCTCGATGTCCTCTTTGACCTCGTAGCCGGGCTCGCGAAGGTGAACGTGCATATCAACCAGGCCGGGGACGAGGTACTTGCCGGAAAGGTCGCGGATCTCGGCTCCCTCGACGGCGAGATTCTCGCCGACCTCGGCGATCTTGTCGCCGTCAATCAGGACGTCAACGACACCGTCAAGCTCGACGGACGGGTCGACGACGTGGGCATTCTTAAGAAGCAAGGCCATTATCGGCACCTCCAAGCAGCAGATACAGGATAGCCATACGCACGCAGATACCGGCGTAGACCTGCTCCAGGATGACGGAGCGTTGCGGGTGGTCGGCCATATAGGAGTCGAACTCGACGCCGCGGTTGATGGGCCCGGGTGACAGATGATCGCATCGGGCTTCATGAGCTTCTCGCGGTCCTTGGTCAGACCGAACAGCTTGTGGTACTCGCGAATGGTCGGGAACGGTGCACCCTCGAGGCGCTCCTGCTGCACGCGAAGCATGTAGACGACGTCCAGCTCGGGCAGGACGGAATCGAGGTCGCTCGTCACGTGGTCGCAGCCCAAGACCTCGGGCGCCGGCGGCAGCAGCGTGCCGGGGGCGACAGCGTAGGTCTCGCAGCCCATGATCTTAAGAGCGGGGATCAGCGAGCCGCAGACGCGGGAGTGCGCGATATCGCCGACGACGGCGACCTTCAGACCGTGGAAGTCACCCTTGTGCTCCCAGATGGTATACAGGTCCAGCAGGGCCTGCGTGGGGTGGTTGTGCTTGCCGTCACCGGCGCAGATGACGCTTGCGGGCGAGTTCTGCGTGACGATGTAGGGAGCACCGGCGTGCTTATCGCGAACGACGATGCAGTCGATCTTATAGGCGTTGAGGGTCTCGACGGTGTCGACGAGGCTCTCACCCTTGACCGTGGAGGTCGAGGAGCCGCCAAAGTTAAGACTGTCGGCCGAAAGACGCTTCTCGGCGAGCTCGAAGGAGCTGCGGGTGCGCGTCGAGGGCTCGTTGAACATGTTGACGATGGTCTTGCCCTTGAGCGTGGGGACCTTCTTGATCGCACGCTCGTTGACCTCGGAGAACGCCTTGGCGGTCTCGAGGATGAGCTTAATGTCCTCTTCGGAGTACTCGGTAATGTCGATCAGGTGCTTATGGTTGAACGCCACGGTACTACTCACCTCCCAGCGGCGCGGAGCCCACGTGGGAACCCGGCGCGACGTCGTTAATCTCGACGGCGGTGTGGCCGTCGACTTCCTTCATATATAGGTGCACGTTCTCCTCATGCGACGAGGGAACGTTCTTGCCGACAAAGTCCGGCGAGATGGGGAGCTCGCGGTGGCCGCGGTCAACGAGGACTGCCAGCTCAATACGGCTCGGACGGCCCAAGTCCATGACGGCGTCGAGAGCGGCGCGAATGGTACGGCCCGTATACAGGATGTCGTCCACCAGCACGACGCGCTTGCCGTCGACGCTAAAGGGAATGTTGGTGGCGTGGATCGCGGGAGCGAAATTGGTAGCGTAGTCATCGCGGTAGAAGCTGATGTCGAGGCTGCCGAGCGGAACGTCGACGCCCTCGATCTCCTTGATCTCCTCGGCGAGCTTCTTTGCCAGAAGGTCGCCGCGCGTGACGATGCCGACCAGAGCGAGGTCTTCACAGCCCTCGTTGCGCTCGAGAATCTCGTGCGCGATGCGGGTCATCGCTCGATTGACGGCGGTCTCGTCCATGATGACCGCCTTGGGGGAAGTCGTGCCCATCGATCTCCTTCCTCACATGTCTTGACTGCTGACACAGTCAAAAAAAATAGATGCCCGACCGCTCAAAGCGGACCAGACACCCACAGGAAGGGCTGCTCTTTGGCAGCTATGTAATTCCATGTGGGTATCTCGTACCCCTTTAATGGTCAAGGGATAGTGTAGCCAACCTCGAGCTTAATTGCGAGCATAAATACAGAGCAATCCGTAAACGGAGCCCAATGCTCAATAAACCTATATATATTTGTGGGACGAGCTTGAAAACGCACACACGAGCTGGCATAATCCCCTCTGCTGCACGCAAATCGGATCTACGTCCAGGGCCGTGGCGTGGGCACTATCGCCAAAAGAGAAATATCTCTGTGTAGATTACGCACAGGGAGCTGCTTCTGTGCTATAGTTCAGGCTTGTTTGTTAACGCGACATGTTCGTTTGTCGCCCAAGGAGGGTCAGTTATGTCCAAAGTTTGCGAAGTTTGCGGTAAGCACCCCGTTGCCGGTCGCTCCATCAGCCACTCTCACCGCGTCACCAACCGTAAGTTCCGCCCCAACATCCAGCGCGTTTACGTCGTCGTCGATGGTCACCGTCGCAAGATGAACGTTTGCTCCACCTGCCTCAAGTCCGGCAAGGTTGCGCGCTCCTAAATAAGGTCTTACCAACAAGTACCTCGGACTCTCCGGGTCAAAGACCTCGCGTTCACATAGAACTTACCAAAGGCGCCCTCTCTTGTAGAGGGCGCCTTTTTGCGCTCATTGGGGACGGGCTTACATGAGTGAAAGCACTCATGTAAGCCCGTCCCCAATGAGCGGGGCGATGCAGCAGGCGGATAGTTTAGTTAAAACGCTTCAGTTAATTGAAGCGTTTTAGTGTGCCTTTTACAGGAATCTGACCGTTCGCCGAATAATTTCTTGCTATCATGCAAGGCGTAGGGTAAATCTCCGATCGCAAGGAGACACAAATGGTGAAAAAGTCACCGGAAAACACTACTCCCGCAATTGTGGACAACGTAGAGGCGCTTGAGGCTAAGCTCGCCCAGATGCGAGAGGCCCAGGCGCTTTTTGCTACGTACACGCAGGAGCAGGTCGACAAGATCTTTAAGGCAGCTGCTACTGCTGCTGACAAGATGCGTATCCCACTTGCCAAAATGGCTGTTGAGGAAACAGGCATGGGTATCATGGAAGACAAGGTTATCAAGAACCATTACGCAGCAGAGTATGTTTACAATGCATATAAGAACACTCAGACATGTGGTGTTGTAGAAGAAGACAAGGCATACGGACTCAAGAAGATCCTGGAACCTGTAGGACTGATCGCTGCAGTTATCCCTACAACCAACCCGACCTCCACAGCAATCTATAAATCTCTTATTTCCCTGAAAACCCGTAATGCGATCATCATCAGCCCGCATCCGCGTGCTAAGAAATCCACTATTGAAGCTGCAAAAGTTGTTCTGGAAGCAGCTGTTGCCGCAGGTGCGCCGGAAGGAATCATCGGATGGATCGATATCCCAAGCCTTGACCTTACCAACATGGTAATGCAGAACGCAGATATCATCCTTGCCACCGGTGGTCCCGGAATAGTCAAAGCAGCTTACTCCTCCGGTAAACCGGCTGTTGGTGTAGGACCCGGAAATACACCTGCCATTATTGATGACAGCGCAGATATCCGTCTTGCAGTTAACTCCATCATCCATTCCAAGACATTTGACAATGGTATGATCTGTGCTTCCGAGCAGTCCGTAACTGTTCTTGAGAGCATTTATAAGAAAGTAAAAGAAGAATTCCTTTACAGAGGATGCTACTTCCTGAAACCGGATGAATTAGAGAAAGTAAGAAAAACTATCCTTATCAATGGTGCATTGAATGCAAAAATCGTAGGTCAGAAAGCTGCCACTATCGCTGAGATGGCCGGTGTTGCAGTTCCTCCTGAGACAAAGATTCTGATCGGCGAAGTTGAATCTGTAGACATCAGCGAAGAATTCGCACATGAGAAGCTTTCCCCTGTACTTGCCATGTACAAGGCCAAGAATTTTGACGATGCTGTTGCAAAGGCTGCGCAGCTCGTTGCAGACGGCGGCTATGGTCATACCTCTTCCCTCTACATCAACGTAAATGAAACAGAGAAGATGGATAAATTCGAAGCAGCTATGAAAACCTGCCGTATCCTTATCAATACACCTTCTTCCCAGGGTGGTATCGGTGACCTTTATAACTTCAAGCTTGCTCCATCCCTTACTCTTGGCTGCGGTTCCTGGGGCGGTAACTCCGTATCCGAGAACGTTGGTGTCAAACACCTTCTCAATACCAAGACTGTTGCTGAAAGGAGAGAGAATATGCTCTGGATGAGAACACCGGAAAAGGTTTACTTTAAGAAGGGCTGTATGCCGGTTGCTCTTGATGAGCTCGGTACTGTTATGGGCAAGAAACGCTGCTTCATCGTAACAGACTCCTTCCTCTACAAGAATGGCTACACCAAACCGATTGAAGATAAACTGGATCAGATGGGCATCGTTCATACATGCTTCTCTGATGTAGCTCCTGACCCGTCTCTCGCTTCCGCCAAAGCCGGTGCCAAGGCTATGACAGCCTTTGAGCCAGACTGCATCATCGCTCTTGGCGGCGGTTCCGCAATGGATGCCGGCAAGGTTATGTGGATGCTTTATGAGAATCCGGACGCTGACTTCTCCGATATGTCCATGGACTTCCTGGATATCCGTAAGAGAGTTTATACATTCCCGAAGATGGGTAAAAAAGCTTACTTCGTAGCGATCCCAACCTCTTCCGGTACAGGCTCCGAGGTTACTCCTTTCGCCATCATCACAGATCAGGATACCGGCGTTAAATGGCCACTGGCTGATTACGAGCTTCTCCCGGATATGGCGATCGTAGATACCAATAACATGATGAGCGCACCGAAGGGACTTACCCGTGCTTCCGGTATCGATGTTATGACACATGCCATTGAGGCTTATGTTTCCATGATGGCTTCCGATTACACCGATGGTCTTGCACTGAAAGCGATCAAGCTTGTATTTGAGTATCTGCCGCGTGCATATAAAGATGGCAATGACGTAGAGGCCAGAGATCATATGGCTAACGCTTCCTGCATGGCAGGTCTTGCATTCGCCAATGCATTCCTCGGCGTTAACCACTCTCTCGCTCACAAGCTCGGTGCTTTCCACCACCTGCCACACGGTATCGCAAACGCAGTTGTTCTTCTGGATGTTATGCGTTACAACAGTGCTGAGGTTCCGACTAAGATGGGTACTTTCCCACAGTATCAGTATCCGAAGACACTTGCACGCTACGCTGAGATCGGACGTTCTGTAGGTCTTACAGGCAAGAACGATGCAGAAGTATTCGAAAAGCTTCTTGCCAAACTGGATGAGCTTAATGAGAACTATCGAAGATACCTAGACCGAACGATCCGTGATTACGGCGTAGATGAGAAACATTTCC
>ENA-OQMX01000368-OQMX01000368.1-human-gut-metagenome-genome-assembly--contig:-NODE-368-length-10989-cov-2.389339_pt1 | contig 10989 bp, 16 predicted proteins | sample MGYA00242622_ERZ504866 | MGnify/ENA primary metagenome ERZ504866 (study PRJEB26092, sample SAMD00036422) | human gut metagenome | host: Homo sapiens | study: EMG produced TPA metagenomics assembly of...
AGAACGTATACACACCGGCAGCCGGAACGGCTTCCAAGACCACTGTAAAAGCGTAAGGGGGTGGCAGTATGGCAATTCAGAAGAACATCACCATTGACGGTATTGATGTGCCGTTTAAGGCAAGTGCAACAGTTCCCAGACTGTATCGCTTGAAATTTCGCAGAGATATTTATCAGGACTTTGCAGCACTGCAAAAGTCTGTGGGAGAAAATACAGAGGAATCCTCCGCACTGGACATTGAAAGCCTTGAAGTATTTGAGAATATCGCCTACATCATGGCAAAACACGCTGACCCAGCCGTTCCGGCTTCTCCGGATGAATGGCTGGAACAGTTCAACACGTTCAGCATTTATGAGATTTTGCCGCAACTGATCGATCTCTGGGGCTTGAATGTAGAAACACAGGTCAAGTCTAAAAAAAACATCGCCCGATTGACCGACCGATGACCACACCGCTGTTTTTGTTGCGGTGCGTTCAGCTTGGTTTGTCAATGGGCGATTTGGATTTTTTGACCATTGGTTTGGTGAATGATATGTTTACCGAACGGGAGAATGACGAGTGTCATTATGATGTGCTGGCAGATCAGAGGGATTTTGATGCGTTTTGATTACAAGTCATTTTCCTGTATTCTTTTTTGAGCAATGCCGTATACTTCTTCATCGGCTCTGGCACCAATTACAATAATCAGCATCTTATCATTTTGCTTGACAACTTTGTATACGACTCTAAGACCTGCACTTTTCAGTTTGACTTTCAGAAGCCAGTTAAATCATTGCCGTTTTTGTTCCAAGCGGTTTCCCATACTCCGCCTTCATAAACAGGAAGCGGATTTTGTTTCACTTTCTTGATTGCTTTTAAGACCAGTATTCTTTGACTTCCGTCAAGCGATTTTAAATCACTTTCGGCTTCCGGCAGATATTCTACTTCCCAATTCATTCAAATTCTACCTCATCAAAGTCGGATAAATCGTCGTCTGTGATTCCGAGGTCTTTCATAACTTTTTCTTCCGGAATCGTTTCTTCCGGATTGAATTTTTCCATTCGTTTTACAGCCAGAGTGAGTAAGCGGGCATCATTCACTTCATCCATCAGGCTGACATATTCATCCGGAGAAAGAAGCACACATTCCGGTGCATTGTTTTTCATAACAACTTTTGCACCGCTGTTTTTGACATCCTGAAAAATTTTTCCTGCAAGTCCACGATTGAACTGCGAAATAGAAATGGTATTTTGAATTGCTGCAATAATATTCATACGCTACACCTCCACTTATAGTATACGTCATTTTTGCAGAAATGTCAATAGATTTACTGATAAAAAAGCTGATATTTTTTAGAACTGAGGTGATTACATGGCAAACCGCATCAAAGGCATTACCGTAGAAATCGACGGCGATACCACCAAGCTGTCCAAAGCACTGGAAGGTGTCAACAAGGACATCAAGGGTACACAGACGCAGCTGAAAGATGTACAGAAGCTGCTGAAGCTCGATCCTTCCAACACGGAACTGCTCTCGCAGAAGCATAAGCTCCTCGCCGATGCGGTGACAGCTACCAAAGAAAAGCTGGAAGTGCTGAAAACTGCCGCAGAACAGGCAAACACCGCTCTTGCAAACGGCGAAATTTCCCAGCAGCAGTATGATGCACTACAGCGTGAAATCATCGAACCGAAAACGAACTGAAACGCCTGACCACAGAAGCAAACAATTCTCACACCGCCTTGGAAAAGATGGGCGTTCTGGGTGAAACGCTGCAGTCCGCCGGGGACAAAATTTCCGGTGTGGGACAAAAGCTGCTGCCCGTCACCGCTGGTGTCACGGCTCTGGGAACCATTGCCGTGAAAACTGGTGCGGATTTCGATTCCGCCATGTCAAAGGTGGCAGCTGTTCGGGGGCGACCGGTTCAGAGATGGATGCTCTCCGGGAAAAAGCACGTGAAATGGGCAGCAAAACAAAATTCTCTGCAAGTGAGGCAGCCGAAGCCATGAACTACATGGCGATGGCAGGCTGGAAAACCAACGATATGCTCAGCGGTATCGAAGGCATCATGAATCTTGCTGCTGCTTCTGGGAAGACTTGGCATCTACTTCGGACATTGTCACAGACGCTTTGACCGCTTTCGGTTTGTCTGCCTCGGACAGCGGACACTTTGCAGATATTCTGGCTGCCGCATCAAGCAATGCCAATACCAACGTCAGCATGATGGGTGAAACTTTCAAGTATGCCGCTCCGGTGCTGGGTTCTTTGGGATACTCTGCTGAAGACTCTGCCATTGCCATTGGACTAATGGCGAACGCCGGTATCAAATCCTCACAGGCTGGTACAGCACTGCGTTCCGCCATTACCAATCTGGCAAAGCCGACAGACACGGTAGCATCTGCCATGGAACAGTACGGCATTTCTCTGACGGATAGTTCCGGCAAGATGTATTCTCTGCGGGAACTCATGGAACAACTCCGACAGAAATTGGGCGGATTGTCTGAGGCAGAACAGGCACAGGCGGTTGCCTCACTGTTTGGCAAAGAGGCCATGTCCGGTATGCTGGCAATCATCAACGGTTCACCGGCGGATTTTGAAAAACTATCCAATGCCATTGACACCTGTTCGGATACAGTAGACGGTTACAATGGTACGACCGAAAAAATGGACGGCGGTCATGCAGGATAACCTTGCCGGACAAGTAACCATCTTGAAGTCCCAGCTGGAAGAGTTGGCGATTTCCTTTTCTGACATCCTGATGCCTACCATTCGCTCCATGTTTCCCGTATTCAGGAACTGTGGACAAGCTGAACCAATTAGACCCGCAGACCAAAGAAACCATTGCAAAAATTGCACTGGTGGCTGCTGCTCTGGGTCCGATGCTGGTGGTGCTTGGAAAGACCATTTCCAGTGTGGGGACGGTCTTTTCCGCAGTGTCCAAACTGCCTGCCCTTTTCTCGGCTGTGCAAGGTGGCATCGGAGCCATTACCGGAGCGTTGGGTGTGTCATTAGGTCCGCTGCTTGCCATTATCGCAGCTGTTGCCGCTTTGGTGGCTGCCTTTGTGCATCTCTGGAAAACCAATGACGAATTCAAAAGCAACATCATCGCCATCTGGGAGCAAATCAAAAGCACCTTTACTGGATTGACACAGGGCATCACTGACCGGCTAAATGCTCTGGGATTCGACTTTGAGAGTTTCACCGATGTGCTGAAAGCGGCATGGGATGGACTGTGCAATCTGTTAGCTCCCATTTTTGAAGGCGTTTTTCAGAATATCTCCAACATCTTTTCAGAGTTTACTGGCGTTCTTCTGGGGCTGCTGGATGTTCTGATCGGTCTGTTCACTGGTGACTGGGAGCAGTGCTGGAATGGCATCAAGGGGATTTTTACGTCTATCTGGAATTTCATTGTCAACACGTTCCGCAATATCATGAATACCCTGAAAGGTATTGCAGATGTGGTGCTTGGCTGGTTCGGCACAAGTTGGAATGAGGTCTGGACATCCATCAAAACATTTTTCGTGGACACATGGAACAGCATTGCTTCCTTTTTCACGGGAATCGTTACCGGAATCCGGGACTTTTTCGTCAACACTTGGACGTCTATTTCCAATACCTTCACCACCATTGTCACTGCCATTCAGACGGTGGCAACGACCGTATTTACAGCGATTCGGGATTTCTTCACCACGATTTTTACAGCGATCTACAACTTTTTCAGCACGATTTTCAATGCCATTTACAACGTGGTTTCTACGGTTTTTCAGGCAATTTATAACGTCATTACGACCGTTTGGAATGCCATTTACACCACCTTAGAACCGCTGATCACGGCATTCGGCTATCTGTTTCAGACGATTTTTGAAGCCATTCAGATCATTGTGGGCAGAGTGATGGACTGGATCTCGGAGAAGATCAGTGCCATTTGGAATGCGATTGTGGCGTTTTTAACACCGATTTTAGAAGGTATCCGAACGACATTTGAAACCATCTGGAATGCTATCTCCAATACAATCTCCACGGTTTTGACGGCAATTCAAGATACGGTAACGACCATCTGGAATGCGGTATCAGGTTTCATTTCTTCTGTTTTGTCAGCGATCTGGAATGTAGTTTCTTCCATCTGGAACAGCATCTCCGGCACGATTTCCAGTGTGATGAATGCCATTTTTTCTGTGGTATCCTCCATCTGGAATCAGATTTCTTCTGCGGTTTCCAATGTTCTGAACGCCATCCAATCGGTGGTATCTAACATCTGGAACAGCATCAAGAGCACCATTTCCAACGTGATGCAGAGCATTTCTTCTACGGTGTCCAGCATCTGGGACAACATTCGTTCTGCGGTTTCCGAAAAAATCAGCGGCATCAAATCCACCATTCAGAATGGATTCGATGCCGCTGTGGGATATATCAAGGGACTGGCTTCGGATGCTTGGAACTGGGGACGGGACATCATCCAGGGAATCATTGACGGCATTCAGAGTGCCATCGGCTGGCTGGCGGACTGCGTCACCAATGTTGCCGATACCATTCGGGATTTCCTGCACTTCTCTGTACCGGACAAAGGACCGCTGACAGACTACGAGAGCTGGATGCCGGACTTTATGAAAGGACTGGCAAACGGCATCGACAAAAGCAAGAAGTATGTGGAAAAAGCGGTAGGCGGTGTGGCGAAAGCTATGCAGCTGACCATGGATTCTGATTTGAATTACAGTTTGCATGGAATCTCCGGAGCGATGCTACCCGACAGTTCAGGCGGGACAGTGAACAATTACTATAATAACGACAACAGCCGCACAGTGAACCAGACCAACAATAGCCCAAAATCACTGTCACGGCTGGAGATTTATCGGTTGACACGGAATGCGTTGAATGTGTAAATGGTTACAGTCCCGCCCTGACATAATATAATCTATCGGATATTGCTTTTGCGATCTCCATACTGTTCTCATCAAACCCCAATTTTTCAGACTTTTCGGCGACATCCTCTGGGGTAGTACCGTCAGTAACTAAATAACCCCTTGCCGTATGAAAAAATGCACCTTTGTATATGAATACCGTATGCTCATCATAAAACGCAACCCAATAGAACTCATTTTCTGTACATTTTTTGACGATGGATAAATCATATGGTATGTCTTTATCATTGGCATCAATGTAATAAATACCTTCTTTTGAAAAGTTTTGATTATTGTAGTTTTCCAAAAAGTATTCGCCGACTTCAATTGCCGTCTTTTCTTCATCAGAATATTCTATTTCTGAAGTTATAGCGTTTGAGCCGATAGCGTTTTCATAAAAGTTTTCCTCAATATTGCAACCACATAGCGATATTACTGAGAATAACAAAATAATCAATATAGGACGTTTCATAAATATCCTGCACTTTCATAATTTTATTTGTGATATGATTATCTCTTTTGCCATTTATTATACCACACCCCACCAGAAAAAACAAGGAGGTATCTCATGTATTTTACTCTTACCCTCGAAAATGAATCCGGCGAACAAGTGAATCTGTCCACCACCGCCAACCAATACATGACCTCCAAAATCGAAGGTCTGAATCCGCCTGCCGGAACGATTTCCACTTCTTCTTACGCAGGCATGAACGGCAGCTATCTCAACAACGCCTTTATCGAAAAGCGAAACGTGGTCATTTCCTTTGCCATGCGTGGCATTGGGATCGAGAAACGGCGGCATCAGCTGTATCATGTGGTCAAGCCGTCCCGATACATCAAGATCTGGTACAAGACAGTAAACATCGATGTCTATGCCGAGGGGTATGTAGAAACTTGCGAGGTAGAGCATTTGAGCAGCAGATCAGCGGACAGATCTCCATTCTCTGTCCGGACATTTACTGGTACAGTCGGGATATTTTCTATGCCTATTACAGCGGCATCACCGGAGCATTTCACTTCCTTTTCCAGAAAGTGATGACCCGTTCCTTTGGGCGTGTATTCCAACAGCAACCTGTTCTCTATCACCAATGACGGGGATGAAACCGGATTCACACTGCGAATCGAGGCACTGCCCAGCGACATTCCGCAGGAAGTGGTGGCAGTGACTCCGACCATCTACAACGAAAACGGCGAGTATCTGCAAATCAAAGGCGATATTCTGACCGGCGATGTCATTACGGTTACCACGAAAACCGGAAACAAGACCGTCACGCTGACACGTAATGGCGTGGACAGCAATATCCTGAACCGGCTGGTTTCCGGTTCGACTTGGCTGACCTTGAAGGAAGGCACGAATATCTTTCGGGTCGAGGCAGTCCGTGGCGTGAAAAAGCTGCGTGTGACTTTGATGCATCGCAATTCTTACCTGGGGGTATAGCTATGCAGTTGGAAATTTACAGCTTGACGGCTCTGAAAGACCAGATTTCTGTGTCACTGGAAGCCATCTGCGACAGTTATTCTTCGCTCTTATGGGACATTGAGTTCTACCAGTGTGGCTGTTTCGAGGTGTATATCGCTGCCAGTCCCCAGAATGTATCCATCTTTCAGCGTGGCAGAATCGTGGCAAGGAGCGATGATGCACAGCACTTCGGCATCATTGAGTCCCTGCAATTGGAAACTGATGCTGAAAAGGGCGATTACCTGACAGTCACCGGACGGTTTCTTGCCAGCCTGCTGGAACGGCGGATCATCTATCCCACCATCACTGTAAACGGCAGCTATGAGGACATCGTCCGCAAGGTGCTGTCCCGCAATGTGATTTCTGCCGGAATCCGCAATCTGCCCGGTTTTTCCATGGGAATGGTGTCCGGCGACTGCTGGCAGAAAGCAGTACGAATGCAGGTCAGCTATGACAACATCTTAGAATGGCTGTATGGCCTTTGTAAAACCATCGGCGGTTCGGCAAATGTGCGGCTGGACGGAAACGCACTGAAATGTGATCTGTTTTCCGGAACAGACCGCAGTTTGTTGCAGGACGACAATCCTCATATCGTATTTTCTGATGCGTACAACAATCTGCTGTCGTTCTCCTATGCGGCGGATGATGCGGTGCAGAAAAACTTCGCCTATGTGCTGGGCTGCGGCGAAGGAAATGCCAGAAAGCGAACCACCTTCTGTTCCGGTGCAGAACCGACCTATCTTGACCGCTATGAGGTGTATGTAGATGAGCGAAACACGGCACAGGAAGAAGATGTGACGGATGCGGAATATCTGGAGATTTTGAAAAGCAGCGGTGCAGAACATCTGGTGCAGCCCAAAACGGCATCGGAATCTGCCATCGCTGCTTTTTCCACCCAGTATCAGTACAACAAGGATTACTTTGTGGGCGACTATGTGACTGTGGAACAGAGAAGATTCGGCTTGATTCAGCCTCGAATTCAGCTAATTGGCATGGTGGAGAGTTTCGACCAGAACGGCAGAAGTCTGACACCGACTTTCAAAGAAACGGAGTGATATTCATATGTCTTTTTCTTATGGATTTTTTAACGCACAAAACCTTGACCGGGTATATACCGCAGAAGATTTCACGGCATATTTGTCCAGTTTAATTTGCAATGGGATTCTGGATACTTACCGGCAGTGTTTTGCACCAACAGTCAAAAATTTATCCGTTACATTCGGCACGGGCAAGGCGTGGATCGATGGACACTATTTTATCAGTGATACCCTGCATACCATCGACCTTTCTTCCTATGTAGATGAATCTTTGAATCGTTATGTAGCAATCGGAATCTACTGTGATCGTTCCACTCGCACCTGTGGAATTCGTGTTCTGGCAGGTACAGCAGCCACAAGTCCAACCATTCCTGCCTTTACCAACAACAATGTGACGACTTATCTGACTTTAGCGGTTGTAAGACTGCGTGCCGGAACGACAAGCATTCTGGATTCCGACCTGACAGACTGCCGTGTGGACGAGAGCAAATGCGGTTACTGTAAGTGCATCCTTGGCAAATGCAAAGTGACAGAGATGCTCTCAAAAATGGCAGAGAATCAAGCATCTCTGGACGAACTGCAAAAGCGTCTGGATGCAATGAACAGCCAGATTTCCGAACTGCAAACCAAGGTAGATGATTTGACCGCAGGCGAAATCTTAGCAACCGGACAATGCGGTGAAAACATCTACTATGTTCTCTACGACAACGGCAAACTGCTGCTTCGTGGCACGGGTGCAACATACGACTATATTTCTCACGATTCTGTATTCTATCAAAACGACCAGATCAAGGAAATTGTGCTCAGTAATGGCATTACTGGTCTGGGTGACCGTTTGTTTTATCATTGTGCCAATGCAGAAACGGTATCTCTTCCAGCTACACTGACCAGCATTGGTGATTCTGCTTTTGCACAGGAAGATGCTGCAATCGGCTATACCGCCGGTCTGACTTCCGTTACGATTCCGCAAGCTGTTACTGCAATTCAGTCATATGCCTTTTATCACACCGCCATTGCAGAAGTCACTGTGCCTGCCAGCGTGAAAACATGGGGAAAGTATGTTTTTAGCGGCTGTGCAAAGCTGAAGACTGCTCGTGTTGCGTGTGATTCCATCGGTGCTTTTGCGTTTACAAGATGTACAGCATTGTCCAGCCTTACCATTTCTGCGAATTGCAGAACCTTTGGGGAAAATATGCTGACATACTGTGAAAGTTTAACAGCCATCACATATGAAGGAACGATCGCTCAGTGGAACGCCATCACCAAACCGGTCAACTGGATGTCCTCCGGAGAACATTCCTACAACAATTATCTGAAAAAGATCCAGTGTGTAGATGGCTATCTGGAATATGATACAGAAACCCATACATGGAACGAGGTGAAAAACGGATGATGAAATTTTTAGTGAAACAGCAAAAAATCGAAGCACTGGAGCGAGAGGTCATTGCCTCTGACCAGATCGCATTTGTTTCGGTAAAGTTCGTGTTCGATGGAGCTTGGAAAACGCTGCACAAAGTGGTACAGTTCACGCAGTGCGAAGAAACATACAACGTAGTGCTTGGCACAGAGGGAACGACTTGTTTGCTGCCTGCCGAACTGCATCCTGGTGCGGTGAAGATGAGTTTGTTTGGCTACGATGCGGAAAGCGATACTACACTGCGTGCAACAACCGTACCAGTAACTCTTCACATTCGACCATCTGGGTTTGTTGCAGATGGGGATACGCCAATTCCGCCGACGCCGGATCTGTATACGCAGCTTTTGAAAAAACTTTCCGAGATGCAAACCGGAGCAAACGGAAAAGACGGTCGTTCTGCTTACGAGATCGCCACAGAAAATGGTTTTGTGGGAACAGTTGCAGAATGGCTGGAAAGTTTGAAAGGCAGGGACGGTATTGATGGTAAGGATGGATTACCCGGAAAGGACGGAAAAGATGGTTTGCCCGGTAAGGATGGCACAAATGGAAAAGATGGCTTACCGGGGAAAGATGGTAGAGATGGGCGTGACGGAAAGGATGGCGTTTCTCCGGATTTGACAAATTATCCGGATACTGACGCTGTAAAAGCACTGATTCAAGCTGCTGTTCAGCCGCTTTTACAGCAGGCACACATTCATAAAAATCTGGATGTTTTAGATGATTTGACGGCAAATGAACTTTCCTTGCTGCGTGCTCTTCAGGCATTCGAGGATGATACAACTTACAATATCCAAACATTCCGGGAAGCCATTGCAGCACTGAATGAAAAGGCACATACCCACGAAAATCAATCTGCATTGGATCAGATCACTGCTGCAAAAATCGCACAATGGGATGGTTTCGGCACACAAATCAATGGGCTTAGTACAAAGGTTACAGTCTATTCGGAAAAGACAGAACGCACTTTGGAGAGCCTGCAAAAGCAAATCGATAATCTGACAAGCGGCAGAAATTACACCGTCCTGTTCCAGTCCGGGCAGAATGCCATTTCGACCTATGCATCAAATCTCAGTATGATTCTGGACGGCAGGTATCAGACAATGGCGGATTTCCTGACTGCCTATCCGCAGTTTTGCAGTGCAGCAAACGATTTCGTGCTGTCCTACTCGCAGGCGTGTTTTAACTGGGACAAGTCGGTTTTGACCGTTTGTGCAAAGCCTCTGTCCCTGACGAAAAATGCGGAAATCGTGATGTCCTATCAATCGGGTTCGAGTGAAGCCGGAAGCCTGTATCTGGTGCAAAAGCCGCAGAAAATTGACATTCCCATTGGCGTGTATGTGAATACAGAGATCGATGCAAATCGTGCGGTTTCTCTGGATTTCCAATGGCTGCAGTCGGACACCTTTATCACCACCATCACAGAATGCACCGGCATTTCTGACGGCGAATATTACCTTGCCTGGGTGGGCAGAAGCAACAATTCTCATCCGAAAATCCGATTCCTGAAAGTACTGGAGGGTTAAAAATATGATGAAAGATACCATTTGTGTAGCTGTCGGCTTGGTCGGCGGCTTTTTTACTGCCATTTTTGGCGGCTGGGACTCCGCTCTGGTGACACTGGTCGTCTTTATGGCAATCGACTTTTTCACCGGTATCATCACCGCCATGATGAAAAAGTCCAAACACACGGAAAGCGGCGGACTTTCTTCCAAAGCCGGCTGGTTCGGTCTGGCGAAAAAGGTCTGCACTTTGATGCTGATCGTCGTTGCAGTTCGGATGGACATTCTACTGAATACCAACTATATCCGGGATGCCGTCTGCATCAGCTTTTGCCTGAACGAATTGCTTTCCATCGTGGAAAATACAAGTTTAATGGGAATCCCGTATCCGCCTGCAATTCAAAAAGCAATTGATGTTCTGCAAACGAAAATCGGCAGAACGGAAGAAACCACCGACAAGGAGGAAAAGTAATAATGGCGATTTTAAGACCCGATGCAACAACGACATTTGGCGGTGTCACCGTCAACGAATATTTACTCACCAAACACAATCCCAACCACATTGATATGCCCTCTGTTTCCATGGCAGGAAAAATCATTGGTGTGACTGTCCACAATACAGACTGGATCACCGTAGCAAGCGGAACGACCCCTGCGGAACAGTACACAAGGGCAACCGTCAAATAACAACATGAAGGACGTG
>ENA-OQMX01000370-OQMX01000370.1-human-gut-metagenome-genome-assembly--contig:-NODE-370-length-10893-cov-2.970555_pt1 | contig 10893 bp, 8 predicted proteins | sample MGYA00242622_ERZ504866 | MGnify/ENA primary metagenome ERZ504866 (study PRJEB26092, sample SAMD00036422) | human gut metagenome | host: Homo sapiens | study: EMG produced TPA metagenomics assembly of...
AAAATACCTTAGGGACTCTCGAATGAGTAGCACATTACCGCCAGAGAAACCATTTGCCTCAAGGACATCCCTTGCGATGGCATTGATCATCTGGTCGTATGGGAGCTTACCAACTGTTGCCTCACCTCTTGGAAGTGATACAGGAATGTTGTCGTATCCGTAGAATCTTGCAACCTCCTCTGCCAGATCTGCCATACAGTTCAGATCCTGTCTGAAGCTTGGCACATCCAGTGTGTTTGTCTCTGCATCATATGTGAGTCCAAGTCTGCCGAAGTAGTACAGCATCTTCTCAGGCTCAACATCTGTTCCGAGAAGCGCATTCATCTTGTCTGGCTCAAATGGGAGCTTCTTGTCCTGTACAGGATTTGGATATACATCGACAGCTCCGCCGACTACCTCACCTGCGCCCATCTCCTCGATGAGCTGACACGCTCTGTCTATTGCCTCCATAGCAAGATTTGGATCAAGTCCCTTTGTGAACTTGGCTGCCGCATCAGTTGCAAGACCGATCCTTCTGGATGAAAGTCTGATATTTGTTCCATCAAAGCAAGCTGCCTCAAAGAGCAGTGTATCGATACTGTCTGTTACCATGGAGTTCTCGCCGCCCATGATTCCGGCGATACCGATCTCCTTCTCACCGTCACAGATCATCAGAACGTCATGGTCGAGCTTTCTCTCCTGTCCATCAAGTGTTACAAATGTATCTCCGTCATTTGCACGGCGGACAACGATCTTGTTGCCAGCTATGGTGCTGAGATCATATGCGTGCATTGGCTGTCCGTACTCTTCCATAACGTAGTTTGTTATATCGACAAGGTTGTTGATCGAACGGATTCCCTGTGAAGCAAGTCTCTGCTGCATCCACTTTGGTGAAGGTCCGATCTTCAGGTTCTTGACAACCCTTGCTGTGTATCTAGGGCAGAGGTCAGGATCCTTTACCTCTACTGATATATAGTCATTGACGTCCTCGTCATTTCCTGTCTTTGTTACCACTGGTGGGTAAAATGACTTGTCAAATGTAGCTGCTGCCTCTCTTGCCATACCGATCATTGAGAAACAATCAACTCTGTTGGATGTGATCTCGTATTCGACAACAACATCGTCAAGTCCAAGTGCCTTCACAGCGTCATCGCCCGGCTTCACACCTGACTCCACCGGGAATACATACACGCCATCCTCCGGTGCTTCCGGATAGAAGTCTCTTGATGAACCAAGCTCCTCTATACCGCACATCATACCATTTGACTCAACTCCTCTGAGCTTACCCTTCTTGATCTTGATTCCGTCAGGGTACTCATTGTTGTCGCCGTGTGCTGCCGCAACCTTACCACCGTCAAGTACAAGTGGGATGAGATCATTGACCTTTACATTCTTTGCTCCGGTCACGATCTGAAGAGGCTCCGCCTGTCCAACATCTACCTGACATACTACAAGCTTGTCCGCATCCGGATGCTTCTCCATAGTGAGAATCTTGCCGACAACAATCTTGTCAAGATTCTTATCCTTCTGTTCGTAACCCTCTACATGTGATCCTGAGAGAGTCATGGCGTCTACAAACTCCTGAGCTGTCACGTCCAGATCAGGAACATATGCCTTTATCCATGAAATTGGTGTATTCATCTATTTGTCCTCCTATTTATCATTGAACTCCAGCCATGCAAAATTTGCCTTCGGCAAATGGCTGGAGCTGCATGTCAAGTTTTCACAGAAAACTTGACACATACTTAAAACTGGTCTAAGAATCTCATGTCGTTCTCGTAAAGAAGTCTCATGTCATCTATCTCATACTTGAGAAGTGTTACTCTCTCAAGTCCGATTCCAAATGCAAATCCTGAATATACCTCAGGATCTATTCCACAGTCGCGGAGAACCTTTGGATGAACCATACCACAGCCAAGGATCTCTATCCAGCCGCTGCCCTTACATACTCGGCATCCCTTGCCGCCGCACTTGAAGCATGTGATATCACACTCTGCTGAAGGCTCTGTGAATGGGAAGTGGTGAGGTCTGAACTTGACCTTTGTGTTCTCACCGAAGAACTCCTTTGCCCACTGCGCCAGTGTTCCCTTGAGGTCAGCCATGGTGATTCCCTTATCTATTACAAGTCCCTCTACCTGATGGAACGATGGTGAATGTGTTGCATCTACCTCATCAGCTCTGAATACTCGTCCAGGTGAGAGGATTCTGATCGGAAGATTGCCCTTCTCCATGATTCTTGCCTGAACAGGTGATGTCTGTGTACGAAGGAGGATATCCTTTGTAACATAGAATGTATCCTGCTCATCCTTTGCAGGGTGATTTGCAGGAATGTTCAGCAGCTCAAAGTTGTACTTGTCATACTCTACCTCTGGTCCCTCAACTATCTCGTAACCCATACCGATGAATACTCTCTCCAGATCTTCAAGTGCTATCTGGTTTGGATGTCTGTGTCCTGTAAGCTTCTTCACTCCTGGAAGAGTTACATCTATGGTCTCTCTCTTCATCTTCTCTGCACGGAGTGCCCTGTTGATGGACTTTGTCTTCTCATCAAGGGCTGTCTCGATGGCCTGACGCGCCTCATTTACCATCTGGCCTACCTTTGGTCTGTCCTCCGGTGCTACATCCTTCATGCTTTTGAGAACCTGTGTGAGTTCTCCCTTCTTACCGAGTATCGCCACCTTCACATCGTTAAGTGTCGATACAACCTCTGCGCTCTCGATCTTGGCAAGAGCCTCTGCCTTGATGGCTTCCAACTTGTCTCTCATCGTGTTTCTCCTTTTTCTATTTATAGGGATTTCAATGTGGATCCTATATTAATTACTTCCATATATAAGTCACGGAATTGCCCGACTACGGCTTCCGCAATTCCTACAGTAATTCGCGCTCCGCCCTATCGGGCTATGCGCTCATTCCTCTTTTGGGCGTTTACCGGGATTGCTCCGCGCATCGCAGCCGCTTGTCACCCTGTAAACACAAAAGTCCCTAGCATGTTATACATACTAGGGACGAATTATATCCGCGTTACCACCCTGATTCCAGACACTCTATGTATCTTGTCCATGTCTGACTCTCATTAGACGTTTGTCGCACGTCACACGCCACACCCTACACAGACCAACATCTGTCATCTGATAAAACAGATATCTTCAATCCTTCAGCCGTGGTGGCTCTGATGTGAAATTAAATACGCACTCTTACCTGACCTGGCTTTCAGCCGCTGACCCGGTCTCTCTGATGGTGACATACGTATCTTTTGCATCGTCACTGCCTGTAGAGATAATATACCTACATGTGGGTGTTAGTCAACATCTTTTTTGTCATACTGTCATGATCAACAACAATTCAATTTTCAGAAATATTATATAACTTGATTGTGAAAATAAACCTTACGAGTACCATACTCCTATTTAATCATCTTCCCGTTTCTTTTTCTTTATTTGTAAAGCAATTGATGCCAAAAGTAATATCCAGCCTATCAATAAGATTATATAAAACATCACCTTACCAAAATCTCCTTTTAAGATAAAATCGATTGCAAACAAACATGCACTAAGCACTAACAGAAGTATAGCTTTTTTTCTCTCATATATTTTCTCCTTTTTATATCAAAATCGCTTTATATCTTTCACTCTTTATTTTCTTTGTATCTGCAAGTCTTCCTTTACTATTATACGTAAGTAAATAAATATCAAATCCATCTTTACTGCTATTTGTTACATATTTAAATCTATATCCCCAGTTTTCAATACCAGGAGACCTAATATCAGTACTTCCATAGTTACTTATTATATCTGAAAGAAGCTTAGACAATGTATACCCTGTTGCTAGACTTGCTGTGACTGCCCCCTTAGTTACCAAAATATCAATTGCCACTCCACCAGAATAGGAGGCTTTTATTTCATTTATCTACTTCTACATCAACTTCTTCGTCCATCTTTAAATGTCGATTTTTTCGCATCCGCCTCTTCTCCACACGCTTTTTCTTCCTCTCAAGTCGTCTCTTCTTACGCCCGGCCTTGTGCGCACGCCTTCTTATTCCCCGGATTCCATTATCCATGAATTTGTTGATCTCCGCGCCTATCAGCATGACGTACATACACATGTAAAGCCACAGCGCAAGCAATATCACACTTGCAAGGCTTCCATACATATATGTGTTGATTCCCACTATATTGATATAGCTTGATACGCCAAATGACAAAAGCATCCAGAGTATGGTCGTAAATGCAGCTCCCGGCACAGCGGTCTTGATCCTCACCCGCTCAACCGGCAATGCCCAGTATGCCACGATCATAACCCCAAACAAAACCGTAGGGGCAAATGCTATCTTGACGATCGACAGGATATTCGCAACGGTATCCACCAGTTGGAATCTCTCCACCGAATCCAGCCGCACCAGCATTTTTGACACAACTACATCGCCGAGGATATATATGACCATAACCGCCACCAGCATCACACAGAATATCAATGTATACAGAGTGTGTATCGCTCTTCTGAGGAAATAATTGACGCTGTCCTCCTTGCCTGCCATGAAAGTGAGTCCGCGGCCTATAGCCATTGTTCCCTTTGACGCCGACCACACTGTGAGCAATATGGTTGCTGTGGTGGCAAGCAGTGAGCTCTTGCTGTCGAAAATCTCTGCAAACATGAATTCAAAATTGGAATTGATCTCCTCCGGGAACAGTTCCTTTATTATCTCCAACACCTGGGTCTCTGTGAATGGCAGATATTTGACAAATGTAAGCAGCGTCATCGCCAGTGGAAACAGTGACAGCAGCAGGAAAAAAGCAGACTGTGCCGCAAATGCCGCCACCTGATCCTTATTCATCTCTGCCATAAACAATCTGACTTTATGGTATATGAGCACTATGCGCTTCTTTAACTTCATAATTAGTGATTCTCTCCGTTACTTTTCAACCGAACTGAGAACTGCTCCGTTGTAATAATGGCTTATTATCTGCGCTGCAGTATATCCCAGCTTTGCCAGTTCATTTGCACCATTCTGACTCATTCCGACTCCATGTCCGTATCCGCCGCCCTTAAGTGTGTAGAGTCCTGTGTCATTATCCTTCTTTACATAGTAGAAATTACTTGGAACGCCTGTCCAGCCCGTGAGCTCTGATCCATCCTGCTCTGTTATAGCCTTGCCATCCGTGGCGAACAGAACTCGGATATTGCTCTGGCCGCTGACTACCACGCTTCCCTTGTCGCCTGTTATCGTAACTTCCTTCACAAGTCCACTGTCATCTCTTCCCGTCACCATTATTGACTTGATCTTGCCAACCGATGTCGCAGACACATCCGAGCATCTTGAAAGGCCGGTCTCAACCGCATTTCTCATCTCATCTTCTGTGTATGTAACCGTCCACCTGTACATAGGAAGATTTCTCTCAACCACATCTGTGTCCGTCTTGCCATCCATGAAATCCCTGAATGCCGCTTCATCGCTGAAATATGGGATGTCCAGCGCCGTATTCTGAATACGTGTACAGGTATATGGCATGCTTCCGCCCCACACCTGGTCACTCGTGGTAGTCGTTCCGCACGATGTTGAGAAATATACAGCATTTATGATCTCTCCGTTATATGTAGGTACAATTCCGGATGTGGACTGGACTGCATCTATGGAATTTCCCGTCTCAGGGAAGTTATTGTAGACCTGGCACGATGTTGTGTCATCAAGGTCTGCATTGTATCCCCTGTAGTTACTTCCAAGCTTTCTATATGTAAATCCTCTGGCGCAGATTGCCATAGCCTTGAGCGCCTCCGTGCTGTAGCTCGATGAAACCTCACTTGACACTACCCCATACAGATACTGTTCTATATCTACCTGATTGATGATCATGTATCCCGACGAATCCTTTGTTATCTCAAGGGCTCCGTGATACCTCGGGGTGCCGCTTGATTTGCTGAGACTCGATACTGTTATCATTCCATCCGAACTCTCAGGCTCAACTATGATGGATGAGGCCTTGTTGTCGCTGCCAAGTGATACAAATTCATCCGCCTTGTAGGTTTTCTTCTTGCCATCGCTCGTCACGTTAAATCCTGTACTGCAGGTAAATTCCACATAGCTCTGATAATAATCTCCGCCATTTGTCAGGATGACTCTGACACTGTTCTCCATACCGGATATAACGACTGACGATCCGCCATAGCCGCTGCCCCCGCTGGTTCTGTCGGTGCCGGACGAGCTGCTGCCTTTATCCTCTTTCTTCTTTGAAGCCACAGTTCCTGCTCCCTGAATTGTGTAGTCATACTCCGCGATCTCTGTACTGTCCGTGTCGGCTTCAACATATTGCTTCAGATCTCCCAGCGGATCATCCGGAGCTTCTATAACTATGGTCTCCACTGAATTGCCATCGTTGTTATCATCAGTCTCTTCACCTACTCTGTTTTTACCTGTTATCATCATATATCCGACAACACATACCAGAATTATAGTTATGAAACTCACTATCTTAAAATTCTTATTGTATTTGATCTTCTGATACCATTTCTTCCTCTGATCTATTCGCATTCCCCTGTCTCCATTTCTCCGCAAATATATCCACATACAGAGAAAAAGCAGCATATACATGCTGCTTCTTCATCTTGTGTAATAAACTGAAATGCGCCCTTGCTTTTGAGTCCTAGCAGCGCTAGGTGGGCAACCGCAATTGTATATCTGCCTTCCACTAGAACTTATATAACGAGGCTTGACTTCAATAACAATGATATAGGAATCCCGTTTATTCAAATGTAGGTTCAAAATCACAAGAGACTTAATACATCTCAGCTATGAGCACATTATACCTTACCTTTACATCTCTTGCAAGAATTTTTCACGTGAACTTTAACCACTATAATTGACATTATATGCCTTCTTGAAATACCAATCTTACCTGTGTTAAAATGTAGATACTTATGGGAATTTATAATTATTTCCAAACATGAAAGGCAGGTGTTCACCAAATGGATAAAACCAGCTTACAAATGTTATTCGGCGTATTGCTCGGAGTATTTCTGCTTGCACTCATAGTCATCACTGTGGTGTATGTCAGAAGAAAGCTTGCCGATAAGCGCGAGGAGGCACTGAGAGATCTCGATCTCATGCAGGAAGAGGCTATCAGGGAGGAACAGAGCCAGAGCAAGGGGTACTGGATAAACCATGATGACATTGAAGACGAGAATCAGGCTCATCTGCTCCGTTACTACCACTATTTCGATAATATCGATGAATGTATCCACGATCTCATAGTTGAGATGTATGACTGTGGATTTGTCAGGACAGAAGAAATATTTGTCGCAGCATACGGTGAGGAAGCACTCACACCTGATTCATTCATTTACATGACAGATGCTGACTGCGATCTTGAAAAGGCAAAGGCTGCACTTCCACCTGTCAGTGAGAAGAACCAGAAGATCATCTATGACCTCTGGTGCTCATATGTCGAAAAGCTTCTGGACACTGTTGAGATACACACAACCGATGCCAACAAAGATATAATCAAGGACGCACTTATGGTTTATGGCCGCAAAAAGATAACCATACTCCTGCGCAGTCCAGAATAAAATAAAACCTTTCAAAGGAGATTTACAAAATGAAAGATAACTGTATAGTAGCTCAGTCAGGAGGTCCTACCGTAGCGATAAATGCTTCGCTGGCAGGTGTCATAGACGGAGTTAAGAAAAGCAACAAATTCACCAGAGTTTACGGTGCAATTCACGGGATCCAGGGAGTGCTGGACAATAATTTCATAGATCTGTCCCTCATGGCCCTCTCAAAATTTCCTCTGGTAAATACTCTGGAGCTCTCCCCTGCAATGTACCTTGGCTCATGCAGATACAAGCTTCCTGATTTTGAGGTTGACTCAAAACCTTATGAGATAATATTTGACAGATTTGAGGAATATCAGGTTGCTGCATTCTACTATATCGGTGGCAACGACTCTATGGATACAGTGGATAAACTCAGCCAATATGCAAAGAAGATCGGATCGGATGTGAAGATCGTCGGCATCCCTAAGACCATTGACAATGACCTGTGTCCATACCGACCACACTCCAGGATTTGGCTCTGCAGCCAAGTATGTTGCATCCACCATGCTGGAGATTGCCCACGACACTTACATCTACCAGATACCAAGTGTTGTCATCGTGGAGATCATGGGCCGTGATGCAGGCTGGCTCACCGCTGCATCCTGTCTGGCAAGAAATGACTACAGTCCTGCTCCTCATCTCATATATCTTCCTGAGGTAGACTTCGATGAGGATCAGTTTATAGAGGACATCAAAAATGTATTAAAGACTTCAAGATGTGTCATCGTGGCCGTATCTGAGGGTATACATGATAAGGATGGCAACTACATCAGCGCAACTTCTGCTGTGGCAGACAAGTTCGGACATGCCCAGCTCAGCGGAACCGGCAAGGCTCTCGAGAGTCTTGTTAAGGACAGAATGGATATAAAGGTTCGTTCCATCGAGCTCAATGTCCTCCAGAGATGTGCAGCGCATATTTCCTCAAGGACAGATATCAACGAGTCATTTGCACTTGGACAGGCCGCCGTAAAGTATGCAGCCGAAGGTATGACCGCAGTTATGTCAACCATAAAGAGAGTGTCAAACGACCCTTACCAGTGGATTATCGAGCCTGAAAATGTAGCGCTCATCGCAAATCAAGCCAAGACAATTCCACTAGAGTGGATCACACCTGAGAAGAATGATGTCACACCTGAGATGGAAGCGTATCTCAGACCTCTTATAATAGGTGAGGTTTCCCTTCAGTACAAAGATGGACTTCCTATGTACCTGCCGGTAAACCACCTGCTTTAAAGAATAAAATATCCCTAACACCTCAATATCTGTGGTGTTAGGGATATTTTTTTATTTTGTATATCCTACTGCAAATTAGTGTATCCGAGCAGCAGCTCTTCTACTGCCATGGCGGCCTCGCGGCCTTCGCGGATGGCCCATACGACCAGTGACTGTCCTCTGTGCATGTCTCCGGCTACGAATACCTTTGGAACATTTGTTGTATATGAGTTTGGACATGGAGTCTTGACATTTGTTCTCTCGTTGAGTTCCACGCCAAAGCTCTCTGCCACATATGTCTGACATCCGAGGAATCCGGCTGCGATGAGTACCACATCACAGTCAACGATATACTCGCTTCCCTCTATCTCTGTCATAGTCATTCTTCCTGTCTCAGGATTCTTCTTCCAATCGAGCTTCACACACTTGGCTGCCTTGACATTTCCGTCCTTGTCCTTGATGAATTCCTTGACTGTAGTCTCATATATTCTAGGATCATGTCCGTATACTGCTATTGCCTCTTGCTGACCGTAGTCTGTCTTGCAGATCTTCGGCCATTCTGGCCATGGATTGTCTGGTGTTCTTGTATCAGGTGCCTTTGGCATCATCTCAAGCTGTGTAACGCTGACAGCGCCCTCGCGGACTGCTGTTCCCACACAGTCATTTCCTGTATCACCACCACCGATGACGAGAACATTCTTGCCTTTACAATTCACGAACTGCTTGTCAGCAAAGCCCGAATTTACAAGGCTCATTGTCGTAGTCTTGAGGAAATCAACAGCGAAGTAGATTCCCTTTGCATCCCTTCCAGGTGCTTTTATATCTCTTGGATTGGCTGCACCACAGGCAAGCACAACTGCGTCGTATTCCTTGAGCAGATCCTCAGCCTTCACATACTTGAGGTTCTTGTTCTTAAGATAACCTGTCATCTGATCATCCTTCGGACACACAGCCTTCGCAGATGCCTTTCCGGTTGCAACCTCTGTGTTCAGTACGAACTTTATTCCTCTCTTCTTCATGACATCTATTCTTCTGTCTATGATCTGCTTCTCAAGCTTCATGTTTGGGATACCATACATGAGAAGTCCGCCCGGTCTGTCACTTCTCTCATACACAGTCACGTCGTGGCCTCTGCCGATCAGCTGGTCTGCCACGGCCAGTCCCGAAGGACCTGAACCTATGACTGCCACCTTCTTGCCTGAGTGAACCTTTGGCTGTTTATCATTTACAAGGTCATTTGCAAATGCATACTCTATGATGGCTCTCTCGTTCTCACGGACCGACACTGGATCACCGTTTAAGTTACAGGTACATGCCTTCTCACAGAGAGCCGGGCACACACGGCTTGTAAACTCAGGGAAACAGTTGGTCTTGCTGAGTCTTGCAAATGCCTGCTCAAGATTGTCGTTATAGAGCATATCATTCCACTCTGGGATCAGGTTGTTCAGCGGACAGCCCGATGTCATTCCGCATATGTTCATACCTGCCTGGCAGAATGGAACGCCACAGTCCATACATCTTGCAGCCTGCTTTCTCTGCTCATCACGGCTAAGCGGAGTGTGGAATTCATTGAAATTCTTGATTCTGTCCTTAGGAGCAAGCTCTGCGCTTGTCTTTCTCTCATATTCTAAAAATCCAGTTGGTTTTCCCATTCCTACTTACCTCCGTTCTTAACCTTGTAGAATGCTTCGATAGCTGCCTTCTCGCGGCTCAGACCCTTCTCCTCAAATGCAACTATCATATTCATCATCTTCTTGTAATCCTTTGGTATGATCTTCTTAAACTTTGGAAGATATCCCTCAAAGTCCTCAAGAATCCTCTTGCCTATCTCTGAATTTGTATAATTTACATGATCCATGATGAGCTGCTTCAGCTCGCTCACCTCGTACTTGTCTGTCACAGCCTCTATGGATATCATCTCTTTGTTAAGTCTCTTGTACAGATCGTTGCCCATATCAAGTACATATGCGATACCACCGCTCATTCCGGCTGCAAAGTTCTTGCCTGTTGTTCCAAGAACTACTACTTTACCACCTGTCATGTACTCACATCCGTGATCGCCAACACCCTCAACGACCGCCGTGGCACCAGAGTTACGAACTGCAAATCTCTCGCCGG
>ENA-OQMX01000380-OQMX01000380.1-human-gut-metagenome-genome-assembly--contig:-NODE-380-length-10636-cov-3.380436_pt1 | contig 10636 bp, 10 predicted proteins | sample MGYA00242622_ERZ504866 | MGnify/ENA primary metagenome ERZ504866 (study PRJEB26092, sample SAMD00036422) | human gut metagenome | host: Homo sapiens | study: EMG produced TPA metagenomics assembly of...
GTTTTTTTCTGTATACAATGTCTGCAAATACAGATATAGAGTCTGGATAAGCACTTGAAGGCAGTCGTATGGCTGGTGATCAACGATGAGGAAAGGATAAATAAATGGGAGAAAATAGACTGAATGATATAAAAAAACAAAAAGGAATATCAGGATATTTTCCTCCAATGCGCTGAAGATCATAGCCTGCGTAAGTATGCTGATTGATCATATAGGAATCGTATTTGTGGACAACAATCTGTTCATGCGCGCTGTGGGGCGTCTGGCATTTCCTGTATTTGCATTCCTGCTTGTACAGGGGCTTCTGCGTACATCCGACGTGAGGAGGTATCTTCTGAGACTTGGAATATTTGCGGTGGTGTCAGAGATACCATTTGATCTGGCAATGCACGATACGATCTGGTATCCGGGGGCTCAGAACATATTCTTCACCCTGACAGCCGGACTGTTTGCCATATACGCCATGGATAGCCGGGGGCCAATCGGAAGATGGAAGGTCGAGATCGTACTGGCCGCAGCACTTCTGGCGGAGTTCCTGAGATTCGACTACGGCATGGCGGGAGTGGGAATCATAGTCATGTTCTATCTGATCGAGAAGGAGCGGAGTGGAGCGGATGCTTATACTCTGGCATATTTCAATAAGAAGCAGAACATTGAGATCGTAGTGCTCAGTTCGCTGGTATACATTCTCTGCCTGGGCATGAATCAGCTATACGCTCTGCTGGCGATGATACCTGTGAATATGTACAGCGGAGAGAGAGGAAGGATGAAGCTCAAGTATTTTTTCTACCTGTTTTATCCCCTGCATTTGCTGCTTATATGGTTTATATGGAAAATAATTCATTAAGCATCATTTCCCCCAAAAATATGTTGACTAATAACTCTCAATGATATAGAGTAATGATTGCATTTATAGATATTAGAAAAACGCTCTTATTCAGAATGGTGGAGTCAGAAGGGACGAAGAAGCCATGGCAACCCCGATGTCAGATTCGGAAGGTGCCGACCTGAGCGACGCAGATATGTAGGTGATACAAGATCTGTGCTCGAACAATGAGAGGCTTGACAGACACGATCAAACCGCTCATACGAAGCGGTTTTTCTTATGTACAAAAAGGAAAGGAAGTAGTATGGAAAGAAGATTATTTACATCGGAATCAGTAACAGAAGGACATCCTGACAAAATCTGTGACCAGATATCAGATGCAGTGCTTGACGCGCTGATGGAGCAGGATCCAATGAGCCGTGTGGCATGTGAGACATCCATCACGACAGGTCTTGTGCTTGTCATGGGAGAGATCACAACCAACGCTTATGTGGATATTCAGAAGATCGTTCGTGAGACGATCAGAGAGATCGGATACGACAGAGCAAAGTACGGATTTGACTGCGATACATGCGGCGTTATCACAGCCATAGACGAGCAGTCATCAGATATTGCCATGGGAGTTGACAAGGCACTCGAGGCAAAGGAGCATCTCATGAGCGAGGATGATATCGAGGCGATCGGTGCCGGAGATCAGGGTATGATGTTCGGATTTGCAACAAATGAGACACCTGAGTACATGCCATATCCAATAGCACTTGCCCACAAGCTTGCAAGAAAGCTCACAGAGGTAAGAAAGAACGGAACACTCCCATACTTAAGACCGGACGGTAAGACACAGGTAACAGTTGAGTACGATGAGAATGACAAGCCTGTAAGACTTGATGCAGTCGTTCTCTCAACACAGCACGGAGAGGAAGTCAGCCAGGAGCAGATCCACGCTGACGTTAAGAAGTATATATTCGACGAGGTTCTTCCACAGGAGCTCATCGATGAGAATACCAAGTTCTTCATCAATCCAACAGGAAGATTCGTAATAGGTGGACCAAATGGTGACAGTGGTCTCACAGGACGTAAGATCATCGTTGACACATACGGCGGATATGCCCGTCACGGCGGCGGAGCCTTCTCAGGCAAGGATTGTACCAAGGTAGACCGTTCAGCGGCTTATGCGGCCCGCTACGTGGCTAAAAACATAGTTGCAGCAGGTCTGGCTGACAAGTGTGAGATACAGCTCTCATACGCTATCGGTGTTGCAAGACCTACATCCATCATGGTAGACACATTTGGCACAGGAAAGCTTTCAGATGAGAAGCTTGTTGAGATCATTAGAGAGCACTTTGACTTAAGACCAGCAGGTATCATCAAGATGCTTGACCTCAGAAGACCTATCTACAAGCAGACAGCAGCTTACGGACACTTCGGAAGAACAGATCTTGATCTCCCATGGGAGAAGCTGGACAAGGTGGATGTGCTGAAAGCATACTTATAAGCAGATTAAAAAAATTCAGACAAATATAAAAGCACATGTATCAGATTGAAACTGATACATGTGCTTTTTGTATATCACGTTATTCCGTGAGTATTAATCTTTGTATTTCTTTGCGGATTCAAGTGCCGCATCTATCTCGTCGAGGGATGCCTGGATCTTGCTCTCCGTATCCTCTTTGACGTCAAATGCTGAATCTATAGGCTCGCTGTCATCGGCGACATCCTCAAATGCAGTGTCGTCATAGTCGTCAGTGTGGATGACATCGTCCTCATCAGGAGATACCTGATTGTCGTAATCGGAGTCTGCGTAACTCTCGTGGATAACCTCGTCGTCCCCAGGGAAGAGCGCCTTGTTGTTGATGGTGGGCACCTCGCTATTGTCGTGGTGAGGCATTCTGACGTGTTCAGCGGCTTTTGCGGAAGGCTCGGCAGCTTCTGATGTTTCATTTGCTGTGCTTTCCTTCTCCTCGTTGTCCTTCTTCAGCTTGTCTATCTGAGCCTCGTAATCAGCGATGAGACCCTTGAGTGAGACAGCAAGGATGATGATGACAACGACCAGTATCACAAGAACTATGATGGCTATGAGCATTATTACGAACTTGTGCTTGTCTATGAAGCTGGACAGCGAATCCGTCTCCTCGATGAGATCCGTTGCGTCAAGGAAAGTTCCTTCATTTGGATTGAAGAAATACCAGCCCTGGTGTCCGTCGTTTGTTGCTGCGTAGAGGAGAACGGTGTTGGAACTGCTTCCCTTCATATAAGCTCTGATGTCCGTGTCGTTCAGGTTGATCTTCACTGGAAGATATCCGGTTGGCACTGAGACTGAATTAGGCTTTGGAATGATGTTATAAGTGTTGTTGTTTGAGTGAACGCTTACAAGGGTATCTGCAGGTGCGGATGCGTTCTGATCTGCCTCTGTGAGTGTTCCTACCTCATCCTCAGTAACAACAGGCTTGGTCTCGCTGTCGATCAATGCAAGAGGTGTTGCAGGCTCGGCTTCTGGACCGGTATCGCTGACAGTAGATGAAGCTGCTTCGGTGGAAGCGGCGGCTGACTTGTCGCTGATGGTTACCGAGTTGTATGACGGTGTCATGTCTATCGACTCTTCTGTGTCGGAGATGACCTCAACTGCTGATGTCTCTATGCTGGCAGTTCCGCTCGCAATGGCGGTAAATGTAAATGTTGCTGTCATTGCATCTCCAGGCTTTACATTTGCCTGGGAGTAGCTTACGGTGCCCTCAGATTCCACGGTGCCGCCGCTCACAGCCTTGAGCAATGTGGAATCATATGTGATATTGTAGCTGTAGCTTGATAAAGCCTGATCGGCTGCGTTTATACTTACCTTGATCTCCACGGTATCGCCAACAACGACCGTGGTGGATGGAACCTCAACACTAAATGCGACTGTAGCGGCATAAGTGGTATGAAGCATGAAAAGCATCATAGTCAACACACATGCAACTTCTGTCATAAACGTTCTAAAGCTAAATCTTGTAGTCCTCATAATATTCATATACGGTTATCCACCGAGTCCTCCTTATCCTCTGTTAATTATTATGGTGTAAGTACGTGTAGCTTTACTCTGGGATTTACATACTATCTTAAATGTATTCTTTCCTGATTTCAGGGTTTTTGTTCCCGTTCCGCTCACTGTGGAGTAGCTGCTTACAGGTGAAGCGTTTATTGTCGCACTTGATACAGATGAGCGCACATTTACCGTGTACTGTGTAGTGCTGTTTATTGCAAATGTAGGTGACAGCTTCTGGCCGCTTACAGAGAGTGTTTTCAGGTAGTTGTTCTGGTTGCCCGGATTAGCCGCAGGCATCTTCATTGCTGTGCTTGGCATATTCTTGTAAACAGGTATGGCAAATGTTATGGCTTTGTTGAGTGCTCCTGAAGACTTGTAGGCATCATATACCTTCCATGCCTCTGTTGTAGGGGCCTGTACATTTCCCATGTACTGATGCCAGTACAGGCAGTCTGTGTAGGTTACGTTGAACTTCTGAGTATACAGAGTGTTCTGACCCTTGTTGATGTAGGACTCTCCGATATACATCGCACCGCCGATTATTGATTTGGCAGGTGTTGTCCATGGCCTGTTGTACGATGTGCCCGATGAAGCCCATCTCAGACCGTTTGTTATAGCGTTGCCTGATGCACTCTCAAATGCACCGATATTGTAGAAGTTATATATGCCGGGATATGTGGCATTCTTACCGTTTGTTCCCGAGGTTATCGAGCCTCCGACCTCCTGCTTGATACGTGAAGCAATGTGGTAAGGGCTGACGCCGGATTTCTGTGCTGCGGTGATTATCATGGATGAATATGTGGTGGTCGAACCGGTTGGGTGCGCATTGTGCATAAACGAACCAGATAATATAGCCTCAACTCCTGACTTTGTCTGTGATGAGTCGTATGACAGCTTTTCAAATGCGAACATGGAGCTTGCGGATGACATATATGTTCTCGGATCGAGGTAATACTTTACAAGATCGTCCGAGGCTGCAAACCATGTTGAACCATCATATGATGAGTAGGAGTCTGTCTTGTAGTTGTATCCAACGGTCTGTGATCTCCAGCCGTAGTTAGGACTGGAAGATGTACAGTTTACAAGGTTGTTGACACGTCCCTGTACGTTGACCTCGTTCTTGACCACGTCGTTCCAGTTAAGGTTGGTGTGTACCGCCTTGAATATCCAGTTTGGATGCTCCGCATGGAGCTTTCTGAGAAGCACCTTGTAGCTCTCAGGGAAGTTCTGGGCGGATAACTGCTTTTCAAATGCTGCATCCGATGTCTGGTTACCGTCAGGTTCCTTGTATGTTCCGATTGTGATGAGCGATGAGGAGATAAATCCTGTATACTTCTTGCTGCTGTATGTGAGGTTGACCTTGTACCATGACTTGTTGGATGTATCAGTCACGGAGAGTGCCTGTCCCTTCATGAGCATGATCGCGCTTCCGTTGTAGGTTATAGGTGTACCCGCTGCCGTCTTGCGGAAGTATACATAGTCTTCATTCACATAACCGCTCTTGGCTGCCTGAGCCGCTGTGGTAGGCTGCTGCGTAGTAGCCTTGGTCGTGGCCTTTGTTGTGGCTGAAGTGGAGTCGATCACGATGAACTTGGAATATACATAACCGGTGTAGCGCTTCTTCTTATATGTAAGCTTGACCTTGTACCATGTCTTGTTGGAAGTGCTCAGTACGGTCATGCTCTGACCGCCCATGAGCATGATCGGCGATCCGTTATACTTCAGCGGCGTGCCGTTTGGCGTTTTTCGGAAATATACATAGTTTTCATTTTTTCGAAGGTGAGCCTTCTTGGAGGTTGTCCTTGTCACCTTGATAAATGCGGAGTACACATAACCGGTGTAGCGCTTCTTCTTATATGTAAGCTTGACCTTGTACCATGTCTTGTTGGAAGTGCTCAGTACGGTCATCTTCTGACCCTTCCTGAGGAGTATGGCCGAGCCGTTATATTTTATAGGCGTGCCGTTTGGTGATTTGCGGAAATACACGTAGTCAGACGTGAGAGTTCCCGTGGTCGCGGCTTCTGCGTGATTGTTTCCCACATACAGTCCGGTCACCGCGATACAGACGACCGCCCAAATAAGCATTACGATAGAAATAGTAGTCCGGGTTCGTTTATTATTGATATCCATAGTAACCTCCATTTTTCATAAAACAAATCTATATATAAAATAGTATTTATGACAAAATTACATCAGTCTAAGTTTACCATAATTATTGCAAATGAGCACCATTTTTGTGAAAAAAGTTATAAAAAAGTAATAAAATTGCAACAAAAAAGCTTTTGCCGGTCAGACAAGTGCTGACCGGCAAAAGCTTTTCGCCTTATGTCGTATATATTAACCTACTTTGAGCTTGAATTTCTGGATCTCTTTGTCCGTCTCTACCTTCTCGATGAGAGCACCAAGTCCGCGAAGCTTTTCGTCGAACTTCTCGTAGCCTCTCTGGATATACTTGATATCACATACAGTAGAGAAGTCGTTGGCCACAAGTGCCGCAATTACAAGTGCTGCGCCTGCTCTCAGGTCAGGTGCTGCAACATTTGCACCGGTGAATGTCTCCACACCATCGAGAATAGCGGTGTTGCCCTCGACTCTGATGTGTGCGCCCATTCTTGAAAGCTCTGCGACATACTTGAATCTGTTCTCAAATATGCTCTCGGTGACGATGCTTGTTCCGTTGGACAGTGCAAGTGTAACCGCCATCTGTGGCTGCATATCTGTCGGGAATCCCGGATATGGCAGAGTCTTGATGTTGGTAGCCTTGAGTCTCTTGTTGCACATTACTCTCACTGAATCATCGTACTCGATGACAGTGGCACCTATATCTGTAAGCTTTGAGGTTATAGCCTCAAGATGCTTAGGAATTACGTTCTTGATGAGGACGTTGCCTCTGGTGGCTGCTGCTGCAACCATGAAGGTTCCTGCCTCGATCTGATCCGGAATGATGGAATATGTAGTTCCGTGAAGTGACTTTACGCCACGGATACGGATGACATCAGTTCCGGCACCCTTGATGTTAGCACCCATACTGTTGAGGAAATTGGCAACATCAACGATATGTGGCTCCTTGGCTGCGTTCTCTATGGTAGTCTTGCCGTTTGCCATTACGGCGGCCATCATGACATTGATGGTGGCACCTACTGAGATCACATCCATGTAAATGTGGCTTCCGATCAGCTCATCAGCCTCAACGGATATCATACCGTTTGCTATATCAACGTGGGCTCCAAGTGCTTCAAAACCTTTTATGTGCAGATCTATCGGACGGGCTCCGATGTCGCATCCGCCTGGAAGAGCGACCTGTGAATGGTTATATTTGCCAAGCAGTGCGCCGAGCAGATAGTAGGATGCTCTGATCTTTCTGATATATTCGTCGTCGACACAGAGATTGGTATTCGGATTGATGGTTCCACCACATATAGCAACCGTGTGCTCGTCTATGTAACGGACCCTTGCGCCGATACCCTGAATGGCCTGAAGAAGGACTCTTGTATCTCTGACGTTCGGTACGTTTTCTATTGTGACTTCCTGGTCGGTCATGACTGCAGCGGCAAGTATTCCAAGTGCGGCATTCTTAGCACCCGCAATGGTAACTTCGCCCTCCAGAGGACGACCTCCCTTGATAACATACTGTTCCATATTTCACCTCTTAGATAATTCTCGGATTATCGCAACTTTATAGATTATAGCACATAAAACTGAAAAGTAAACAGTTACTTGTCTGCTTCACAGTATATACATCTGTAAATTCGCTTTTCTCTGTCTGTGAGTTTGAATATATGGGTTATTCCCTGCTCTGTGGTCGTAATGCATCTTGGATTGGTACATTTCTTTATTCCAACCAGTCTCTCAGGCAGTTCGATCTTACGTTTTTCAACGAGCTTGCCGTCCTTGATGATGTTGACGGATATATCCGGGTCGATATACCCCAGAACATCAAGGTTTATGTCGATATCCTGATCTATCTTAAGAATGTCCTTTCTTCCCATCTTCTCGCTTTTAACATTCTTGATTATAGCAACGGAGCAATCCAGCTTATCAAGATGAAGATCGTTGTATATCTGCAGGGCTTTGCCTGCTGTTATATGGTCAAGTACAATACCATTCTGAATACTGTCAATATTCATGATCATTCCTCCTATGCCTTAAAATCCTTGTCGAGTCCGAGAAGGTCCATGATGAGTGCCATTCGGACATATTTGCCGTTGAGTGCTTGTCGGAAATAACATGCTCTCGGATCGTCATCCACCTCAACAGATATCTCATTTACACGAGGAAGCGGGTGAAGGATCGACAGGTCAGGCCTAGCGAGAGCCAGCTTTGACTTGTCAAGAATATAGGTATCTTTCAGTCTTATGTAGTCCGCCTCGTTGAAGAAACGTTCTTTCTGGACTCTTGTCATATAGAGAACGTCCAGAGATCCGATAGCATCCTCAAGAGAAGAGATCTCCTCATATGGTATATTATTCTTTTCGATGACTTCTGTTCTTATATAATCAGGTAATTTTAATTCATCCGGTGATATGAGAATAAATTTTATGCCTTCGTATCGTGACATGGCCTTTATAAGTGAATGAACCGTACGACCAAACATAAGATCCCCGCAGAAACCTATGGTCATATTGTTTAGTCTGCCCTTCTCTCTCTTTATTGTGAGAAGATCGGCCAATGTCTGCGTAGGGTGATTGTGACCGCCGTCACCAGCATTAATAATAGGAACATCTGATTTCATGGAAGCCAGCATCGGGGCACCCTCTTTATAATGTCTCATAGCTATAATATCGGCATAACAGCTGACGATCTTGACGGTATCGCCCACACTCTCACCTTTTGTTGAAGATGAGGAGCTCGCAGATGAAAATCCGAGAACGTTTCCGCCAAGTTCCATCATGGCAGCCTCGAAGCTAAGTCTTGTGCGTGTGCTTGGTTCAAAGAACAGAGTTGCAAGCTTCTTGCCTTTGCACACCTCACTGTATTTTCTTTGTTATCGATGATGTCCTGCGCCAGAGTGAGCAGATGATCGATCTCCTCAACTGACAGATCCATCGGGTCTATTAAATGTCTCATTTGACATAATCCTCCTTAGATGATCGGGTAAATATTATCATGAATTGAGAAGTGTATACATAACAGCCTTCTCAGCGTGACGTCTGTTCTCAGCCTCATCCAAAATGTGGTTGAGGTTCTTGTCGATAACGCCCTGTGAGATCTCAAATCCCTGGTGCATAGGCATGTCGTGGAATACTATAGCCTTGCTTCCCTCTGTGAACTCCTCGTTGAGCTGGTAAGGCATCATCTTTGCGAGAGTCTCCTCCTTCTGCTGCTTGTATGCAGGGTTGTTGAAGAACTCCATGTCTACCCATGTATCTGTGTAGAGGATATCCATGTCCTTGGCGTACTTCTTGGCCTCCTCCATGCTCATGGTAGGATCGAGCTCAACATAGTGACCTGTAGCCTTTGCTGCCTCAAAGAAGTCATCGCCGCATACGGTGTTGTTCACAAGTGGCGTGAGTCCGTAGATAGTTCCCTTCTTCATCTTTGCAAAGAACTCAACAAGTGAGTTAAATACGTTGTTCTTGGCACCGATGTACATAAGCTTTACATCGAGGCTGCCAAACTTCTCTATGATAGTGAGGGCATCTGCCAGAATCTGGCATGGATGATAAGAACTGTCACATCCGTTGATAAATGGAACAGTAACATTGTCACCAAACAGCTCAACAGTCTCGTTCTTTACAAGACGAGCCATGATGATATCTACATTTCTGCAGACATACTTAATCTCTGATACAGGCTCACCGAGTGTAAAGTTGGAATCCTTCCAGAGCTGGTTGTAATATGTACCGCCGAGCTCAGTTATACCTGTTGTGAATGAAAGGAATGTTCTTGTGGAAGTTTTCTCAAAAAGAGTGTAGAGCTTCTTGCCATCAAGAGCATGAGCGTACTTCTCAGGGTTCTTCTTCATATCAAGTGCCAGATTGAGAATATCCATCAGCTCATCAGCTGTGAAATTCTTGAAGTTAAGCATGTTTTTCATAACAAATGTCCTCTTTTCTCTATAATTATAAATTACTTGCAATACGGACAAACATAATCTGTGGATCCTGGCAATATATTTAGGATACGGGTGTTGATATATGTCTGCCTGAAATTTTATTATATAGCACATGGTTTCAAAAGTAAAACAGTTTACGACATCACATAAATTATGAATGTAAATATTTGAAGATTTATGCCTGATTATAAAAAAATATAGATAATAAAGCAAAAAACAGCTTAATTTTTTGATTTTTATTGACAAAGATGTGCATATATGGTTTTATTATTTTATAAAATTTTTATAAAAATTTATAATTAAATCAAAGGGAGGACATTTTATGATCAAGCAGAGAAACATTGCTTTGTGCATAGTATTTTCAATCATTACATTTGGAATATATGCACTGTATTGGTTCGTTTGCCTTACAAATGATGCTAATCAGGAATCTGGACAGACAGATGCAACAAGCGGTGGGGTAGCATTGTTGCTTACTATCGTTACATGTAATATCTATGGATGGTTCTGGGCATACAAGATGGGCGAGAAGATTGATGCCATAAAGACAAAGAATGGTCAGCCAGCAGGAAACTCAAGCATACTTTTCCTTCTGCTCCAGTTATGTGGACTTGGAATTGTATCATATGCTATTATGCAGGATACCATCAAATAAAAATGCGTAATGAATCAAATTGCATAACAAATATACATTAGAAAAATGTATAGATGCAGTTGCATACAGACAAAATGTATG
>ENA-OQMX01000381-OQMX01000381.1-human-gut-metagenome-genome-assembly--contig:-NODE-381-length-10609-cov-3.727247_pt1 | contig 10609 bp, 15 predicted proteins | sample MGYA00242622_ERZ504866 | MGnify/ENA primary metagenome ERZ504866 (study PRJEB26092, sample SAMD00036422) | human gut metagenome | host: Homo sapiens | study: EMG produced TPA metagenomics assembly of...
GCATTTCATTACACCGGACTGGATAAGTTTGGTGCGGATGTCCTCATACAGTGAAATAATTTGATACTTACAAGTATATTCCAAATAGTCAGAATTGCAATAGGTACGCAGATCACCTCGAAAGTCCGGTCACATCTGCGAAATAGTATAAAAGTCAGTATGCTTCATCCGGTTCGGTAGGTGCTGCGGTAATATCGCGGTAGAAAGTGGCCCATGCAGCTTCCTCATAGGGGCGTACAAAAAAGAAGCCAATGCTCAATGGAATTGTCAGCAGAAGAAAAAGAGAAATCGCCATAGCCTCTGAACCGGTGAAATATTTGAGAACCAGAAAACCCCCGGCATACAGTGGCAACGAACAGAGCAGCTCCCAGCCAATGAAGCTGAAATCCAGACAGAACAGCCGCCATTTGTTGCCGTCCATGATCCGCCGGGATTCTGTGATCGCTTCATTTGCAGTCAACGAAGGATGCTCGGACATGATGTAAGGTGTCATCGCATAGCTGTATGTTTTCACGATTCCCGGAATCACCAACAGCAGCGACCAGAGGGCGATGTACAGACCCTGCAGGAATTTCATGCAGAAGCCATCCCACAGACGGTCTTTCTGAGAGAACAAGTCCGAGATGGCAGCATCATTTCCATCTACAAGGTTCAGATTAAAATGAGCATATCCCAGTTGAACTGCACCGCCCACGATCAGTTGGAGGATTGCCCACAGACCAATGCCGACAAGCAAAACAGCAAGCAGCCGACCGCCGTTTGGCTGGGCGAACAGGTTAAAATGAATGTCCTTTGCCTGATTGGAATTGGAAACGACACTGTTGGAACTGCTCACAATGGTAGCACCGAGCGCACTGGCGGCAATACCTGTCAGAACAGCAGTTTTCCATTTTCCGCGCAGAGCATCGAGAGCGAGCATACGATAGTCGGCAGATATTTTCATAAAAGCAACCTCCTGTCTGAAAATGGCAAGTATGTGTGAAAAGGAATATGATATGCCACTTTAATTTAGATACGTTTGAAACGCTGAAAAAATTGCAGCATGAATGAAAAAGAGGCTGTTGCACCGGCTTTTATCCGTGTGCAACAGCCCCTTCCTTTACTTCAGCAGCTTGTCCAGTTCATCATATTGCATTACTGGAGCTTTGCAAGGATTTCTTCAGCCGTCATACCGCTGGCAAGCAGCTTCTTCAGCACATCTTCTGCTTCGCCCTTCTTTGCTTCTTCTGCTGCTTTTGCTTCGGCGGCAGCTTTTTGTTTTCGGCTTTGGCAAGTTCCTTGGTGGCGGCTTTCAATTCTGCTTTCTTGGCTTTCAGCTGCGTCTTCAGATCATCGAGATTTGCAGTCAACGTAGCAACCTCAGATTCGATTTTCTCTTTTTTTGCGGCCTTTTCTGCAATGACTGCTACATAATCAACGCTGGCCTTTACAGTACGAGCCTTATTCTTGCTTCCCTTGGGTCTTGCCATAATAATTTCCTCCCATAAAGTGAAATAATTTGATACTTACAAGTATATTTCCAAATAGTCAGAATTGCAATAGGTAACATGAGCCGTCTTCAACTGCCAATGCAAATCTTATTCGGTATGCCCGAAGATCGTCGCAAATGTATTCCTTCAATGGTAACAATCATGGAGATTAGTGTTTATCTGGAGATTACCAAAGGATAAATAGAAGCAGTATTAAAGCCGTTCACCACGCAGATTTTCCAGCGTGGCGAACGGCTTTTTTGCTGCCCCTATATTTACAGGTAGGAGGAATCGAAGAAGTCTTTTAATGTAATTCCTAAACCCTGACAAATTCTTTCAATCGTCTCTACGCTTAACTGCCCTCCCCGACGGGCGGTGGTTTGAATCGTGGAGTACGATATTCCGCATTTCTTTGCCAACACACACAGATTCATATCACGCTCTTGCATCAAATCCTGAACACGCTTGATCGTATCCACGAAAACTCCTCCCATCTTTTTAGTTCAAAACTTTTCCAACAACCTCGAATCTTTGCTCTGGAGATATAAGGATTGGCGAATATTTGGTGTTAAGAGAAACCAAAACCGGTTGGTTATGCACCACGCCATAGCTGTCGGTAAGGAGCTCTGCTTGGGACTTGTCTGGGGTATGTTCATCGTATTTTTTCAGATATCCACAGTCATCATATACGAATATCCCGATATCCCCGCATTCAAGTTCTTCGCAGCGCTTTACCCATACGATTTGTCCGCTATGATAACGTGGCTCCATACTATCACCGCTAACGTATATCCCGAACTCGGCACCAGCCGGAACGCTACTGGCAGGCACTTGTATCTGCTGGAACATTTCACCCTCAAGAAAAGCTCCTAGACCTGCCGATACTGGCAACTCTGATACAGGCATCATTATGTAGTCGATTTCCGCGGGCTCTTCTGCGTCTGGCTGGTAGCGCCGGGATGCAATCAAGTCCATTTCGTACTCAGCGACTTTTTTTTGCCCGATGTCATTTAGAAGGGCGGGTTTCTGGAAGTTCTTTGTAAAGTAGGAAGGACCCTCCTTGATGTTCAATGCGTAGCAGATTGCAACTAGTTGGTAGATGCTAGGAGTGGTATAGCCTTTTTCCCATTTGCTGATTCCTTTATCACTGACATCGACGCCATAGTGACGGAGAAGTTCAGAGAAAGTTACAAGTGAATAGCCATTCCTTTTTCGTGTGCCTGCGAGAATCTGACCAACCTCATTGCTATCCCTCGCAGCGACTGCATCATAGCGCACTGTGGATGGGGCTATGTGCATTTTGGTGAGCGTGGTTTTCTTTTTCATAACAAGAACACTCCTTTGTGATCCGGTAGCTCTATTATAGTATAGAAAATATAAGAAATCAACAGGAAATCTCTAAAATGGCGACAAATGCGTAATTGACATCTCCATAAAGTGGGTGTATAATCAAACCAAATCCACAAATAACAGCCTTTTGGTGTTATTTTCGTATGGGATTGTGTTTGTTTGGCGTTTTTTGCGAGGTGATACTATGAGAAAAGAAAATGTAAGATGTCCAATGTGCGGAACCATGAATTATGATGTGGATCTTGATGAAACCGGTGGCTGGACAAAATGCCGTCTGTGCAAAGCAGTGACCTGCTCTATGGATGAGTGGAAAAAACATACAGTGTCCGTTCCGCTGTTGAACGAAAAACAGCTCGTGGCACGCAGTATGATTCGCAAGTAATGCACGCCGTGTTTTGATAAATCCGCAAAAAGGAGGAATTCTGATGTGTGGTGATTACAACCTTCGCCGTGAGAAAAGATACGTCGAAGTGGACGTTCGTTTTACTCCTGACGGTAAGATCCGCCCTCTTGCCATAAACTATGACAAGGCTCACACTTATGGAATTGATCGTGTCTTGGCAGTCAAACATGGGACATCACGCCTAGGCGGAAAAGGTCACTGCTTCACCTGCCTGATCTGCGGTCAGAAGCGGAATCTTTGGCTTGAACGGGGCAAGTGGTTCGTGGAAGCCTACTGCTCCGTGCCGGAAAGCTGTGCTTCGTAATGGCAAGATACTTATCCCGCGCAGATCTTTCGCACATAGCGGGTAAGTATATCGACCAGTACTATACCCGTTTCGGGATCAGTAAAGATGACCCAGAACCCATTGACCCTGAACGGCTCGCAAGTTCTGTTCTTGGGCTGAATGTGAAAATGCTGCCGCTATGCAGCGATGGAAGTATTCTAGGACTGACTGTTTTCCAGAAATGCGGTTTTACCGTAACCTTGGGGGACGGGACAAAGCTTGTGGAGGTGTTCATGCCGAAGGACGTTGTAATCGATTCCGCCCTTGCGTCAGACAGCTGCACCGGATGCCGGAATTTCACGATAGCGCATGAAGCGGCGCACCATATACTGGCTGACCTGTTTCCGAACGACTACGGAAAAGCAGTCAAGTGCCGTGGGCACATTGCCTATCGGGAACGAAACGGACAGCCCTCATGGGAAGAATGGCAGGCGAATACCCTTGCAGCGGAGCTGCTGATGCCAACATTTCTGGTCAACGCCGAAATAGAACGTGCAGCGCTGTGCCTGCCAAATGGAATCCTGTACAAATCCGCATCGGACCCGAACTATGAAAGAATTCTGGAGATGGCTGCACGGATCGGGGTATCGTGGTCTGCGATCAGGATCAGATTACAGCAGATGCAGGTCATCAACGGAAAACCCATCCACTGCCATCCATTGGACGTCATTCGATTTGGAGAATAATATGACTTGGTCAAATAATCGCTCTTTTAAGAGTAAACCGCTGAACAATATACAGCAGGCACAATTCAGCATTGGCTGGAGGTTTTGTCCGGTTTGCGGACACAAGCTCTACCAAAAAAACGAGAGCTGTTCAGGCTCTATCAGCATAAAGTGCCTCAAGTGCGGTAACATAGCAACAGTTGACTTAGCCTACCGCAGACGCTGACTTTTTTAGACAAACCACAATTTCAAAAATCGGGTGCATTGCACCCTGAATATGGACTGTTCGTCACCGAGCAACGGGCCATTGCCGCAAGGCAATGTATGAAACGCGCACCAAATAGCCGGGCAACAGCTGATAGAGTGATTCTGCTTTAGAACCGCTCTGTTAGTTGGTTGTCCGGCTATTTTTTTAGCCTTCAGGTAGCCTGCTCCCGTAAAAAGGAGCAGGCTTTATGTTTGTCCGTTTTTCATGGATGCCCCAAGCGGCGAAATATCCGTAGCCTTCCAAATTTTCGACTTTTTACGACTTATCGAAAATTTGGAGGTTTACGATGTCTTTTAATAAAGGCTATGAGTTGAAGAAGTTTGAAGCACACTGGGAAAAGTTGCGCATCGAGTACGCAGCTGCGGGAATGACGAAAGAGGCCATCCAGAAGATGTACGATTATGACCGTCAGCAATTCAATTCGGAGCGTACCTTTATCGAGCGGACGCAGGAATTCACCGCTCCTGCGTATGAAAGCTCTGAGGAAGAAGCGTCGCCTTTGATGCTACGCTATCAGGATGCGATTACCGTGACAGATACTTACCACGAAACTAAAAGCCGTTTTGCATGGATTGGTGAGATTGAGAACGAGCAGTTGCTTACTGCACTCGAAACTTTGAAAACCGAAGATTTGGAAATCATCACCATGTACGCTTACGAGGGATACGACATCACTGAAATTTCTAAAGTCTACGGCGTATCTCGGCCCACTATTAGTATCAAAATCAAGAGAATTACTAAATTTTTGAAAAACTTCAATTTCAATGCTACGAATTGACCTTTCTCGTCGGCTACCAAGTGAGAGGACAATTTCCCAAGCGGCACCTGCCGCAGGGCGAAACGTCCGACCTCAGGGACCTTGAAAACTGAATAGTTCCGTCATCTGGTACTCCGATAATGATACTTCCGTAATTCGCGGCCCGGTCACAAAGCAGACGGGGTGGCTGAAATGCCAATGAAGCGGTACAAGTCCGCTGCCAGATGTTCATGCCCCACTCGCAGGGAGCCGAGGGCGAATATGCGAGACCTTTAATCATATTGATCCGGGAACTGTCGGGTACGTTCCACGCATCCGGCAGTTCCCGTTTTTTTACGACTCTTATTTATTCTTTATCCGAATATTCACTTTTGATACATAGGAGGACACTTTTATGGACGAGTTGAACCCCACGGTGCGCGAGCAGGAGATCTACGAGGAGATGGAGCTGACCCCTGAGATGGTCAAGTCCATCCGAACTCTCTGCGGTACCTGTCTGCGGCACTTTGTGGATGCAAAGGCTTTCAAAATCGCGCTTGTACCCAGCCCAGACCGGAGCATGGACACATGCACCGTCTGCCAGATGCGGCGCGGCTATGATTATGTGGTCATGCACCGCTGACCCAACCATACCACCATACCTTGAACGAAGCTCGTTGCGGAACATCCGGCAGCGGGCTTTGCACATAACAACATGGAGGTACAATTTTGCAGCAAAACTGGAAATTCCAACGCGGAGACATCTTCTTCACCCATTTCGGGGCGAGCACCGGCTCGGAACAGCACGGTGACCGCCCGGCGGTCATTCTTCAGAATGACGTGGGCAATTATCACTCTCCGACCCTGATCGTTGCGACCATGACAAGCAAGGCGGAAAAGAAAGTAAACCAGCCGACCCACTGCCTGTTGGAAAACGCAGGGTTGAATATGCCGTCCGTTGTGCAGGCAGAGCAGATCTTCACCATCGACAAAAGCCGGGCACTGAAGTATCTGGGGCATCTGACCCCAGAGGAGATGCGCCGGGTGGATGATGCGGTTCGCATCAGCCTTGCGCTGAACCCTATGGGCAGCATCCAGCAGATAGAGCCTATCCGGCGCTCTACGGCGGTTTATGCGCCGCCTGAGGTGGTGGATGGCAAACCGCCTGTCTACCCCTATACGCCCATCCGGTCGTCCTTTGAGAACGCCGGAAGCATCGAGGAAATGATGCTGTACACCGAACTGCAATCCGCGGTTCATGCCATGATCCAGCGGCTCGAATATAGCTTCACCTTCAATCCCAGCCTGCTCACCAGCCCGAAGCGGAAGCAGCAGGTGACTGAGATCTTAGAGGAAGCCGAGAAGTACATTTGGAGAATCAAGGAGGAAATGCGATGCGCCTGAACGACAACAATACTTTCATTGGTATCAACCCGCCGTACCAGCTTTCGGTCATCCACAGCAGCAAGCTGATCTATCCCCGCGAGATCTACCAGCGGGGCGTAGAGCGCAAGAGGGTGGAGCTGATTGCAAGGGACTTCAACGAGTACATCGTTAACGAGCCGAAGGTCAGCTTCCGCAACGGCAGGTACTATGTAATGGATGGGCAGCACACCATCGAGGGCTGCATCCTCCTCAACGGCGGCGAGGACCGCCCGATCCTCTGCAAGGTCTACACCGGTCTGACGATGGAGCAGGAAGCCCTGCTCTTTGCCGAGCAGAACGGTCACGCCGCACCCCTGTCGGCGGGCATCAAGCTGCGCGCCAAGGTGGTGGGCGGCGATGCGCCTTCCAAGGCGTTTGTCGCAGCCACTAACCGGGCGGGGCTTTCCCTCAACTACGACAGTATGCAGCTGAGCGACTACCGCATCGGCTGCGTGGGCACGGCGCTGAAGCTGTACGACCAGCTGGGCGAAGAGATCTACTGCGAAGCTCTGCGGCACATCGTGGAAGCGTGGGAGGGCAAACCGGATTCCTTCCGGGCGGCTGTCCTGCGGGGCGTGATGTACTTTGTGCAGCTGTATCATGGGCAGTACAGCGAGGAGCGGCTTGTCCGTGCGCTGAGCGGCGTCCATCCCATGGAGCTCTACCGTGTCAGCCGGGATAACCCCGCCAAGCTTCCGGGCTGGCGGCGGTACGTTTACCCCATCTACACCACCTACAACGGCAAGTGCAGGAAAGACGCACTGCCGATGGAGTTCTAAGCTCAAATATCTCCTTTGGCAAGTGAGATGGTCCCCGAAAAAGACCATCACACTTTACATATAGTATTTTCTGCTGAATAATCGACATATTGAACTAGAAAGAGAGGACAGGAATGAGCGAGATCGCAGCCTGCACTTTGATTCAGGAAGAGCCTGGCCGAAAGACGGAGAGGTATCTGACGATGTTCAAGGACTACCCGGATGTGGTGACGGTGGAGCATCTTCAGGAAATGCTTGGCATCTGCCGGAAGAATGCGTATCTGTTGGTCAAGCAGAATAAGATCCACTCGGCGCGTGTAGGACGCAGCTATAAGATACCAAAACTCTGCGTGGTAGAGTACCTGCTCGATCAGGATCGGCAACTTGGAGGGATGCACCTTTCAAACTCCCTTGTGCCATCCTTGCAAAACACTCCAGAATCTTCTAAACTTATGATGCCTAAGCAAAGGACGTTTGGCTGCGAACAGAAAGGAGCATAACTATGACAAATGTGGCCGGACATTTAAGAGAACAAAACGGTATGTATCAGATGATTCTGAGCTGGAAAGACACAGATGGAAAGCGCAGAACCAAATCCATCAGCACAGGACTTCCTGTTAAAGGAACAAAAAAAGAGCTGAATCTCTGTTGCGTAAAACACAAAAAGAGTTTAACCCTGAAACGATGCAGCAGGTTTCCGACCTGCCGGTATCGGAATATCTGAACCGCTGGCTTCGGGAAAGCGTGATGAACCTTCCGCCCGAAACCTATGGCAGATATGCTTATGATCTGGGAAGAGTAGTTGTCCCATACTTTGAAAAGAAGCGGCTGTCTTTGAAAGCACTCTCTCCGCGCGATCTGGAAACGTTCTTCCGCTATGAGCGTCAGCAGGAGGAGGCCAGTGTACAGCAGCTTCTGGATTGGCACAAGGAGTTGACCGATGCCCTACAATATGCCGTTGACAATAATTGGCTGAAGGTCAGCCCCATCAAAGAAGTTGACCCCTGCCTTGATAACTCCCCGGTACTTTTCACCGACTTCATCACGGACTGGTTGAAAATGATGAAGTCACGAGTGGAAATCACAACCTATACCAGCTATGAAAGAGCAATCGTTCACAAGATCGTCCCATATTTTGAACCGCTCCACTATACATTGCAGGATATGGAACAGCATCCCAAATACATCCAAGACTTCTACCAGCATGAGTTGGATCGTGGCCTTACGGCAAACACCGTCATTCACTATCACGCCAACATCCGCAAATGCTTGCAGTACGCTTTTCAAATCGGCATGATCCGTTCCAACCCGGCAGATCGCGTTGAACGTCCTCGTAAGGAAAAGTTCAAGTCGGAGATTTACAGCGGTGAAGAACTGGAGCAGCTTTTCAAAGCGATTCAAGGTGACCCTTCGGAGTTTGGCGTTATCATGGCTGCATTCTACGGCCTGCGGCGCAGTGAAGTTGTTGGCTTGAAATGGGATGCCATTGACTTTGAAAACAAGAAAATCAGCATTCAGCATACGGTTGTGACCGCAAAGGTCAACGGAACGCTAACAGAAATCGCACGAGATAAGACAAAAACAAAGTCGAGCTGCCGGACACTTCCCCTAATCCCTGCCTGTGAGCAGATGCTCAATAAAATGAAAAAGGAGCAGGAGCAGAATCGGAAGGTCTGCGGCAAAAGCTATTGCACCGATTATCTTGACTATATCTATGTAGACCCGATGGGAAAACGGATTCGGCCCGATTTCCTGAGCCAACATTTCCCGGATTTTCTGGTCGCACACCAGATGAAGCGTATCCGCTTTCACGATCTGCGCCATAGCTGCGCCAGTCTGCTCTATGCCAATGGCGTGAGCCTGAAGGAGATTCAGGAGTGGCTGGGGCACAGCGACATCAGCACGACAAGCAACATTTATACACATCTGGATTTCTCCAGTAAGGTATCTTCGGCGAATGCAATCGTCAATATCTTCCCAGAAAACGCCAAAGTATAAAAAATGGGCAAAAAGAAAAACAGCCTAAAATCTTTCGATCCTAAGCTGTTTTATGATGAAGTGCCGATGGTGGGACTCGAACCCACATGGTTTCCCGAACGATTTTGAGTCGTTTGCGTCTGCCATTCCGCCACATCGGCTTATATTCAATTTTGGGACATTCGTACCGGTTTTTGAAGATTGGAGGGATGTTCAGGAGGGATGTAAGAAATCCCATTCCGACAAACTTTCAAAATTCAACGCTACCCTCGTGAATTTCTTGTACAGACATGGAAAATCTACGAAGCGGATTTTGAGTCCCCTCGTCTGCCATTCCGACACACCGGCGTATGTAGAACGGTATTATTATAGCGGATTTTCGCCCAAAATCAAGACGCAGTTCCCTTTTGCGGAAAAAGAATTTTCGCCTCCTTTCCGGGGATTCCGTGGTATCCTTACAGCAAAAAAAGAGCCTGGAGGTTCCTATGAATCACACGTTTTCTGCTCCCGTTACCGCTGCACAGCGTCAGCGGGACACTCTGCTGGGCGCGCTGGTGGGGCTGGCGCGCTCCACAGTCAATGACCCAAAACGGAGGACACTGACCGCATACTGGCTGCCGGTCTGCGGCTGGCGGCTGACCCCGAGGCCGCCGAAAGTGCACTGCTCCGGATGACTGACATCGTTGAAGCGGAGAAGCACCGGGTGGCTCCCAACTGCGCTGCCTGTGCCATGCCCTGCGGAAACACCAGCAATTATGACCTTGCCCGTTTGTGGGGCGCACCCGCAGAAATTTGTGCCCTAAAAGTTCGACTGCTTTCTGCGGTCTGCGTCCTTGCCGGACAAAAAACGACGGCACAAATCCAGAAGGAGATCTGCGATGATCTATTTGTGCTGGCAGAGGACTGGGACACCGAACTGCTGCTGTCCATCGTCACACGGGCCGAGGGACTGTGCGCCCAGTAACTTTTCCAGAAACAAAAAAGCATTTCCTGCCTGAAAACGAACCTTTTTTTCACAAAACCTCTTTACAAATGGGCCGCAAAAAACTATTATATAGTTATATGCTGCTGTTTGAAGCAAAGTTTTTCTACCGGCGTAGTCCGGTATTATTCCCACACGCAAGACTATATGAGAAAGAGGTAGAATCCATGTCAGTGAAAAAGCCTGTCGTTCCTGCCGCTGCAGAGCTCCGCAGCTGAGGCAAAGCCCGCACGCAACGACCGCAAAGTCCG
>ENA-OQMX01000382-OQMX01000382.1-human-gut-metagenome-genome-assembly--contig:-NODE-382-length-10569-cov-1.994158_pt1 | contig 10569 bp, 14 predicted proteins | sample MGYA00242622_ERZ504866 | MGnify/ENA primary metagenome ERZ504866 (study PRJEB26092, sample SAMD00036422) | human gut metagenome | host: Homo sapiens | study: EMG produced TPA metagenomics assembly of...
CATATGTTGTTTCGTTGCTGTTCTTACATTTTCCAACCAACCTGTTAGAAACAACAGGATTTGCGTCAATCAATGGTGCAATCAAAACAGCCGCCAAAACACATAATATCACTGAAGTTATTACTATTTTTATTGGAGCAGGTTTCTTTTTCGGATTAACCTGAACAAAATTCTGAGAATATTCAACATTTGTACTACTATCTGAATTAGCAGAATTATTTACAGTCACATTTTGAACATTACTGTCTGTTGTGTTTGTCACAGGTTCAGTTGAACTATTAACATTGTCACTTGGCTCTGCCGCAGAAACAAATTATTCAAGAAACGAGCTTATCAATGTAATCCTCAGTCACGGCGTTGAAAACATCATAATAGAATAATCAAACTTTTTATCGGGAAGGAGAAATCTCCCTTTTTTCTATACTACGGACTGAAACCGCAACAACTTTAAAAGCAATGTTCCTCATTGTCTGCATAAATCTGCGCCGAGAAGAACTCGTCCATATTGCAGAAAAGTCCATACGATTCAATTTCTACATCTTCATCCCTGTCAAGGCGAGCAAGCACTTCGTTGATTTCATCGGTAAATGCAACGATTTCTCCCACATTTTCGGGAATCCACTGCACACCGTCAATTCCGATTATCATTTCCTCATCCCACTTTTTGCGACACTTTTTAAATGCTTTTTCATCATCAACATAAATATATCTTTCGATTATATTCTTGATTTCCTCAGCTTCATCGTGATACTTTTCAAAATCAAATGCGATAACAAGAAACATTTCACTATTCCACAAATTTGAAATTGCGAAGTCCTTTTTCTCAACAATGTCGCCAAAATCAAAAACATTGTCCATACAGGTTTTATCGTCAATGTACTGGGATAACCACAAATCAATGCCGTCAAAATAAGCTATTTTTCCGTACTTGAAGTCCTTTTCGCCAGAATTTTCAAGGCAATCAAAAATGCTTGGAACTCTATCAGGAAAACACGCCACCGTGATAAATTCCTCATCGGAACAGTTGCCGATATTCACAAATTTTCCGCTGCAGGTGATGTCAATTGTGAATCCGCCGTGATTACCGAGCTTCTGGATTATCTCGCCCGCACTTTCGTCTTCGGTTTCAAAAAGCGTTTCATCGCCCTCAATATCAATATGCAAATCAAAGTCAGCATTTTCACATCTCTTTGACATCATTGCATAGGAAAGCAGCGCCAAAAGGTATGCACGGATACCCTTGATTGCTTCGGGATTTTGCGGTGCGTTTTCAAACACAAGCTTTTCGTGGATCTTTCTTTTACAATTCATTAACATAATAATTTCCGCCTTTCATTAACTTAGTAACAATTATTGTTATTGCCCTTTTAATTAGGTTTTTCCTTTCCTTTTCTTTAATAATATTATACCATAAACCACTGTCCCATTATCTACCCTCTGTTCTAAAAAACGGCTTATTTATGCGGTTTTTTTGCGAAAATTCTTCATTTATTAAAAACAGAACATCTTGACAAATGTGTGAATTTTTTGTACAATTTAAAAGTCTGTTTTTATAGGAGAGAATTCGTTTATGGAAAGAGAAAATTTTAAATCCCGACTTGGGTTTATCCTTGTAAGTGCGGGTTGCGCTATCGGAATCGGCAATGTGTGGCGATTTCCGTATGTTGCAGGACAGAACGGCGGCGGACTATTTGTACTTTTGTACCTAATCTTCCTCGTTCTTATGGGAGTTCCTGTTTTGACAATGGAACTTGCAGTCGGAAGAGCGAGCAGAAAAAGTGCTGTTCTCGGCTAACAAAAAACTTGAAAAGCCAAAGAGACAAGTGGACACATTCACGGCTGGTTCTGTATGCTCGGATGCTACCTTTTGATGATGTACTACACCACGGTTTCGGGTTGGATGACGAGCTACTTCTACAAATTTGCGACGGGTTCATTTGAAAGCGAAATGACCTCGGAGCAAGTTGGCGGAGTATTCAACGAATTGCAGTCAAATCCGCTTGAAATGGTAATTTGGATGGCGATTATCACCGTCCTCGGATTCCTTGTTTGCAGCAGGGGTATTCAAAAGGGCATTGAAAAAGTCAGCAAAGTTATGATGATTGCGTTGCTCATACTCATTCTTGTACTCGCAGGCAACAGCTTATTCCTTTCGGGTGCAGGCGAGGGACTCAGCTTCTACCTTATTCCCGATTTGGACAAGGTGAATGAAATCGGACTTGGCAATGTTATTTCATCCGCTATGAATCAGGCATTCTTCACACTCAGCCTTGGCATTGCGGCAATGGAAATTTTCGGCAGTTATATGTCAAAAGACCACACTCTGCCGAGTGAGTCAATCAAAATTTGCGCACTTGACACATTTGTTGCGATTATGGCAGGTCTTATCATCTTCCCCGCTTGTTTTTCATACGGTGTTCAGCCCGACCAAGGCCCTGCTCTGATTTTCGTAACACTTCCGAATGTGTTCGTAAATATGGCCGGCGGAAGAATTTGGGGTACTCTGTTCTTCCTGTTTATGACTTTTGCGTGCTTCTCAACAATCATTGCCGTGTTTGAAAACATCATTTCGTTCTGGATTGATATGTTCGGCATCAGCAGAAAGAAGTCTGTTCTTATCAACACAATCATCATTCTGATCGCAAGTTTGCCGTGTGTGTTCGGTTTCAACATTTGGAGCGGTTTCCAAATTTTCGGTCAGAATGTTCTCGGTATGGAAGATTTTCTCGTAAGCAATATCCTTCTTCCTGTAGGTTCGCTTGTGTATCTCCTCTTCTGCGTTACAAAATTCGGTTGGGGATTTGACAACTACCTTGATGAGTGTAACACCGGTAAAGGCATTAAATTTTCAAAGGCTTTAAAGCCGTATTTCAAGTATGTACTCCCTGTTCTTGTACTGATTTTGATTGTTCAGGGATTCATAAAATAAGTTAATATATTTCTTTAAAAGCAAAATCCCGACAGTATGTTTTTGATACTGTCGGGATTTTTTATGTCCGCATTTATTAAATTTACTTTTTACGATTAAACTTTTTTACCTTTTCGGAAAGCTTTGTAAGTTCTTCTTTTGAAAGTTCGGGAAGATGTTCAAGGTCATCAAGAAACTTTGCACTGCTTTCATCAGCACGAAGTTTTGTGCTTTCGACATAGTAGCTTGTGATTACACCGGGGACTACCGCAATGATGAGAATTGAACATATCGAAAGAAAGATTGAAAGCACTCTGCCGACAAGCGTTGTTGCAAGCACATCGCCAAGTCCTATTGTTGTGGCAACGCTGAAGCAGTACCATATGCTGTCAAAAAGCCGAGTTATGTTCGGCTCAAAAATCCATATTGCAACACTCACCGCAAAAAACACGATAACATAACTGCACAAAAGCTTGATTGCACCCGTCCGCTTGAGAACAATTTTCAACAGCCTTGTCTTTTTCAAAACACCACCCCATTTGTATAAATTATAGCAATTAAAATTACCTCCGTCAAGGCGGTGGATATACAGCTTTAAGAATAGAATCATTTGAAAGTGAAATTGCCCTATAGGACAGTTGCGGATGACATACCGAATAAAATAAAACCGACCTGTCATAACAACAAGTCGGCTTTACTTCTGAAATATAAAATGAAATGAAAAATTAAAATTAACGATTAATCGGAATATTTTCTGATTTTGAGGTAAATTCCCCTGTCATCGGCAATTTTCTGACAAGCCTTGATGTCCTCCTCGGGGATTGTATCTACGATTGAAAACTGCGTATGTTCAAAATATTTCTTTGCATCCTCTGCAAATTTGAGCATTGACTCATACGCATGGTCAAAAACAGGACGGCAAACTTCGTCATACTTTTCCGATGAACAGGTATTGAGGCTGATTGAAACAGAATCAATATACTTTGAAATCAACTCAGCTGTGGGCTTGTTGTTGATTCTGTCAGAAAGACCGTTTGTGTTGAGTCTGAGTTTGATGTCGGGATGCTTTTCCCTTACATATTTTGCGGTTTCAAGCATATTATCAAGAGCTGAAGTCGGTTCGCCGTAGCCACAGAATACAAGCTCCTTGTAGCCTGTGAAATCAAAATCATCAACAGCCTTTTTAATATCCTCCATACTCGGATCATGCTTGTGCCAGAGTGTATCTGCACTGCCGACCGAATCGGTATTGTTGCGGATACAGAATGTGCATCTGCAAGGGCATTTGTTCGTCAGATTAGCATAGATAGATGTTTTGTACACATAAAGAATATCTGCCATTATGTTTTCTTCTCCTTATTGAAACTCACATTAAAGCGAGAGTTTTTTCTTGAAATTGATTTTATCAAGACCGATGCCTACAACAATGTAGATTAATGCTCCTACACCGGGCTGCAACCAGCAAGTGGGAAGTTCCGCAATTGCGGCACCAAAGTCATACATAAGACCGTTTGCAATAAAGTAACCGCCGATTGTAACGATTGTTGTTGGAATGAGCATAAGAAGTGATGACGGACTGATGATTTTTTCATCTTTGCCACGCTTTTTCATTGCCATTCTGCAAAGCACAAACGGAACTGCGTTGACAGCCTTGATAATAGCTGTTGGGATTGCCCAATGCGGATAACCCGAAATAAGGTCGGCAAGAGCGCCGCCGATTGATGATGCGATAATTCCGAAAGGTCCGGGAAGAATACTTGCGGCGAGATAAATCATAGAGTCGCCTGCGTGGGAGTATCCAAGCGGTGACGGAATCTTGATAAAAGCAGTTGTAACGGTAATAAGAGCCGCACACATTGCCGTAATTGCAATCAGCTTTACATTATATTTTGAATCGGTTTTTGAAACAGTTTTAGCAGTCATAGTAATTTCCTCACAAAAGCATTTTTAAATGTTTTTCAAATTCAATACCCTCGTTGCGGTGAATACCGAGTTTAACGGTTTCACAAAGAGAGGTCTGTATGAATTTTACCGCCAGATTTACGGTATCTTTCAGGCTGTCACCACGGAGCAGTCCCGAAAAGACAACCGAGGCAAACAAGTCGCCTGTACCCGAATAACTTCCGCCCGTCTTTTCACAGCTGACACAAAACACCTCATCATCGGCTGCAATAAGATTGTTAATCTTTGTAACCTCATCGGAAATTTTATGCTCAATGCCTGTAACAATCACGGTTTTCACCTTGTAGAGTTTCAAAAGCTTTTTGGCAAGCTCTGCAACCGTATCGAGAAAATCGGGAGAATCGGCATTTTTAATCAGTTCTGAATAGTCGGTATCGCACAGAATACAACATTCGGTAAGGTTCGGGGTGATTACATCGGCAACAGAAACGAGTTTTTTCATCTTTTTGCCGAGAGTTTCAGTATAAAGACTGTAGGTTCTTCCACCGTCACCGAGAACCGGATCCACAAGTACAAGCGTGTTGTCGGTTTCAAAGCTGTCTATAAATGAAAGGATTTTGTCCACCTGCTTTTCGCTTGAGAGGAAACCCGTATAGATTCCGTCAGGCTGAAAGCCGAGTTTTTTCCATTCACTTGTGTAATAATCAAGCTTATCCGTGCAATCGTTGCAGTAAAAGCTTTCAAATCCCGTCTGACTTGTCAAAACGGCTGTCGGCATAGGACACGCCTGAATGCCCATTACGGACAAAACAGGGATTGCCGCCGTCAGCGAACACTTGCCAAGTCCCGAAAGATCATTGATTAGTACAGCTTTTTTTGTCATCATACCACGCCTTAAAATTTCTGAACAGTTCAACATTTATCTTGTGATGTTGTCATTATACAACACCACTGTCATTATTTGTATGTACAATTTTCAGAATTTTTATAGGTACAGTTTGCAAGATGCAAAAAAAGACGCCTCACATTGAAGGTGCCTTTTCATATTTATAAACTGAATTTCTATTAAAACTCATAATGTGACCACATAGAGATTATTTTTACGATTTTTTCTTCCTCATAAACCATATAGACAAGTCTGTGCTGAGAATTTATTCTGCGTAAATAGCATTGTTTCAAATTTCCGATAAGCCGTTCATAAGGCGGTGGATTTTGAAAAGGATTTTCGCTGATAAGTTCAAACAAATTCTGCACATTACGCTTTAATGCAGGATACTGCTTGATTCTCTCCTTATCCTTTTGAGCTGATTTTGTAATCATCAGCTTATAATTACCACTCAAATTCTTCACACTCCTCAAGCGGAGTTTCAATTCCGTCCTTTAATTTTTCACTCATACCGGGAATTGAATTAAGATACATTGTTTCAACAAGATTATTATAATCTTCTTCACTTATAAGCACAGCATTTCCACTTTTGGTGCTGATGTTTATAGGTTCATTATACTTTACAGTCTGATCAATCAATTCAAAAATTTGTTTTCTGAAATTAGTTACATTAGTATTAATCATAATCGCACCTCCTACATTACTATATGTACATTATAGCGTACATATAATAGAAAGTCAATATTTTTACAACAAAATTCCGCAATCGGTCGGGTTGGTTTTCTTGATCATATGTCCCGCCTCGTGCATTGTCGTGGCAGTTTTGGTTTGTCGGGGTGCATTTTTGGCTTTATCAACAAAGCAGACATAAAATGATTGTACAGTTTGCCGATATAATTAAAGGTCGGAATATTGTATAATTATTTACATATTCTATTTATTGTGGGTTGATATGTATGTGGAAAGAACTTCGTACACAGCATGAAATTGACAATTTCATGAAAGAAATTATCGGATTTCACGACAGTTGCATAAAAGAAATAAAATATTCAAGCGGTGCTTATGTCGAAACGAATCTGTCAATGTCACCAGTAAACACAAAACGTACATTAACAGTTCTTATTCAGCGACAATTTGAGGATATTTCCGCACTTGAACTTGAATTTTCCGAACTTGAATATATAAGCATGTATCCCGTGAAGCAAGATTACACCTGTGAAATATTGAACGCATCATTTTTCGTAAAAGACGGTCTTATTTATTGGTGCGATAATGGTGATGTAAAGGAAGACGACATACACAATTATAAAGGCACGGTCATCTGCTCAAAAAAAAGTTCGTTGGAGAAATGCAAGCGAGCTTATCGGTAAAAGAGATTTTTATAAAAGTGCAAACGAATAACAGACAGCAATTTAAAAGCAACGAAGTTTTTGCTCCGTTGCTTTTTTGTTAACCTATAAAATCATTAAATGATTTTTGTGCTATATCCGATACTATTCTCTGCATTTCAGAACGGGAATTTGCGTTTCTCGCCCTGTCAATGCAGCTTTCACGGTACTTTTTCGGCATACTTGAAAAGACAAACATTTAGCGTCGGGATTTTCGCCGAGTGCCATTGTAAAGCCAAGCGGCAAATCCCATTTTTCTCCGAGTATTTCTGCAGTTCTGTTCACCGTAATCACCCCTGTTTTAGTTTTTGCATAGGGATTTAAGATACAACAGAGAATAATCGGAAATCATAAACCGAAAATAAATTACTTCTGCTCTGCAACACAGCAAAGAATACAAGGTCGGAGTCGCTGTCATTAATAAGGCTGTGTGTATGACCTTTCGGGCAATAGTGGCACACGCCTGCTTCAACCCTTTCATACTCGCCGTCCATAAGCACCTTGCCTGTTCCCTCAATGATGTAGAACATTTCGCAGTTGCCCTCGTGAGTGTGAAGTCCGATTGACGCACCGCTTTCAAGGCGACCGTGCATAATCATATTTCTGTTATCCGTGAATTTCTTTACGGCATATGCCTTTTCTCCGCCTTTAAAATTCGGCAAAATTTGTTCTTCCATATTCTTGAAATCAATAATCATATCTCTTGTCCTCCTGATTAAATTGAAATTTTAAAGTTCTTTATAATAAGGACAGATATCCTCATAGTGACCGTCCTTCATCAAAAAGCCTTTCGGAATAACTCCGAGTTTTACAAAGCCAAGGCTTTCATAAAGTTTTCTTGCAGATGTGTTGGTTTTTACAACAGCGTTAAACTGCAAAATTTTGAAGCCGTATTTTTTAGCACGCTCAAGGCAATCCGACACAAGCTTTCTGCCGACACCTTTTCCCCTTGACGATGAGGAAACCGCATAGCTTGCATTACAAATATGACCGCATCTGCCGACATTATTCGGATGAAGAATATACATTCCGAGAACCTCGCCGTTTTCATCGGTTGCAACGGGACAACAAGTTTGCTCTGCAAAAAACTTTTTTCCGCTTTCAAAATCAAGTTCTTCAGTCTGCGGAAAGGCAACTCCGTCCCTTACAACTTCATTCCACACGGAAATCATACCATTAATATCATTTTCCCCGTATTCTCTCACGGTAATACTCATTTTCAGTCACCTCGGGTTAATTTTAGCACTATAAGTTAAAATTTTCAATCCAAACGGCTGAAATATTTACTATTTTTACCTTTTTAAAATTGCAAATTAATCTTGAAATTTGTCGAAAGATACTGTATAATCTATTTATAGAATTGAATAAGAATGATCTTATCAAGAGTGACTGAGGGGACAGGCCCTGTGAAGTCCGGCAACCTGCGTATGCAAGGTGCCAAATCCTGCGGTATTTACCGAAAGATGAGTAAACACAGCACCTTTCGGATGAACGGTGCTTATTTTTTGGAAGGAGTTTTCTAAATGGCTAAACATTTATTTACATCCGAGTCTGTAACGGAAGGTCATCCCGACAAAGTGTGTGACCAGATTTCCGACGCAGTTCTTGACGAAATCCTCTCTCAGGATAAAAACGCTCATGTTGCATGTGAGGTTACAGCTACAACAGGTATGATTCATGTTATGGGTGAAATTTCAACCGATTGCTATGTTGACATCGCAGATGTTGCAAGAAAGGTTGTAAACAACATTGGCTACAACGATCCGAAGTGCGGTTTTGACGGCAACACCTGTGCGGTTCTCACATCAATTGACGCACAGTCACCCGACATTGCAATGGGCGTAAACGAAAGCCTTGAGCTTAAAGACGGCGAAAGCGATACCGACAATCAGATCGGTGCAGGTGATCAGGGCATGATGTTCGGTTATGCGTGTGATGAAACACCCGAACTTATGCCGATGCCAATTTCTCTTGCCCACAAGCTTGCAAAACAGCTTACAAAGGTAAGAAAAGACGGCACTCTTTCATATCTCCGTCCCGATGGCAAGACTCAGGTTACTGTTGAATATGACGATGACAAGATTGTCGGCATTGACACGGTTGTAATTTCAACACAGCATGATGAAGATGTTACACTTGAGCAGATTAGAAAAGACCTTATCGAGTATGTTATCAAACCGATTATCCCTGCTGAGCTTATGAACGAGAACACAAAGATTTTCGTAAACCCGACAGGCAGATTTGTAATCGGCGGTCCTGTTGGCGACTCAGGTCTTACAGGCAGAAAGATTATTGTTGATACCTATGGCGGATTTTCTCGTCACGGCGGCGGTGCATTCAGCGGTAAAGATCCGACAAAGGTTGACCGCAGTGCCGCTTACTACTCAAGATATATTGCAAAGAACATTGTTGCCGCTAAGCTTGCTAAGAAGTGCGAAATTCAGCTTGCATATGCAATCGGTGTTGCAAAGCCTGTTTCAATAATGGTTGACACATTCGGCACATCAAAATATTCAAACGAAGAACTGGCAAACGCTGTTGAAAAGGTATTTGACTGCCGTCCGCAGTCTATCATCAGACAGCTCAAGCTCACAGAAACAAAGTATCTCCCACTTGCCGCTTACGGTCATATGGGCAGAGAAGAACTCGGTGTTGAATGGGAAAAGACAAATAAGGTTGACGAGCTTTTAAAGGCTGTCGGCTAATAGAATTAAATTGTTCGATAATTTCGGGAATAAGGTTTGTGCACAAACGCAAATTCTTGTTCCCCGTATTTTTTATTTTAAAAAATATTGTTGATAAATTGTACAAACAATTACAATACTACGCTCGGGCTTGATATGTTTTGTGGGCATTACAAACTATCCGCCCCTACATTCTCATAACAACATATATTTCAAATATAAACGCAAAAATCCCGATTAACTTTTTACGGTTAATCGGGATTGTAATTTTTATACGGATATTATTTTTAATTCTTAATCAGAATTAAACTTCTGCAATAACCTCAACTTCAACAAGGACATCCTTTGGAAGCTGTTTTACTGCAACACAGCTTCTTGCGGGCTTTGATGTGAAATACTTGCCGTAAACCTCATTGAAGGCACCGAAATCTTCCATATTTTTTTAAGAAACAAACTGTCTTAACAGCTTTTTCAAGTGAACTGCCTGATGCCTCAAGAACATTTTTAAGGTTTGTGCAAACCTTGTTCTGTCTGAGCCTCAATTGTTGCAGCCTCAACATTGCCTGTTGCAGGGTTAATTGCAATCTGACCGGATGTAAAACAAGACCGTTTACCTTTACAGCCTGTGAATACGGACCGATAGCATCGGGAGCATTTTTAGTATAAACCTTTTCCATTATAATGACCTCCTGTCAATATATTAAAAATTACTGATTAAACAAGCTTAAAGCCTGCGTCAACAAGTGCATCACGAATTTCTTTAATCTGAGCAAAATCTCTTGTTTCAAGAACAACACGGAG
>ENA-OQMX01000383-OQMX01000383.1-human-gut-metagenome-genome-assembly--contig:-NODE-383-length-10538-cov-2.411872_pt1 | contig 10538 bp, 13 predicted proteins | sample MGYA00242622_ERZ504866 | MGnify/ENA primary metagenome ERZ504866 (study PRJEB26092, sample SAMD00036422) | human gut metagenome | host: Homo sapiens | study: EMG produced TPA metagenomics assembly of...
GGAAAAGTGACGGTACAAGCGTTGAAAGGCACAAGCCTATGCCGTTTTTCAGCACCCTTTGAACATTCTTTTGAAAACAAAAGAGCCGTAATGCATAAAAGAAAAATTCCGATTGCTTTAAAAATATTCACCGCCTTTACGGCACTTTTACTCAGGAACATATTAATCACCAATTAATATATATGATGGCAGTTGCATAAAAATAAATGAGAAACGAAAACAGGGGAGATTTTTTTTGCCTAAAGAAGAAACGAATTGCCGATAAAAACGAAAGATTGCCTTCTCCGATGTTCGATATGGGAACAATGCCGTATATAGAGATGCTCGGAAACCGCAGAATAACCGTTGAGGGTTCAACGGGAATTTTGCTCTATGACAGCGAAAGCATAAAAATTAATACCTGCAAAACCGTAATTTCATTTTGCGGGAGAGGAATGACATTGAAGTGCATTTCAAGCTCCTGCGTTGAAATCGAAGGCTTTGTAACCGACATCAACTTTCTTTCGTGAGGTGAAACTATGCTCCTTAAAATAATACGCTTTCTCAGAGGAAGTGTGGACTTTACCGCAAGCGGAAAATTCCCCGAAAGATTTATGAATATAACCGCAAAAAACGGTGTGAATCTTTGGAATCCCGTTCCGAAAAAGAACGCAATATCAGCCTCAATGTACCTTTCCGACTACAAAAAAATCAGAATCCTTGCATGCAAATCAAGGGTTAAAACAAGAATAACAGCCAAACACGGACTGCCGTTTATTATTAACCGCTATAAGAAGAGAACAGGACTTTTTGCAGGTGCGGTATGCGGAATTATTCTCTGTATTTTTCTTTCAAATTTTATCTGGTCGGTAAAAATTTCGGGTACAGAGGAAATCAGCAATACATATCTTGAATCGTTACTTGGTGATAACGGGATTTCTGTCGGTGTGTGGAAAAACAATCTCGATACAGATCAGATAGAACGCAATATTCAGCTGAAATGTGACGATATCCGCTGGATGAGCATAAACATAACGGGCAGTCTTGTCACGGTTGAAGTTAAGGAAACCTACAAAAAGCCGAAGCTTGACACCTCAAAAAATCCTTGCAATGTAAAAGCGGTTAAGGACGGAGTCATAACACGGATTCAGGCATATAACGGCAGACCTGTTGTTACAAAGGGCAGCGGGGTTGTGAACGGTCAGATTCTTGTCAGCGGGCTTGACGAAACCAAGCAGGGCGATATGCGTTACTTGAGAGCAAACGCAAAGGTTTATGCCGACATTACCGAACAGCAAACGCTTTCAATTCCGAAAAAAGTAACCTACAGTTACGCTGACGAAAATTATGTTGACAGGAAAAATTTCAGATTTTTATGGCTTGATTTTCCCTGTAACCTTGCCTTTGAAAACTACGACAATTTTGTAAGTACAGTTCACGGAGAAAATCTGTTTATAAATGATGTTGTTCTGCCGGTAGGACTTAAAATCAGAACCGACCGTGAACTTGTAACAACCGAAAACTCTGTAAGTAAAAACAAGGCTGAGGAGATTGCAAAGGCTGATTGTATTCTCTATGAGATTTTTACAAAGAATAAAAGCGAAGTTATTTCAAAACAAATTTCCGTTAAAGAAAATAAAGACGGCTACAGGGTGACAACAGATTATATTTTTAACGAAAATATTGCAGATCAGGTTGATTTTGATGTGACAGAATAGAAAAGTTGTGTTATAATCAATTTGTATGTTTTGCTTTGAACGACTGAAATTTTGCAATCGGACACAAACGGAGGGATAACTATGAGAATTTTATGTATAGGTGATGTTGTAGGCAGTATCGGTTGTGAATTTCTTCGCAACAATCTTCCCACGCTCAAAAAGGTGAAAGGCGTTGATTTTGTAATCTGCAACGGTGAAAATTCCGCTGACGGTAACGGACTGACTCCCGTGTCTGCAAAGCATCTTTTTGACAGCGGAGTTGATGCAATTACACTCGGCAACCATTCTTTCCGCAGAAAGAAGTCTATGACTGCCTTGACTCAAATCCCTTCATTGTCAGACCCGCCAATTTTCCCGAAATTCACACCCGGCAAAGGTATAATTAATGTTGACACAGGGCGAAGAATTGTGTCGATTATAAATATTATGGGTAATTCCTATATGGATAACAACCTGAATTGCGCTTTTGAATGTGTAGATAAAATGATTAAACAGGCTGAAAGCAAAATCATAATTGTTGATTTTCATGCAGAGGCAACGGGTGAAAAAAGGGCAATGGGTTATTACCTTGACGGCAGAGTTTCCGCAATGTTCGGAACACACACCCATGTTCAGACCTCTGATGCACAGGTTCTTCCGAAGGGAACCGGCTACATAACCGACACGGGAATGACGGGTACAATCCATTCCGTTCTCGGTGTAAAGAGCGAAATTATAATTGCAAAGCTGAAAAATAAGCTTCCGCAGCGTTTTGACCTCGCAAGCGGAGAATGCAAAATGGAATGTACGCTTTTTGATGTTGATGACAAAAGCGGAAAGTGCGTTTCAGCCGAGTCAATGCGTATTGAATAACACAAATCAGCATAAAGTAAATTGTTTCCAATTGTCAAAAAATATGAAACAATCCCGATTAAGTCGGCTTTTTTTGCAGATAATTAGTGTATTATACTATTGCAAAAAACAAGCTGATAATGTATAATGTTATAATGTGAATTATTGTAAAACTGCGTTTGTCGGTGTAAAATCGGCTTATGCAGTTGATTAAGAAATGTACATTAAAAGGATGTGCCTAAATGATAAACGGACAAATTCTCAAACAGGCTGTTATTTCCGGTGCGAATAATATTTCAAACCAAAAAAAACAGTATAAATGATCTTAATATTTTCCCTGTACCCGACGGAGACACAGGTACAAATATGTCAATGACAGTCAATGCGGCTGTTGCAGCGCTTGAAGATTTTGACGGTACCTGTGCAGGTGATGCCGCAGGTATCACAGCCTCTGCAATGCTCCGTGGAGCAAGAGGCAATTCGGGTGTTATCACTTCACTAATCTTCCGTGGCTTTGCCCAGGGACTTAAAGACATTGAAGAAGTTGACGGCAAAAATCTTGCCGCAGCACTCGGAATCGGTGTTGACGCCGCTTACAAGGCTGTTATGAAACCGACAGAGGGAACAATTCTCACGGTTGCAAGAATGGCTTACGAGGCAGGTATCGAAGCCGCTAAGTATGACAGAGATGTTGTGTCTGTATGGCAGACAATCGTTGACAAGGCTAATGAGGCGCTTGCAATCACTCCTCAGCTTTTGCCTGTGCTTAAAAGGCGGGCGTTGTTGACGCAGGCGGTAAGGGTCTTTGCGTAATCTTTGAGGGTATGCTCTCTGTAATTAAGAACGGCATTATGATTGAAGCTGACGATGACACAGCTCCTGCAACCGTCAGCACATTTGAAAGTGCCGCCGCTGAATTTGACGATGATATCAGATTCACATATTGCACAGAGTTCATCGTTGGCAGAAATGCCGAGATTGAAACCGAAATCGGCGAGCTTCGCAGTTATCTTGAATCAATCGGTGATTGCGTAGTTGTTGTAAATGATGATGAGATTATCAAGGTTCATGTTCATACGGAACAGCCGGGCAATGCTCTTTCAAAAGGACTTGAGTTCGGTCAGCTTCTCACGGTTAAGGTTGAGAATATGAAGGAACAGCACAAGAATGTCAAGTCAACAAAGAAAAAGGCTGAAAAGGAAAAGTTTGTTCCCGCAGAACCAGAAAACGATTTCGGCTTTGTTGCAGTTGCCGCAGGTAACGGTCTTAAAGACCTTTTTAAAGACCTCGGTTGTGACAATGTTGTTTCGGGCGGTCAGAGTATGAACCCGAGTACAGACGATATCTATGAGGCAATTATGGCAACTCCTGCCAAGAATGTTCTCGTTCTTCCAAACATAAAAACATCATTCTTGCCGCAGAGCAGACAATCCCGATGGTAAAAGACAGAAATGTCATCATTGTTCCGACAAGAACAATTCCGCAGGGTATGACGGCAATGCTCAACTTTGATCCCGAGATTTCTGCCGAAAGCAACGCACAGCTTATGACGGACGCACTTGCGTCTGTGGGCACAGGTCTTGTAACCTTTGCCGCAAGAAGCAGTGAATTTGGCGGTAAGAAAATCAAAGAGGGTGATATTATCGCTCTTGAAAACGGCAGGCTTACAATTACAGAAAAGAGCACAGTTAAGGCTCTTGTCAAGCTTGCAAAGGATATGGTCAGCCGTGACACTTCATTCATTACTCTTATCTATGGTGAGGATGTAAGTGAGGAAGAGGCAGAAAAGGCATACGGAGAGCTTCGTGAAAAGTTCGGTTCAAGAACCGATATTACTCTTGTAAAGGGCGACCAGCCTGTTTACTACTTTATTCTCAGCGTAGAATAAGCATTTAAATCGGATTTTTTCAGGGAGCATAATTTTTACGGTTATGCTCCCGTTTTGTATAACGGAGGTGCGGTATGACATCACTTTATAAAACTCCCGTTACAAATTTGAACGGAATAGGTGAAAAGCGTGCCGCACTTTTTGCAAGACTCGGGATTAAAAGCGTTGGAGATTTGATTAATTTTTATCCACGCACATACGAGGATTGGAGCAACATCAAGCATATTGACGAGCTTGAATACGGTGAAACCGTCTGCATAAAGGCTGTTGTCGCAACATCTGTAAATGATACCCGCATAAGCGGCGGAAGAATTATTTCCAAAACCGCAGTCTATGATGAAACGGGTTCAATTCAGCTTGTGTTTTTAACAATAAATACATCAGCTCAATGCTCAGACAGGGCGGAGAATATTACTTTTTCGGAAAAATCTCATCCGACAGCTACGGAATGCAGATTGTATCTCCGACTTTTGCTCCTGCTGTCAAGGGCACACAAATCCGTCCGATTTACAGACAAACGGCAGGACTTCCGAGTAAATCGGTTGAATCAGCCGTACGACAGGCACTTTCAATGTTGCCTTCAAAAATTAAGGATCCTTTGCCCGATGCCATAAGAGAAAGATTTGACCTTTGCTCACTCAGACAGGCGTTGTTTGACATTCACTTTCCGAAGAACCGCCAACAGCTTGAAGCAGCCCGAAAAAGGCTTGTTACCGAAGAGCTTGTTGTGCTGAACCTCGGAATGAGAAATCTGCGTGACCACAGCAGAGGAGTAACCTCTCTTGAAATCACAAAGGATTATTCAAAAGAATTTGAATCGCTTTTGCCGTTCACAATGACAAATGCCCAAAAACGGGCGGTGTCGGACTGCATAAACGATATAATCAACAAATCATCTCCGCTGAACCGACTTGTTCAGGGCGATGTAGGTTCGGGCAAAACGGCTGTGGCGGCCTCGGTCTGCTACACGGTTGCCAAAAACGGATTTCAGACCGCATTTATGGCGCCGACTGAAATCCTTGCCCGACAACATTACAAAACATTTCAAAAGCTTTTTGAAAATACGGATATCAAGGTTGGTTTGCTGACAGGCACACTAAGGGAATCCGAAAAAAAACAAATCAGAAAATCACTTGCAGACGGTTCGATTGATATGGTAATCGGAACACACGCTCTCATTACCGATAAAACCGAGTTCAAAAATCTTGCGCTTGCCGTAACCGACGAACAGCACAGATTCGGCGTTGCACAAAGAGCAAAGCTTCTCGGCAAGGGCAACAATCCGCATCTGCTTGTTATGAGTGCCACCCCGATTCCGAGAACACTCGGACTTATCATTTTCGGCGACCTCGACATTTCAATAATTGACGAACTTCCGCCGTCAAGAAAACCCGTGAAAACCGTGTTGCGAACTTCTGCAATGCGTGGCGGAGTGTATGACTTTATCCGCAGTGAGTAAAACACGGCAGACAGGCGTATATCGTTTGTCCCCTTGTTGAAGAAGGCGAGCTTGACGATGTTGCGTCAGCCGAAGAATATGCCGCAGATTTGATGTTGCGGGAATTTCCTGACATAGCAGTCGGCATAGTTCACGGACAGATGAAGTCTGATGAAAAAGACGAGGTTATGCGTAAGTTTGTCGATAATGAGTATTCCGTTCTTGTTGCCACAACGGTAATAGAAGTCGGCGTTGATGTTCCGAATGCTACGGTTATTGTGATTGAAAATGCCGAAAGATTCGGACTTTCACAGCTTCATCAGCTGAGGGGAAGAGTAGGCAGAGGCAGTTCGCAGTCCTATTGTATTCTCATCAGCGACAAAGGCAGTAAGACAACAAGAGAACGACTTGAGGTCATGTGTTCAACGAACAACGGCTTTGTCATTGCCGATGAAGATTTGAAAATGAGAGGTCCGGGCGACTTTTTCGGTCACAGACAGCACGGTCTGCCGCAGATGTCAATTGCCGATTTTGCCGACACAAAAAGCCTTGAACTTTCTCAAAAAATTGCAGACTGCATAATGGATCGTTACGGCGATATCCGAAACGATGAAATACGATTGTTAAAAGCAGAGGTAGACCGCCTGTTTGAGCGTGGCGGACAAAATGCTTTAAACTGAAAAACTATAAATGGGAGAATTAAGTAAATGAGAAAAACCATAACCAAAACACTTTCACTTCTCTGTATGCTTTGCATCATTATCTGTTCCGCTTTCACAACGGCAGGTGCTGCGTCCTATCCTAATGATGTAAAAACCGAGTCGGACTCAATCCTTCTTGTAAATATGGATTCAGGTCAGACCGTGTATGAAAAAGACGCCGACTCAAAGCGTTACCCTGCGTCAACAACAAAGATTATGACCTACATAATTGCGGTTGAAAACATTGCCGATCTTGATAATACAAAAATTCCGATTAAGCAGTCGGTTCTTGATGTTCTCAAAAACACAGGCAGTTCCCTTGCGAATGTTGAAAATCATGTCGGCAAGAGTATGACTGCAATCGATTTGCTTTACAGCATGATGGTTCCCTCGGGTAACGATGCCGCAATGGTTCTTGCCGATTATATCGGTGAAGGCAATGTTGATAACTTTGTCAAGCTGATGAATGAAAAAGCAAAGGAGCTCGGTTGCGAAAACACTCATTTTGCAAATCCTGACGGACTTCACGATCCCGACCACTACACAACCGCCCGTGATATGTACAAAATCACAACCTATGCGCTCACTCTTCCTCGCTTTGAAGAAATCACAAATACCTGTACATATACTTGTGACGGTGACGATACAGCCCTTGTAACAACCAACTACCTCATTGACGCCAACCGTGGCGGTGAGTATTACTATATGTATGCAAAGGGCATCAAAACGGGTACGACTAACGAGGCAGGAAGATGTCTTGTGACGACAGCGTCGGCAGACGGTTATTCATATATGGCAATTCTCCTTCACGCACCGTATGAGGAAGGTGTGACCGAGGACTACGCAACAATGACCGATGCGGCAGACCTTTTCCGCTGGGCGTTGACAAGTCTTGAAATGAATACTGTAGCCACCTCGTCAAAGCCGCTTTGCGAAGTAAAGGTTAACCTTGCATGGGGCAAAAACAGTACACTGCTTTATCCCGAAACCGACCTCAGCGCAATTGTTCCGAAAGACTGCACAGATGAGAATATAATTATTGAACAGGATATTCCCGAAAGCGTTGACGCACCGCTTGACAAAGGCTCGGTAGTCGGCAAGGCAACAATCTATTACAAAGCAGATGCAAACAGTGAAAAGCAGAAGCTTGCCGAGGTTAATGTTGTTGCAGGCGAAAAAATTGAACGCAGCGGAATTCTCTATGTGTTCAACATCATCGGCACAGTATTTCAGTCCTATTGGTTTATCGTGATTATCGCTCTTATCATTCTCGTTCTCATCATTTACCTTATTATTTCAAAAATTCACGGTAAGCGTAAAAGAAAGAAGAGAAATGTTAAGCATTACCGCAATCTCTGATGCAATAAAAGTGTAATTAAATTGTAAATTTTCTATACTTGAAATTTGAAAACGGTATGTTATAATTATTTTAGGGAATAATTATTCGGAGGTTTTCATATGAAGTGTCCATATTGCAGTTATGAAGAAAGCAAGGTTATCGACTCTCGTTCTGCCGATGACGGCGAAAGAATCCGCAGAAGAAGAGAGTGCCTGAGATGCGGCAAACGCTTTACCACACATGAGGTGATTGAAACTGTTCCGATAATTGTTGTTAAGCGTGATAAATCCCGTGAGGTTTTTGACCGCAACAAGCTTACAGGCGGAATTCTCCGTGCCTGTGAGAAGCGTCCCGTTTCAATTGAACAGATTGAAAATATGGTCAATGATATTGAGGCTCAGCTTCAGTCAAGCCTTGACCGTGAAATCACTTCAAAGCAAATCGGTGAGCTTGCAATGGATCAGCTCAAAAATATTGACGAGGTTTCATATGTCCGTTTTGCGTCAGTTTATCGCCAGTTCAAGGATATTAACACCTTTATGGACGAACTCAATAAGCTTCTTACTGAAAAGAAATAGTTTCTTATAAAGAATAATTCCGATACTGTACAGCCTTTCTCGGTTGTACAGATTTTTTTTGCGATGTACCGCAACTCTCCGTTCGTGCAGGTAGTTTGCAATATCAAAAACATACTATGCCCGAGCGTAAGTATAGCGATTGCTTTTGCAATTTTAAATAGAGGAGTTCATCGAATGCCCACAAGTAACAGCAGAATATTTAAGCTAAGAGTGTTGTACGGAAAGCAACCTATGCAGTTAATTAAAAATTATACGAAAAAATCAAAAATGCCTCTTGACTTAAAGTCAACTTCAGGGTGTAATATATTCCTGTGAAGTAAAAAAACAAACTGAAAAATAGTAAAAATTCTGAAATAAAGGAGATTTACAATGGCAAAGTTAATTGCATTTTATTCACGAGCAGATGAAAATTATTTCGGCGGTCAGTACCGCTATGTAAAAGTCGGCAACACCGAAAAGGTTGCAAAAATGATTTCAGACCTCACAGGAGCCGATATGTTTAAAATTGAGCAGAAAGTTCCGTATTCCGCAAACTACAAGGAATGTGTCGCTCAGTCGGTTAAAGACCTTAAATCAAAGGCAAGACCCGAACTTGTTTCATTGCCGAATCTTGACGATTACGATGAAATTTATCTCGGCTATCCAAACTACTGCGGAACAATGCCTATGGCGGTTTATACTTTCCTTGAAGCATTTGATTTTACGGGCAAAACAATTCATCCGTTCTGCACTCACGAGGGAAGCGGACTTTCAAACACAGTCAATGATATTAAAAATACTGCCAAAGGTGCAACCGTAACAAGCGGACTTTCCGTGTTCGGAAGTGATGCCGACAAGGCAGAAGGCATTGTTAATGATTGGATTAAAAAAATTTAATTACACAAGGTGATAATATTATGAAAATTGCAGACAAGGATGAATTTGAAAAGCAGAATGTATTCGGCACAGGCACTCCAAATATAGCTTATGCAAAATATTTTATCGGAGAGTCATACCTAAATCCACTCACAAATCCCGAGGACGGACTTCACCTTTTAAATGTAACATTTGAACCTGGTTGCCGTAACAACTGGCACATTCACCACGCAAAGAGCGGCGGCGGTCAGCTCCTCATCTGCACGGCAGGTGAGGGTTGGTATCAGGAAGAGGGCAAAGAGCCTGTAAGCCTTACACCGGGTAAGGTAATCGTAATTCCAGCTGAGGTTAAACATTGGCACGGTGCTAAAAAGGACAGCTGGTTCTCACACATCGCAACCGAAATGCCGGGCGAAGAATGTTCAAACGAGTGGTGCGAACCCGTAACCGATGAAGAATATAATAAACTCGGTTAATCGAAAGGTGGTTTCTGGATATGAAAAAAGTTATCGTTTATTATTCCTATCGTGGCAACACAAAAAGCATTGCCGAGATGATTCAGAAAAGCACGGGTGCTGACATTGCAAGAATCGAAACTGTTGTTCCGTATGACGGAGACTACAACTCGGTTGTAAATCAAGGTCAAGATGAAGTGAACAGCGGCTATTGTCCCAAAATAAAACCGCTTAATATTGACCTTAGCAAGTATGACGAGGTAATTCTCGGAACACCTGTTTGGTGGTACACTTTTGCCCCTGCAATGCACACATTTCTCAAGGAAAATGACCTTTCGGGCAAGACGGTTTATCCGTTTGCAACCAACGGCGGTTGGATTGGTCACACATTCAAAGATTTTGCAAATGCCTGCGGTACAGCCGATGTAAAGCAGGGAATGAATATCCGTTTTGACGAATCAGTTCTGCGTACACCAAAGTATGAAATTCAAAAATGGATTGATTCAATTAAATGAGCCTTTCTGTAATGCGGTTCTACCGCAAAATAAAAACTGTACAGCCTTTTTCGGTGTACAGTTTTTGTTTATATGTTATTTGTCGGAATGTAACATTGTGTGAATTTGCACAATTTGAGCCGTAGGGGGATTGTTAATCCTACCCGATAAAGCCTTGAACGAACACAATAACAATCAGCACGGGGAGTGCGTATTTAAGGTACGGCTTCAGCACTCTTGAAAGTTTAAGACCTTTACCCGT
>ENA-OQMX01000385-OQMX01000385.1-human-gut-metagenome-genome-assembly--contig:-NODE-385-length-10522-cov-1.961135_pt1 | contig 10522 bp, 11 predicted proteins | sample MGYA00242622_ERZ504866 | MGnify/ENA primary metagenome ERZ504866 (study PRJEB26092, sample SAMD00036422) | human gut metagenome | host: Homo sapiens | study: EMG produced TPA metagenomics assembly of...
CCTTCGCAACCGTCGGATTCTGCTCCAGAAAAATCTCCAGCTGTTTGCTGACTACAAAATCAACAGCTCCACGAGCCTCACTGTTACCAAGCTTCTGTTTCGTCTGTCCTTCGAACTGTGGCTCCTCGATCTTAACACTTACGATTGCTGTCAGACCTTCTCGAATGTCATCACCACTTAAATTCGGTTCACTGTCTTTAAGCAGCTTATTCTTTCTTGCATAATCGTTGAATGTCTTTGTCAGTGCATTACGGAAACCAACGATATGTGTACCACCTTCCGGTGTATTGATATTATTTACAAAGCCATAGCTGTTCTCTGTGTAGGAATCATTGTGCTGCATGGCAACCTCAACCATGACACCATCTTTTTCACCTTCACAGTAAATGACCTCTGGATACAGTGCTTCCTTGCTTCTGTTCAGATAGGTGACAAATTCCCTGATACCACCTTCATAATGAAAGGCTTTTTCTTTTTCCTGATCTTCTCTGGTGTCTTTCAGTACAATGCGAAGACCTTTGGTCAGGAAAGCCATCTCACGGAGGCGCTGTTTCAGAATATCGTAATCATAAATTGTCTCTTCGAAGATTTCTTTATCCGGCAGGAAGGTTACTTTTGTTCCTGTCTCTTCAGGATCACAGACACCAATCTCTTTCAGAGGATACATGGTATGTCCTCTTTCATAACGCTGCTGGTATTTCTTTCCTTCACGGCAGATCGTAACCTCCAGCCACTCAGACAGTGCATTTACAACAGATGCACCTACACCATGAAGTCCACCGGATACTTTGTATCCTCCACCGCCAAATTTACCACCCGCATGAAGAATGGTAAATACAACTTCTACTGCCGGTATTCCCGCCTTGTGATTGATTCCTACCGGAATACCTCGTCCGTTATCAATTACTGTAATGGAATTATCCGGATTGATCGTTACCTGGATTTCAGTACAAAATCCTGCTAATGCTTCATCTACCGCATTATCCACGATCTCATATACAAGATGATGCAGACCCCGGCTGGATGTACTTCCGATATACATACCAGGTCTTTTACGGACAGCTTCCAGTCCTTCCAGAATCTGAATCTGATCCGCGCCGTACTCTGTATTCTCTCCGCCCATTTGCTTCCTCCTGTCATTCTATATTCATTATAATGGAAACCGATTTCTCGACAATTTTCGCAGTCACCGGTTTCCAGATAGGCATAATAATACTAGATTATTATAGCACAAAACAGCCCTCATTCCAACAAAATCCCTTTAAATAAGAAGAAAAAAACGAGAGCCCGGTTTACACCAGACTCCCGTCAAACGTCTTACACTTTATTTCTGTTTTCTCTTTTTGTAAACAACTACTCCACCTGCGATCACGATCACAGATACCAGAAGAACCAGACCCCAGAATGCCGGATTCATCGGGTCACCAGTCTTAACCGGACGACTTGTTGCACTTCCGCCATGGCTGGATGCATCACTTCCACCGTTAGATGTACCAGAACCACCATTGCTTCCGCCAGGTGTTACAGTAGCATCCTTCTTGGTATTGGTAATCTCGATGCTTCCTTTATACTGATCAGACTCATTCAGCTTAACACTGCCTTCACCACTTACTACATATGCGAAAGAATCTTTATCGAGTACATTACCATCCTTATCGGTTTCCTTAACTGCATAAGTAACAGTATCTTTTATATTTTCTGAGAATGGAACCGTAACAGTAACTTTATCATTCTGCTTCAGTTCAACGGTGCTTACCGCCTTACCAGAATCATCAAATACAGTTGCATAGAACTTGTCGTCTACAGTCTTTTTCACACCGTCCACTACAACGTTCTTTGTAATCTCGATCTTTCCATTTACAAAGAAGCCTTCCGGAAGAGTTGAAAAAATGTTATTTACATAAGCTGCAATATCTGTAGCAACCGTCTTATCATCCACTACAACACTGTTGTCTTCCTTGTCTGCTGCATTCGTAACATTGTAATGGAAGCTGTTTTCTTTATCAATCTGCACCTCATCATTCAGCTTGATCGCCTTGTTATTCTCATCAAGCTCGAATACATAATAGGTACCTCTAAGAACATTACTGTAAGAAGCTTTGCCTGACTGTGCATTCTGGATATGGATCGTTCTGATGTAATCATCACCATATGGGATCGTACCATCCTTATCAAGGAAAAGACCAACCTTGTAAGTTGCATCGTCAGCAGTTATTTCATCCAGTTTAAACGTATTCGGATTAATACGATAAAGTCTCTTCTCAACTATAATACCTGCAGTGTTGCTCTTCTCTGCCTTTGGATAAGCCTGTACATCGTAGATCCAGCCTTCCTCTGTGCTTGCAAAAGGAACTGTTAAGAGCATTGGAGTAACCTTAACGGAACTCTCCGCTGCACCGATTACCAGGTACATGCCCTCTTCCATATCGCTGTAAACAACCTTGCCCTGCTCATCCGAAACAGCCTCAACCGGCTTTACTGAAGAAGCAGCTGCAACCTCGGCAAGCTTTTCGGCTGCTGAATACCATTCACTTGCATTCTTGAAGGAATCAAAATCGTATCCTGCAGATGACATGGAGCTGGTCAGTACAAAATGCACATTTCCATCAAATGAAACATCCGCAACCCTGTAAAGCTCTAACTTAACACCTGTCAGCGGTGTTGTCTTGCCCTCGGCATCCATCTGCTGAACCGTCAGATTCAGACTTCCCTTTCTTCCGGCTTCGTAAGAACCTGCCTGAACCGTTCCTGCCAGGCAGCATGTCAACATGACAAACATTCCCAGGAAAGCCAAAAGCTTATTCCACATTTTAAATTTCTTTTTCTTCTGTTTCACCACGATCGGCCTCCTTGTTATTTTCTGTGATCACTATTCGTCTTTGCGGCTACTCTCTTCTGTTTTTCGGTTTTTGCGCCGAATAACTATATAAACAATGATGATCATTATGACCATAGCTACAAGACCAATGATCATAATCTTCACCGGATCAACCTTTGCGATCTGCTGGATCGGTGTCTCCTCAGCTTCCTCCTCCGGTTCAACATACTCTGTCCGGATTCCCCTTATCAGAAGCCTGTGAGTGTTGACTCCATAAGGAGTACAGGTTACCAGCGTCACATGATCCTCTCCCTCGATGATATCCAGCTCACTGGATTCCTCCGGAAGAACCGTTTTAATCTGATCTACTTTGTATGCAAGAGTCTTTCCCAGAACATGGATCAGAAAAATATCTCCATTCTTCATCTGGTCAAGATCCGTAAAAATCTTTGCACTCGGAAGTCCCCTGTGTCCCGCCAGCACCGCATGTGTGCTCGTTCCACCTATTGGAAGACTTGTTCCCTCAACATGCCCGACACCCTTTTCCAGAACCTCTGTACTGAGGCCATGGTAAATAGCAAGTATCAGATTCAGCTTGGGAATCTCGATACTTCCCATCAGCCCGTCACCATTTGGATCAAGGACCTCATCGTAAGGATGACTGAGAACATAATCCTCTTCGTTAAAAGCATCTACGATCGTATTGACCTTATGCTCCGCGTTATATTCCTCAGCCTCCTGCCAGAGCTTTTCGTACTGGTCATCCGACAGATCACTGACGGATTCATTGTACTTGGTTACAAGCTGCGCATTTCGGTACTCGTTCCAGTAATTACTGATCGTTGGGTAAGTAAAGATACCCGCACCGACGATAAAAGTAATATGATAAATATGTTGATAACTATAGAACCTTTTTCTTCTTTTCTTTTGCCATAATCTATTTTTTACCGCCTTTATTCGCTCGCCTCTTCAGCTTTGTTTCCTTTAAGTATAACACAAAAATAAAGAGTGCGGTAACGGATAGACCAACAAATACCCAAAGAAGATAATTTGTGTGAAGACTGCTTCCACTGAGCACTGTCTTCTCTTCTTTGACTTCCTCTTCTACATAAGGTACTCTGTGACCACGAACCAGAAGTCGTTCTGTATTTACTCCATAAGGAGTACAGGTTAAAAGAGTTACTAAGTCCTGCCCATCTTCCACTGCAAGAGCAGTCGTATCTTCCGGTTTTACAACCGAAATCTTGTCTACTTCATAACATAAGGTTTCATCTAATACATGGAGCAGAAAATGATCTCCTGGTTTCATCTGATCCAGATCTGTAAAAAGTGATGCACTCGGAAGTCCACGGTGTGCAGAAATAACAGCATGTGTATTTGCTCCACCAACCGGAAGAGAACTTCCCTCCAGATGACCTGCACCCTTGTTCAAAACCTCTTCTTCCGTTGTGTGGTAGATCGGGATTTTGATATTGATTTTTGGTATCTCCACACTTCCCATCATCTCATCACCAGCAATGTTCAGTGTATTCATATAGACCGGATCTACTCCACTTGACTCAGCAAGTGCAAAAGAGTCAGGAAGAACACATGGAAGTAAGGCTTCGTTATAGTCTTCTGCTTTTTTACGCTCTTCATCATAGTCAATTCCTTCTGCTGCTTCCTTTTCAGAAACCACCTGCTCATAACCACTGATCAACTGTTTCTGTCTGTAGTTATTCCATTGATTGGCTACAAAGGGATACAGCAGCAAGGACAAACCAGCTAAAAATATGATGCAAATTACTAAATTGCCTGCCTTTTTTTTCATCCGAGCTCTCCTTGCTGTTGTATTATTTTTTTATGAATCCGGGGCATTTGCCCCGGATTCGATATTTGGTTATAAACAATCACGAATGATTATTTGTTTGTTCTTTTGCGGCTTGCAAAGAATAAGCCAGCTGCTGTAACCATAATCAGGCATCCAGCGATTGTGAAGATTGTAGTACCGATACCACCTGTATGTGGAAGTGCATTTAATTTTGTATCTTTAACATCTGCTGTAGCTACTGGATTATCACCATTTATAATTTTTACATTAGGTACATCTACTACAGAATATCCTTTCGGAGCTTTTGTTTCGACGATTGTATAATCACCATCATCAAGACCTTTAGCTACTACTTTACCGTATTTAGCAACAATACTTGTTACTTTAGTAATTTCTTCATTAGCAATTTCTTCAGCAGTTGCTTTTTTATAAATAGATGTTTTGTTAGTTTCATCATCACTAACATGTACGAACTTGATTTCAGTTGCACCTTCTTTAACCGGAGTAATACTGAATTCAGCACCTGCTAAAAGATTACCTGTTACTTCACCAGTTTCAGAATCTTTATTATATGTTTCATCATATTTGTTGATTGTGATAGAACCTAATTTACCATTTACATTTGGAGTGTTGCTTCCTTTGTCACTTGATGCTGTATTTGAAAATGTATCTGCATCTGTAATCTGTGCTGTTACATTTACTGTTACAGTCTGACCTGCGTGTGCTATTTTTTTGTCCAATATAGGTAGAAAGTAAATCTTACACGTACTTTCTGTCCTTCTGTTGCTGGTAATGTTATTTCATCACCATCAGAACCATCTTCATTCACACTTACTAATTTGTAAGTATCATCACTCAGATTTAATGTATCGTTTCCAACTTTTACAGTTACTCCAGTTACTTTCATACCTGTAGGTTCGTCAGTGATCTGGAATGCTCTATCTTTTGCATCTTTACCATAACTTGGGAATACAGCTGTAATAGTAAATGGAACTTCCTGTCCACGTTCTACTACCTGATATGTAGTTGTTCCATTTGCACCTGTAAAAGCTTTTGTGAGATTATAAGTTGAACCTTTAGCATCGATTGTTTTATCTGCTGGTTTCATTAAACCGTCATTACCATACTCATAAACAGCTTCGCCCATTGGGTTGTAATTTGTATGTTCAGATCCAGCATAAACATAGTAAGCACCGATTTCAAGGCCATGGAATGTTGCAGTACCGTCAGTAGTATTCATGGTGCCTACCCTAGTAAGAGTCGTTCTTTTATCAACAAAATTCGACCAATTGATTGTAACTGGTTTATTAGCAAGAACTACATCAGCAGCAGTTACATTCTGTTCAAGTGTCCATGAACTTGCTGCTTCATCCCATCCGACTACTTTATAAACACTTACCTCGGTTGCCTCTCCCGGAACTAGTCCGCTTACCGTAAGAGATGCTGTATCATTAGTTTTTGTTCCAAACTCAGCTGCAAATGCTGTCATACTCATTGCGAGTACCATGGCCAGTGTTAATAACACTGCAAAGATTTTTCTCATCTTCTTCATAATCTTGTCTCCTTTTCATTATCGGGCTTTGCCCATTTTTTTATTGTTCCCTCATTCGGGATAATTACTTTCTTTTGTGGCAAGGAGCCACTGAAAAAATCAATCGTTACAATTATTTTCCCAGCACCTCCCTGCATTTGTTTTTATATAAGATCCATGCGGCTGCAGACATAAGTACCATGCCGCCGATCATATACCAGTAAATTCCGCTGCCACCGGTTGATGGGAGTGAGTAGAGCTTAATGTTTTCGATAAAAAATGCTCCATCCTCGCTTGTATCAACCTTATCTCTATTATTATTATTTAATTTTACTTCAACTGACTGATCATCATTTACTAGGACATGCCATACATTGGCAGAAAGTGAATATCCATCTGGTGCTTTTGTTTCTTTCAGAACATATTTTCCAGGAACTAATCCATTCACTGTTGCTCTTCCATTCGAATCAGTCTTGATATCGCCAGTTACCAGGTTACTTTCCTCATATGTGTAGTCATCTTTTGCTGTATAAAGTGCAAATTCTGCATTTTTCAGAAGATGTTCTTTATTATTTTTTTCAACTTTTATCAGATTCAAATTTGTAACAATCTTTGTATTTGTAATTGTCTGAGTAATCATTGTTCCATCTTCTGATACTGCTTTTTCACCATAAGACACTTTATATTTTGTATCGGTATTATTTGCTTTTGCCACAATAATGTCATTTGCATTACTTTGACATATCCTTTATTATTGATTTCAAATTCTGCATTTTCATTTACTGTTACCGGTCTAAGCTCATAAACCAAATCAGATGAACTCACATTTCTAAAACATCACTGTAATGATTATCTTCATTCAGTTCAACATGTCTTAATGGTGTTCCATCCGCTTTATAAAGTCCTGCATATATAGAACTGTGCTTTTTATCTGTATCTGACCATACTTTATTAACTGTCAGATTTACTTTTAATGTGTTTGTTATTATTACATGAGCATCCTTTTCCAAAGCAATCTTTCCGTCAGAACCTGTTACTCTACCAACATCACATGAACCCTCTTCAACTTCTTTTATCGGCTTCTCATATCTTGAATTATCTGGTTCAATTTCGTTTACCCTGAACTCGGTTCCTGAAAGAATTTGATCAATTACAATCGTCTCATCCGGTGCTACGCCAGATATTATTCCCTCAGAATTAGCATTTTCTCTTCTAAGAGACCTGCCATCTTTATTTATGACTTCATATCCTCCATCATAAGGGATAAACTGCCCATTCTGTCCTGTAAGATATACTTTAAAGCTGAATTCATCTGTAGTAGGTAACCCATTCATCTGCTTGGTAATCTTTAGTTTTCTCAAATTCTTTGCATTACAGGTATTTTCAAATTCTACCCTTGCTGCATTACCAGCAGTTTTCTCTTCACTTCGTGCCAAGTAAGTTTTAGTTTGCCCTGATTACCTTACCTTCGGATGTTCCAACTGGATTTCCATTCAAATCGTGATATGTTACTTCCCAGTCCGTAATGTCAACCTTATCAAATTGATCCGAAGGAATACCAACTTCTTCCGCATAGAACCAGAGCCCTGAATCAATCCCCTCGAATACCGCTGATTCTCCTGCCTTTAAAGTAAATATATTATTTTCTCCCACATATCTTACTTCATCTGTAAGAGAATCATTTTTCTTAACTCTGTATGGTGTTCCTTCTGGAATTGCATTATACTGAACCGGATTCTGATTTCTGTCTTCTTCATCTTCAAGATATGCTTTGAACTGAAAATCAGCACTTGTATACTTTTCTTTATCTGAATTTGCAAGTACTTTTTACTATTTCAATAGAATTCGTTGGTCTTGGTGGAAGATTAAATTTATTGAACAGTTTGAATCACCTCGTCCACGCTCCATATAGAAGAATTTCAATGAATGACTGGTATAATCTGCAAATGTATTACTATTAAATATTTGCTTTAATGTTGTATTTTGCTTTCCATTTACGTATACATTACCATCTGCAAAATTGATACTTCCTGTTGCCCTCTCATGGATACCTCCAAGATCAAGCACCAATTTGTATCTATAAATACCCAGACATCATCATCACCAGAGAAACTAAATACCATATCCTGTCCATTTAATTTTACCTATTTTTCGGTTGTAAGAACTCAAAAAGATATCATCATACCAAAAGCAAATTTATTCTGATCTGTATCATCATCCCAAGAAGAATATGGCATGAATGAAGCAATAGGACGCTTTCCCGCACCTTTGTATTTCTTGTTATCATATACTATAAAATTCTTTTCCGTATTCTTATCACCAATATCATAATATGCATAATTCTTATCGCTATCATAGCTATATGTTCCTGTACTTGAATCATATGAAAACAGATGATTCAATCCTGTAACATATGTATTTTGTATAACCTTATCCCAGGTACCATCAAAAAGGTCTTTTAATGATGTACCATCATCATTATTATCATAACCATTTGCTACCGGATATCCATCCTTAAGATATCCTTGTACTAAATTCGGTGTTACCGCTTCACTGTTTGTATAACCTGTGCCATCAAATTTAAAAGAATTGCCATATGTCTGGTTTGTATAATAATTTGCCATACTGATATTGATAAGATTTCTAGTATCAGCTGTCTCTATTGTTTTTGGAACATCTCCTTTAGCATCTACTGTATAAATAAATTTCACAGGATTACTTCCAACATCCATCCAGTTTTCACCATCTTCACTATACTGTATTTGTGAAGTAATTGGTTCCTGTCTTAGGGCTTTGACTTCAACTGATTCTTCTCCGCTTCCTACAACTGTACGTTTATATGTATAGTTATTTCTGCCATAGCCATAGTCATAGTCATAGCCATATTTATAGTTTTTTGCACTTTTCGGAATTATACCATTATTTTCACTTGTTGTATCTAAGATACCATTTATATTTGTCAAATCTACTGTTGAAGTTGAAGTTTTTGGTACATATAATATTTTTCCGTTTTCTGAATAAAGGTTTGCCACTTTTGTTAGTTCTGCATTTGAATAAACAAAATATAACAGTCTGATCAGCTTTCAGGTTTCTATAAGTTGTATCTCCTTTATACTGATACTTCATAACTTCACTATTGGAATCTTTTTCTTTTCTTCCCATAAGTTTCGTTACTTTATTGCTATCTACCAGACTATATTCATCTCTTGATGTTGTTGCAATGTATGCGCCTATAAAGCGATATGTTGTTCCACTTTCATCAAGTTGATACATTTCTTTATTTATTCCACTTGATGTAATAGTGCTCATGTATAGAACCGGGTTAGTATCTTCTGTTTCCAGAACCAGTCTCTTTGTTGCATTTACTGAACTATTTAAATCAGTATATGTACTATCATTCTGTCTTACCAAATGTTATTTTTTTGTCAAAACTAATTCAACTGTATTTCCGCTTTTTCTTCTCCATAGTGATTGTAAATACTGAAAAACTCTCTGTATTGAATTCTGCTTTTTGAATTTCACCATCTGTAGTAGTTTCAACGTTTGCCTGTCCCCTGTTCTGTCATATTAACAACGTCTTGAACTTTACCATTCTGATCTTCAACAAAATGCATGACATCAATATTTGTATTTTTTTCTTCATTAACTTCTTCATCAACAGATACGACACTGATTTCTGATACGGTTGCCGGTACGGATGGTTCTGTGTAGTGCATGGAAACTTTTACGGAACCATCAACTGGTTCTATTTTATTTCCTTCACTGTCCTGGAAGTAAATATCGTATGCCAGGAAACCTGCGATTTCGTATCCATCTTCCTCAGTCTTTTTCATTAAGCTTTGTTTCTGTTTCTGCGTACTGGTCAGGGTCTGTTTCCTGTACGATAGGAGTTACAACAAACTCTGCATTTCCTGGAAGAACATCTTTTGCAGCTGTTGCAGTTACAACCACATTGCCGATTGTCTGAGAGTAGGTTACTTCGTCTTCGACCTGAACGTCTGCTTCTTCTTCATTTGCATCTTCGTTTTCTGTACCCTGCTCTTCAGTCTCAACAACTTCCGCCATATCGCTTCTTACATAAGCTTCTGCTTCTTCGTAGGAAACTTTGTACCAGGTGAATTCGTCTTCACCGGTTACTGTTTCAATAAGTGGAAGCTGAGTGTCTGTATCTACGGTTGCAATCACTTCTGCTTCTGTGGAAGGAGTTACGCGAAGATTAACTTCGTCTGCGATGACGCGGATCATTTTGGTCTGTTCCTGATCCGGTGCTTCTTCCGGATTCTGTTCTTCCTCAGTAGTTTTCTACTATTATTCTCTGTTGTTGGTTTCTTCTTCGTTCTTCTTCGGTTATTTTCGGTGTTGG
>ENA-OQMX01000387-OQMX01000387.1-human-gut-metagenome-genome-assembly--contig:-NODE-387-length-10476-cov-1.997101_pt1 | contig 10476 bp, 8 predicted proteins | sample MGYA00242622_ERZ504866 | MGnify/ENA primary metagenome ERZ504866 (study PRJEB26092, sample SAMD00036422) | human gut metagenome | host: Homo sapiens | study: EMG produced TPA metagenomics assembly of...
CGCACTGGGCTTTGTCAACCCTGCGCTGCGGCGGCGGGCTGACCCTCAACCAGCGCCGCCGCCAGATGAAGAAGAGAAAGAATAACCCCCTCTCGTAGAAAAGGCGTTTGGAGCGCTCCGCAGAGACGCGACAAACGCGAAATTAAAAAGTAATTTTTCCGCTGATTATGCGCAAAGCGAACGCGGCGCGCATTCCAAATCGTCAAAGATAAAAGGGACTGGTGCACGGTTGTGCATCGGCCCCTTTTATAATTATACTGCTCCGTAGATGCCGTGCACCGACACTTCCCCGGTGAAAACGTGCTGCTCCCCGGCATCGGTGCGCACCACTAAACGCCCCTCGGCGTCCACGTCCACGGCCTCGCCTGCGCCTTGACTGCCGTCCGGCAGGTCAAAGGTGACCCGGCGGCCCAGATTGACGCAGGCAGCCTTGTATTCCTCCCGGAAGGGTGCAAAGCCATCGCGGGCAAACACATACATGTTGCGGTCAAAGCCAAAGTCGGTCAGGCCCTCGGCCAGCCATGCGGGGTCGGTGGAAAGATCCACCTTTGCGCCCTGCAGCGCCAGCGAGGTGCCGTTGGGCAGACCGGCGGCATCAAAGTAGCTCTGCGGCTGGGCCAGATTGATGCCGATGCCGCACAAAATGCCCCGGCCCTGCTGCTGGTAGCCGTAGCTCACGCCCTCGCACAGGATGCCCACGATCTTTTTGCCGTTGAGCAGAAGGTCGTTGGGCCACTTGATCTGGCAGTCCACGCCGTAGCGCAGCTTGAGCTGGGTGCGCACGGCAAGGCTTGCCAGCAGCGGCAGGGTGGCAGGCTGGGCCAGCGGTTCCCGGATGGCTACCGTATAATACAGGGCCTTGCCCTCGGCGTTCACCCAGCTGCGGCCCAGACGGCCCCGGCCTGCGGTCTGGTTCTCGGTATACACCGCACCCACCGGGCCAAACTCTTCAAAATGCTCCTTCACGTAAGCGTTGGTGCTGCCGCATTCCGGCAGATAGCGCACCTCATTGATGCTCATTGTTTGGGTACCTCTTTATGTTCATAGGCGGTCACTTTGCCTTCGTCCAGCGTCAGGATGCCGTAGGTGTCCGGCCCGGTGTAACACCGGCCGCAGGAGCCGGGGTTGAACAAAAACACCTTGCTGCGGGTCTCTGCATGGGGGATGTGGGTGTGACCGAACAGCGCCACCTCGGCACCCCGGGCAGATGCGGCATCTGCCAGCGTATCCAGATCGTATTTCACACCGTACATATGACCGTGAGTGTAAAAGATCACCACGCCGTCAAAGGCGGCAAGGCCGTCGGTGGGTTCCAGTGCACCGTAATCGCAGTTGCCCGCCACCGAGTAGGCCCGCAGCTTGGGGTACAGCGTCAGAGCCAGTTCCAGATCCCGCAGGCCGTCGCCCAGAAAGATCAGGGCATCGATGCTTTTGCTCTCTTTCATCAGCACGCGCTCAATGGCGGCGCGTCCGCCGTGGCTGTCGCTCAAAACCAGAAGCTTTGTCACAAAAAGGGTCCTCCTCTGTTTACCAGTTACGTATCATTCCGCTGCCTGCTGGCCCTGTTGCAATACCAGCAGCTGCTTGTACACTTCGCTTTTAGAATAAGGTGTGCCCTGTGCCGCCGCCTTGGCTGCGGCGGTGGGGCCAAAGCCCTGCCCGGTCAGCTCCAGCGCCCGCTGCGCTGCCTGCTCCAGCGTCAGCTCCTGCTCCGGGTCGGCGGTCTCCGGCGCACCGGCCATCACCAGCACATACTCGCCGCGCGGCTCGTTGGTCTTGTAGTGCTCCACCGCCTCGCCGAGGGTAGTCTTCCAGATATCCTCGTGCAGCTTTGTCAGCTCCCGGCACAGGGTGATGCTGCGGTCTGCGCCAAAGGCATTGGCCAGATCGTCCAGCGTGGTGCGCAGCTTGTGGGGCGCTTCGTAAAAGATGGTGGTGCGCTTTTCCTGCAAAAGCTCAGCCAGCCGCTCTTTTTTCTGCTTGCGGTTCACGGGCAGAAAGCCCTCGAACACCCAGCGGGAGGTGTCCTGCCCGGACACGGCCAGCGCTGTGACGCAGGCGGAAGCCGCCGGTACTGGCACTACCTTGATGCCCCGGGCCAGTGCGTCCCGCACGATCACCTCGCCCGGGTCGGAGACGCAGGGCATGCCCGCATCACTGCACAGGGCACAGCTCTCGCCTGCTTCAATGCGGCGCAGGATGCCCTCACCCTTCTGCAGGGCGTGCTCATAGTAGCTGACCATGGGCTTTTTCAGGCCCAGAAAGTTCAGCAGCTTCATGGTCACACGGGTGTCCTCGGCGGCAATAAAGTCTGCCGCGCCAAAGGTGGCTGCTACGCGCGGCGGCATATCGTCCAGATTGCCGATGGGCGTTGCCACGATATAAAGAGTTCCTGCCATAGTTTACCTCCCATATAACGCCGCACCGGCGCTGATCAACACATCCGGCTCCACCCGCAGTCCGGTTTTGCGGTTCTTCTGCGCTTCCACAAGGAAGAGCCATGGCGCGCCGTCGCCTTGTCTTTACAAAGGCCAGCCGCTTCGGCTCCAGCCGGTTGACCCGCAGCACCGCCAGCACCTCCGCCAGCCGTTCCGGCCGGTGGCACAGCGCAAAGCGCCCGCCGTCCTTCAAAAGGCGGAACGCACACTGGCACACATCGTCCAGTGTGCAGGTGTTCTCGTGCCGGGCAAGGGCGTGGGCTGCGTTTTGGCTCTGGGGCCCATCCGTGAAATAGGGCGGATTGCACGCACACACGTCAAAACTGCCCTCGTCCTGCCGGAAAGCGCGCAGGTCGGCACAGACAGGCTCAATGTGCCCGATGTCCTGCTCCTGCACCGCAGCGGAAAGCAGAGCGCTACCCTCGGGCTGCAGCTCCAGCCCCAGGCAGGGGCCGCGGTGGCCCCGGTCGTGCCATTCCAGCGCCACGATGCCGCAGCCGGAGCACAGGTCTGCGGCCTTCTGGGCGCGCTTTGGCTCACAGAAACGGGCCAGCAGCAGCGCGTCGGAGCCAAAACGATGCTCCGGCGAGCAATAAACCATAGTTCTATTATACAAGACTTCGGTAGAATGTTCCATAGATAAGTGTGCCGTACCCTCTCAAAAAAATGCGTGGAATTGCTCGGGGAATTTGTGCGAATTACTGCAAAACAAAAAAGCAGCAGACCTGCTTTGGACAGGCCTGCTGCTTTTGATGCGTTTTTTGTGCAGCTGCTAAAATTATTCAGCAGTGATAGCACCGGTGGGGCAAGCACCCTCGCAAGCGCCGCAGTCGATGCAAGCGTCTGCGTTCACAGAAGCAACACCATCAACGGTGATAGCGCCAACCGGGCAAGCGCCCTCGCAAGCGCCGCAGCCAACACATGCGTCAGAAACCTTGTGTGCCATAATAAACTCTCCTTTTTATCTCCGTGCCCGAAGTATTGTATGAAGAGTCATGTATGGCACGGCTGTGCATGTCTCTCCGGAAATCATATCCTTGCCTGCATTTTAACAAAGCAGGTGAGAAAAGGCAAGACTAACCGTGTGCCATAAAAGCCCAAAGTTTATTTTTGTGGGTTGCACAAAAGCAAGGCCTAACTTTGCGGGAAAATTAAGAGAGTTTTTTGGCGAAAATCACGAAGAATGGTTAGTTTTGCGATACTAACCGCCGTGATATCCCACTATTTTTCTGGGAATTATTTCTCTTTTTTGGGGCATTTGCCGCAGCCCACATTGCCCTTTTCATCGGCGGCTGCCACCACCGGGGCGGGGTTGCGCACACCGGAATAATCGTCGTCCGGGTCGGGGCGGCGGGGTGCCCGTTTGCCGCCGCTGATATACTCACACACGCCCACCTTATAGTAGCGCGGGGTCAGGGCTTCGGTGCCGCAGCGCACCCGCAGGTAGCCGGAGATGGGGTTCACTTCCAGCACGGTGCCCAGACCATCTGGGGTGCGCACGGTGCTGCCCACCATGGGCATGATGCTGTTCAGGTACTCGTAGGCGCTTTCCTCGTAGGCAAGGCAGCACATCAGCCGGCCGCAGGCACCGCTGATCTTGGTGGGGTTCAGCGAAAGGCCCTGCTCCTTGGCCATCTTGATGGAAACGGGCTGGAAATCCTTGAGGAAGCGGCTGCAGCAGAAGGGCTGGCCGCAGATGCCAAGGCCGCCGATCATCTTGCTCTCATCGCGCACGCCGATCTGGCGCAGCTCGATGCGGGTGTGGAAGATGCCGGCCAGATCCTTGACCAGTTCCCGGAAGTCCACCCGCCCGTCGGCGGTAAAGTAGAACATGATCTTGGAGCGGTCCAGCGTGTACTCGGCTTCCACCAGCTTCATCTCCAGCCCGTGGCGGGCGATGCACTCCTGACAGGTGTGGTAGGCGCGCTTTTCGTCCTCGCGGTTCTGGCGCATCCGGCGGATATCCACGCTGTCGGCCATACGGGTGATGGGTTTCAGCGCCTTGGGTACGGCGGCATCCGCCAGCTCCAGCACGCCCTGCACCACCTCGCCGCACTCCACGCCGCGGGCGGTCTCCACAATAACGTATTCCCCGGTGTGGATGACAGCATCACCGGGATCAAAATAATAGCTTTTGCCGTTTTCCTTGAAACGGACCGAAATGACTTTTTTCATAGTGTTCCTCGTTTTTGTATCGGATAAGCCCCGCAAGGGGCAGCTTTTTCAGTCTGCTGTTAGTATACCATAATCAAAAGCACATTTCTATGCAAAAAGAAAAGTCTTTATATCCCCTGAATTTTCCCTCCCCTGCAATGATCCGCCCCGCTCAACCGTATGCAGTACGGAAAAGGTGTCGAAATTTTGTCCGGCGGCAGAGGGGAGGAAAGCGGACAGAATGCCGGTTTTGGGGCGGCAAAGTTGTGCGCTTCGCAGATTTTGACAGAACTTTCGCAAAAGATTCGCTGCGCCTCTATTGAAAGCGCGCGCCTTGCGTGTATAATAGGATTGTTAGGAACCCATTGACCCCCTAAAGAGGGAGGAACTGTTGCGCCGGGACGGTGCTGCAGAGAAACGGTAGGAGAAGATGGAAAAATTCAGTGTCAAAAAAACCATTTACGGTGCTGGTTGCAGTCATCATGGTGCTGATGCTCGGCTTTGTGTCGATCACCAAGATGAAAACCAACCTGCTGCCGAATGTCAGCACACCGTATCTGATGGTGGTCACCGTGTATCCCGGCGCAAGCCCGGAGCGCGTGGAGAGCGAGGTCTCGGATGTGCTGCAGAACTCGCTCACAGTGCCGGGCGTGTCCAAGATCACCGCAACATCGGCAGAAAACTACAGCCTGCTGCTGATGGAGTTTACCGAGGATACGGATATGAACAGCGCGCTGGTCAAGGTGTCCAACAAGCTGGATCAGGCCAAAAGCGACCTGCCCAGCACCTGCCTGACCCCCTCCATCATTGAGTACAGCCTGAACATGAACGCTTTCATGACGGTGGCTGTCAGCCGCGAAGGTGCCGACCAGTACGAGCTTTCTGAGTTTATCCAGAACACCCTTGTGCCGGAAGTGCAGCGCAAGGGCGGTGTGTCCAGCGTTTCGTCCAGCGGTCTGGTGGAAAAGCTGGTGCAGGTGCAGCTCAATCAGGATAAGATCGACGAGATCAACGCAAAAGCTGCTGGAACTGATCGATACCCAGCTGGCTGCAGCCCGCTCCCAGCTGGAAAGCGCCGAGGCACAGATCACCGCCGGACGCAGGGAATACGAAAAGCAGCTGAAAAACTTTGGCAGTACGGTGTCCAACTCGGTCATGAGCCAGATGAGCACCGAGGTGGGCGCCGCAGTGGAAACGGTGCGTGCGCAGGCGCAGGCTCTTCTGGAAAGTGTGAACAGCCTGATCGCTGTGGTCAAGGAGCCTGAGATCCAGCAGGCCCTGATCGAGGTGCGCGACGGTCTGCAGAAGGTCATGGACAAGTTCAACGAGACCGGTATGCGGGATATCGACTCTCTGATCGATATTGTGGCTGAGCTGCGCACCATTACCGATAAGCTCACTACCGCCCTGCAGAAGCTGCAGGAGCGCGTGAACACCGAGACCGGCTCCGAAGGCAGCACCGCAGAGGATCTTGCCAATGAGATGCAGCTGCAGGAAAGCCTGAATGTGGTCTATAACACGCTGGAAAGCACCATCAAGGCCATGGACAATGTGCCCCAGCTGATGACCGAGTTCTCCGGCGCACTGGGCAGCTTCTCCCAGCAGCAGCTCAACGCCTATATGCAGTTCACCGAAGCGCGTGAAATGCTGAACGAGTACGAAAAGCAGCTGGAGGCTGCCAAGGCAGAGTACGAGACGGCCAAGACCAACGCTCTGGCACAGGCCGATGTGACAAAGCAGCTGGACATTGAAACGCTGGCGCAGCTCATCTATGCCCAGAACTTCTCCATGCCGGCCGGTTACGTGCAGGATCAGGACGGCGAGTCCTGGCTGCTGAAAGTCGGCGAAGAGTACGACAGTGTGAAGGATATCAGCGGTGCCCTGCTGCTGCATGTGGAGGGCTACGGCGACGTGCGCCTTTCTGATGTGGCGGATGTGGAGGTCATTGATAACTCCGCCGACAGCTACACCCGCCTGAACGGCGAAAAGGCATCCATCCTCAAAATCTATAAGAATGCGACTTCCAGTGCAGGCGAGGTCTCCGACAACTGCCTGACCGCATTTAAAGAGCTAGGAAAAAACATATGACGGCCTGCACATGGTGTGCTGTCCAATCAGGGCAACTACATCACCATCATCGTCAACAGCATCATCAGCAGTATGCTGGTGGGCGCTGCGCTGGCCATCATCGTGCTGGCCATCTTCCTGAAGGACATCAAGCCTACCCTCGTGGTCGGCGTCAGCATCCCGCTGTCCGTCCTGTTCGCCGTCGTTCTGATGTACTTCACCGGCCTCGACATGAACATCATGACGCTGGCGGGCCTGTCGCTGGGTGTCGGTATGCTGGTGGACAACTCGGTGGTCGTCATCGAGAACATCTACCGTCTGCGGGGCCGGGGCGTACCGGCGGCCCGCGCCGCCGTGCAGGGCGCTCGTCAGGTGGGCATGTCGGTGGTGGCCTCTACCCTTACCTCGGTGTGCGTGTTCCTGCCGGTGGTGTTCTCGGCCAGCATTGTGCGCAGCCTGATGATGCCCATGTCCCTGTGCATCGGTTACTGCCTGATGGCCTCCCTCATCGTGGCGCTCACGGTGGTCCCGGCGGCATCCTCTACTGTGCTGAAAAAAGCTGAACCCAAGCGCCTTGCCTGGTTTGAAAAGGTGCAGGAAAAGTATGCCCATAGTCTGGAATGGTGCCTGCAGCACCGTGCCCTGCCCCTGATCGCGGCGGTGGTGCTGCTGGTGTTCAGCGGCTGGCAGGTGCTGAACATGGGCGTGGAGCTGCTGCCCAGCATCACCAGCAACGAGGCGCAGATCACCCTGTCCACCGCCGACGGCCTGACCAAGGAGGAATCCTATGCCATTGCGGGTCAGGTGGCAGAGGCGGCCCTGAATGTAGAAAACGTGGAAGAGGTGGGCATCACCACCGACACCAGCATGGCCGGTCTGGATATCAGCCAGCTGGGCCTGCCCACCGCCATTACCGATATCCTGAACTCCGCCAATGCCTACGGCAGATACAAGATCAACGTTATGATGAGCGAGAGCCTTTCCTCCCGTGAGGTGGAAAAGACCCGGCAGGCCATGGAGGATGCAGTGTCCCAGATCGAGAATTGCACCGCTGAGGTCAAGCTGTACGGCATGACCGATGATCTGACCAGCCAGCTGGCCACCGGCCTGTCGGTCAAGGTCTACGGCAAGGATCCGGAAACGCTGACCACCGTTTCCGAGAAGGTAATGGAGATCGTCAACGATACCGAGGGCTTTGCCAATGCGGACAACGGCCTTGGCAGCGGCGATGCCACCATCATCCTGAAGGTGGACCGCGACAAAGTGCGCGCCTACGGCCTGACCGTTGCGCAGGTGTACCAGCAGATCGCGGCAAAGCTCACCACCACCGCCACGGCCCAGACCCCCGTTACGGTGAACGGCACCACCATGGATGTCCAGATCACGGACAATCTGGACCCTGTCACCAAGGAAAACATGATGGAGCTTACCTTTGAGACCACCGAAATGTCGGCAGACGGCACAGTGACCAATGGTACCTGCACCCTGAACGATATCGCCAGCTGGACCACCGGCACCGCACCGGATGCCATTACCAGCGAGAACCAGACCGAGTTTGTCACCGTTACGGCGGATACGCTGGATGGCTACAACACCATGGTGCAGTCCCGCGTGCTGCAGAAGAAGCTGGATGAGTACGCGGCCAGCGGTGAGATGCCGGAGGGCTGCAGCACCACGCTGGGCGGCGAGACCGAGGGCACCGACTACATGGTGAACGAAATGGTGCAGTGGATGGCTCTGGCCCTGCCCTTTGTATATCTGGTCATGGTGGCACAGTTCCAGAGCCTGCTGTCCCCCTTCATCGTGCTGTTCACGGTGCCGCTGGCCTTTACCGGCGGCCTGCTGGGCCTGCTGATCACCGGCCAGCAGCTCACCATGATCTCCCTGATGGGCTTCATCGTGCTGATGGGCACTGTTGTCAACAACGGCATCGTGTTCGTGGACTATGCAAACCAGCTGCGCATTGGCGGCATGGAGCGCCGCGCTGCGCTGGTGGCTACCGGCAAGACCCGTATGCGCCCCATCCTTATGACCACCCTGACCACCGTGCTGGCCATGCTGCAGCTGGTGTTCAGCGGCGATATGGCAAGCCAGCTGATGAGCGGCATGGCCATCGTCATCATCTGCGGCCTGAGCTACGCTACCCTGATGACCCTGTATATCGTTCCGGTGCTGTACGATATCCTGTTCAAGAAGCCGCCGCTCAACGTGGATGTTGGCAGTGACGATGATCTGGACGACATTCCGGACGATGCAGCCGAGTTCATTGCGGCGCAGAAGTCTGCGGGCACGGCACAGCCGGAAGCCTGACGACAGCATGACGATCTAGAATGCGCGCCGCTTTGCTTTGCGTATCATCAGCGGAAGAATTATTTATATATAATAGAGCAATGCCGGGCGGTCTGCGGACCGCCCGGCATTGCGTTTTCACGGGAAAGGTCGTAACGGGAAGCGGCATCTGCTGCTGTCGGCGTACCGCCGTCGCGCAGCGACTCAAAATCGGCGCAACACAAAAAAATCCTCTAGCGGAGCGACTTGGATTTTTTTGTATGGAGCCTTTCTGCTTTGGGGTTACTAGGGGCGAGCAGCCCCTAGTTCGTGCCTCCCGCGCCTCGAAAGTAGCGGGTGCTTTTCTGGTTCTCTTTTGGCACGCAAAAGAGAACGTACCCGGCGGCAATGCTTTAGCAAAAGGCATGAAACTTTAAACACGCGACTACGCTCTGCACGGGAGTTTCCTGTTCCACATGGAACAATTTTACCGTTCGGCGGCGGTGGTTGGGATGCGCACCGTATATTCGATATACCCGTCCTTCTCCTCCCGGTGGGCAGTGGCGGGCACACCATTATCGGTCATCAGACGGATGGCATGGTCGATGGTGTTCACAAAAATACGCACATCCTTGACCATCGAGATGCGGTGCCTGCCTTTTGCAGGGGTGTTGAGCAGCTGTTCAATGTAGAGGTCAGTCTGGCGGGCGTTCATGCGGCGCTTGGCAATGTTGATCAATGCTTCACTGCGGCGGTTCTCCGGCAAACGCAGCACCGCCCGGGCATGGCGCTCGGTGAGGCTGTTGTCCAGCACGAACTGCCGCTGGTCGGCGTTCAGCTGCAAAAGCCGCAGCTTGTTGGCAAGGGTGGGCTGCGCCATGCCCAGACGCTTGGCGGCTTCGGCTTGGGTGCAGTCCCACAGCACCATCACATCCTTTAAGCCCTGCGCCTGCTCAAAGGGGTTCAGGTCTGCGCGCTGGATGTTTTCCAGCAGGCCCAATGCGGCGGTGCGCTCATCGTCGTAATCACAGAGGATGGCAGGGATAGTGTTCATTTTAGCAAGGCGGCAGGCACGGAGCCGCCGCTCCCCGGCTACCAGCTCGTAGCCGCCATCCGACACTTTTCGCACCGAGATGGGCTGCAGCAGACCATTTTCACGGATGCTCTGGGCCAGCGCAGCCAGCTCCTGCTCGCTGAACTCCCGCCGTGCCTGAAACGGTGACGGCCTGATCTGATCGATGGGCAGGAAATAAATCTTGCCCGCCTGCTTTTTGCGTTCAAACATGGATACACGGCTCCTTTCGCGTGGTGGATGGGTTTTGTTTTTCACATTTTCCCGGGAAAGCGTGGAAAACTCAGGCTTCAGGCACAGTGTATCACACAAATAAAAGCCCTGCCAGAAGTTTCGTTCGGCAGGGTTTTACAAAATTCTATCGATATTTCGTTATTTCAACGGGCTTTTCGCAATTTTTCCGCCGTTTCTGGGGTAGGCTGTCGGAGTCTGCGAAATCTTTTTGCACAGGATTAGGGTACGGGTGTCGCCGCCCGG
>ENA-OQMX01000390-OQMX01000390.1-human-gut-metagenome-genome-assembly--contig:-NODE-390-length-10398-cov-2.237854_pt1 | contig 10398 bp, 9 predicted proteins | sample MGYA00242622_ERZ504866 | MGnify/ENA primary metagenome ERZ504866 (study PRJEB26092, sample SAMD00036422) | human gut metagenome | host: Homo sapiens | study: EMG produced TPA metagenomics assembly of...
AGGATATCACATCTGGTGCCTATCTGGATGCAGTCAAACCGATCTCTGCTGATCGCTGGGTCACAAAGGATACGGTGCCCTCTGTCCTCTGCTACGGCGCACACGACAAGATGCAGCCATTTGCCGCATCCAAGCCGCTGGTCGCCGCACTGGAAAAGAACGGAGTAGATTACCGGTATTTCGTAGCGAAGCATTCCGGCCATGGGTTGCAAAACGACAATAAGGTTTATATGGAGTATCTGGATGCCGTGGTAGAATATCTGGACAAGTACATGAAGGAATAATTTAGGATGTGGAAGATGATTCTGAGGTTCTTAAAAATAATTTTGATCGTGGCGGTGATCCTTGTGATAACAATTTCTATTATTTTACTGTTGCTGTCCATGCAGCCATTCGTTCCGAACAATTACACGCAGATTGTTAAAACAGGCGGCGAACTGGAAGCAAAATATCTGGCGATGGGTGCCTCGCAGGTGGAACATATGGAAGTGTCCACCGAAGAAGAATGGGGGAATATCAATGTCTATTACCCCAAGGAGTTGACAGAGAGCGCCAAAAGCTATCCTGTTGTGGTGATGGTGAATGGCACGGGTGTGTATAGCTCCAAATATCCAGCACTCTTCAAGCATCTGGCTTCGTGGGATTCATCGTCATTGGCAATGAAGACCCAAGCACTTGCTCTGGCAGTTCGGCAGATACGACGTTGGCATGGCTTCTGAATGAAAATGAGAATCCTGACAGCCGCTTCTATCAGAAAGTCGATGAGGAACACATCGGAATTTCCGGTCACTCGGGGACAGGGCGGCGTGGGCGTGTTCAACGCTATCAACGAACAGCCGCACGGTAGTTTGTACACTTGTGCGGTCAGCCTTTCTCCCACACAACTGGATCTGGCAGAAGCACTGAATATGCACTACGAACCGGACAAAACGAATATTCCAGTATTCCTTCTGGCGGCAACGGAGAGCGACGTTATTACGCCCGATGGTGCAAAACAGCTTTACGATGCCGTGAAAAATGACAAAGCAGTCGCCCTGCGGAATGGTATGGATCATGGAAAAATGCTTTATTCTGCCGATGGTTATGTGACGGCATGGTTTATGTGGTATTTGAAAGGCGATACAGAGGCCGCAAAGGTATTCACCGGAGATGCACCGGAACTACTCAGAAACCAACTGTATCAGGAACAGCAAATTGATATTAGCTGCATAAATTGACACAATTCCTCCTCGTCCGTTCTAAGCAGGGGTTGGGGCAGGCACGCCCCAACAAGATCACTTCGGAAATGCAGACGCATTGCAGAAGTGAAGTCCCAGTGGAGCACAACATTTTCAAGAATTGAAAATTTGTGGCCACGGGACGGTTCTTGCCCTCTACCGCTGCGCTCAAAACGCATTTTCAACAAATGTTTCCGAATTGTTAAGACGCAAAAATAAGTAGCGGGGCTCTGCTCGTGTATGTTGATCACCGTTTGCTCCGAACGAAGTTCCTGCCCCTGTTTGTGCAGCGGCGTTGACGAAAAGTCGGTATCACGTTCGGTCGGCTCATGAAATTTTCAAGGTGCAGCTCCCTAAAGAAAAATACCGCCCACGCAGCATAGCGATGGATTTTGTCGGGTGAATCGGCGGCAAAATGAATCGGGTGTGTTGCAGAGCGGTAAATCTTTCAGGGATAATCCACGGCGAGGCAGCGTTCAAAATGAGCACGACCACATCTTGTGGATGGTTTCAAACCAATCCACAAAATCGGTGGGATTTGTGACAGAGAATATCATGGTTTGCAGGGTGCGTCAAGATGGTTTTGCAAATTTTATTGCAGTAAAGCGGTGATAGTAGGACTTATATTTAACACACGGCAAGAAACGATTTCCGTTTCGCACATTGTAATGTTCGCAGAAAAAACTTATAATGCTTTTGAACCTGTAGGACACACAAAACGCAGAAAAGAGAGGGAATCATGAGAAAACTGTTCCTTTTGGAAGATGATCTGAGCCTGATCAGTGGGCTGACCTTTGCATTCAAGAAACAGGGCTTTGCACTGGATACAGCCCGGACGCTGGCAGAAGCCGAGGTGCTGTGGTCAGACAGAAAATATGACCTGCTGGTGCTGGATGTTTCCCTGCCGGATGGCTCTGGCTTCGATTTCTGCCAGAAGGTGCGGCGCACATCCAACGTGCCGATTCTGTTCCTGACTGCTTCGGATGAGGAAATGAACATCATCATGGGACTGGAACTGGCGGGGATGATTACCTGACCAAGCCGTTCAAGCTGGGTGTCCTGTTGTCGCGGGTCAATGCACTGCTTCGCCGTGCAAATGCGTCCAGCGCAGGAGAACCCGTACTGGAATCGGGCAGCATCACCGTCCGATTGTTGCAGGGGCAGGCATACAAAAACGGAATCTTGCTGGAACTGACCGGCGCAGAGTACAAGCTGCTCTGCTTCTTTATGCAGCATCCGAATGCCGTGCTATCCAAGGAACAAATTCTGGATGCACTGTGGGACTGCGATGGGGATTACATTGACAGCAGTGCCTTAACAGTATATATCCGGCGGCTACGGATGAAGATTGAGGACGACCCCGGCAAACCGCAGATGCTGCTGACTGTCCGCGGCATGGGCTATAAATGGAATGGGTAAAGGTGCCGTATGAAAGTATTCGCAAACCGGGAGATCCGAAATTTGTTCCAAGCCGTGCTGGCGGTCTGGGCGGCGGCATTGGCTCTCACGCAGGGCATCGTATGGCATACGACGCATGTGTTTTCTTTCGGGTTACTGTTGGTTTTTCTGCTTCTGGGCGGCTGTCTCTGGGGCGTGCTTTTTCGCTATTTCCAAAGGCAGAGCACGCTTCTGGAACAGGCAGTCCAGCAAATCCAAAGCTGTCTGGATGGCAACCCGGATGCACGACTGGACTGCGACCGGGAGGGAGAACTTTACCGTCTGTTTCACTCCGTTAATGCATTGGCGGCAGTTCTGAGCGCACACGCAGACAACGAGCAGCGGGAGAAGCGTTTTTTGAAAAATACCATTGCAGATATTTCGCACCAGCTCAAAACACCGCTGGCAGCGTTGAATATCTACAACGGTCTGCTTCAGGACGAAGCTGTTTCGCCGTCGGAGGTCAAAGAGTTTGCAGACCTGTCCGAACAGGAGTTGGACCGCATCGAAACGCTGGTGCAGAATCTGCTCAAAATCACCCGGCTGGATGCCGGTTCGGTCGTCTTGGAGAAGAAAAACGAAAATGTTGCTGAAATGGTGCAGGACATCGCGCGGCAGTATCACTATCGTGCAGAGCAGGAACAGAAAAAGCTTGTTCTGTCCGGCTCAGAGGCGGTTACACTTTGGTGCGACCGTGACTGGATGCAGGAAGCTGTGGACAATCTTGTAAAGAATGCCCTTGACCACACAAAGAGCGGAGATACGATTCAGGTAGAGTGGAATGCACTGCCGTCCATGGTTCAGATCAAAGTGCGCGACAACGGCAGCGGCATCCACCCGGAAGATTTGTACCATATCTTCAAACGGTTTTATCGCAGCCGCTTTTCACAGGATACACAGGGCATCGGGCTGGGCCTGCCGCTGGCAAAAGCCGTTGTGGAAGCCCATCACGGCACCATTGAAGTAGACAGCGAGCTGGGAAAGGGCACGACCTTTACTCTGAATTTTCCGATTCCTACAAAATTGTAGGCTGAGTGTAGGCTTGCAGTAAGGTTGACGTGTTATCCTTTTCTGCACAGACAGAGATAATCCGTCTGAATCGAAGGAACCTGCAAAGTGAGGGATACACTATGGAACTATTAGAAGTCAACCATCTCTGCAAGACCTACGGCAGCGGAGAAACCGCTGTCCATGCGCTGAAAGATGTTAGCTTTTCAGTGCCGAAAGGCGAATATGTGGCGGTCGTTGGCGAATCCGGCTCCGGCAAAAGCACCCTGCTCAACCTGATTGGCGGACTGGATACGCCGACTTCCGGCAAGGTGCTGATTGATGGCAAGGATGTTTTTGCCATGAAAGACCGGGAGCTGACGATCTTCCGCCGCCGCAATATCGGTTTTATCTTTCAGGCATTCAACCTCATCCCGGAACTGACCGTAGAACAGAACATCCTGTTTCCGATGCTGCTGGACTACCAAAAGCCGGACAGGGCATATCTGGAAGAACTGCTGACCGTGCTGAATCTGAAAGACCGTCGGAAGCATCTGCCAAGCCAGCTTTCCGGTGGGCAGCAGCAACGGGTAGCCATTGGCCGCGCCCTGATGACCCGCCCTTCCCTGATTTTGGCGGATGAGCCGACCGGCAATCTGGACACCCAGAACACCAGCGAGGTCATTGCCCTGCTAAAGAAACATCCCGGAAATACGAGCAGACCATCCTGATGATCACCCACAACCGCAGCATTGCGCAGACGGCAGACCGGGTGTTGCAGGTATCGGACGGCTGCCTGACCGATTTTGGGAGGTGCCGGGAATGAGCAGCACAGAAATGAAAAGCTATCTGAGCCTGATCCCGATTTCTGCCAAGGTACGCAGACGGCAGAACCGCATGACGATTTTGTGCATCGTCCTTGCGGTGTTTCTGGTCACGGCGGTGTTCAGTATGGCAGATATGGCGATTCGGATGGAAACCTCAAACCAGCTGAACAAAAACGGAAACTGGCATATCATGGTAAAGGACATCTCCCCTGAAACAGCCGCAGAGCTTGCCGCACAGGAGGATGTTGCTGCATTTTCGGCGTATAGCGACATCAACGCTTCCCTTACGGAAAACTACTTTGCCGGAGATAAACGTGCCGCACTGGTAGGAGCAGATGATGCAATCCTTCAAATCTTTCCGGGAATGCAGTGCAGCACTGCCCCGGCGGATGGCGAAGTGCTCGTGACAGCAAACATCCGGGATTGGCTGGATGTTACGGTCGGTACAGCGATTCCGCTGACGCTCCCGGATGGACAGACCATTTCGCTTACTGTCGCAGGTTTCAATGAGGATACCTCCGATGCGAACCAGTATGATGCTGTTGTGCTGGTGATGAACCGCAGTACATTTTCTCAGATTGCCGCACAGGTAGAAGAATCCTTTGAAACACAGTATTTCATCCAGTTCAAGCCACGTACCAATTTGCGGCAGTCCATTGTGAACATCGAAAACAAGTACGGAATTTCAGAAGAAAAAATCTCCGAAAATACTTACCTGATGGCGTTGAACGCAAGCAGCAACAACGATTATATTGTAGGCTTATATGCGGTAGCGGCTGTGTTGGCTGGCATGGTCGTCCTTGCCGGAATTTTTATGATCACAGGCAGCATCAACAGCAATGTAGCGCAGCGTACCAGCTATTATGGAATGCTGCGTTGTCTTGGGGCAGGAAAAAATCAGGTTCGGATGCTTGTCCGGCTGGAAGCTCTTTTCTGGTGTAAAACTGCTGTTCCGGCAGGATGTGTGCTGGGAATCGTTTCCACATGGGGATTGTGTTCCTTTCTGCGTGGATTTATCGGCGAGGAGTTCAGCTCTTTACCAGTGCTTGGCATCAGCCCGGTCGGTATTATCTGTGGTTCCGCGCTGGGACTTATCACGGTTTGGTTCGCGGCATCTTCTCCGGCACGGCGGGCGGCAAAAGCTTCTCCGATCACAGCAGCAACTGGGAATGCGGTGGAAAATGCAGCGGATTCTCCGTGTCATGCTCGGTTGTTTGGAAGTCGTGCAGAGCTTTCTTTGGGCGTGAGCCATGCAACCTCGTCCAAAAAGAATCTGCTTTTGATGACAGGTTCCTTTGCGTTGAGCATTCTCCTGTTTTTGAGCTTTTCGGTTTTGCTTCGATGGGTTGGATTTGCGCTGAATCCGTTGCAGCCCTACGCGCCGGACTTATCGGTGGGTGAAACATCCGGGCAAAATGTCCTTGACCCGGTGCTGGTGGAGCAGCTGGAAGCTCTGCCGGAAGTCAAACACGCATTCGGGCGGATGTATTGCCCGTTCCCGGCGGAATATCAGGGAAAACAGGGGTCCATCGACCTGATTTCATACGATACGATACAGTTTGGCTGGGCGAAAAAAGACCTGATTGGCGGAACCCTTCCGCAGGAGTCGGAGGATGGCACATACCCTGTGCTGACGGTATTCGACAAAAGCAACTCCCTGACTGTGGGGGATACCATTCAGCTGGAGGATGCAAAGCTCACAGTCGTGGGTGTATTGAACGACAGCCCGTTCAGTAGTACCGATTCCCCGACTGTTATCTGCACCGAAGAAACCTTCCATCAGCTGACCGGGCAAAACCGCTATGCGGTGATCGATATTCAATTAAAAGATACCACAGCAGACGCAGCCGTTGCACAAATACACACCCTGCTGAGCGACACGTTAAACAAGCAGGTTGTTTTTTCCAACCGAATCGAAGGAAATCGGATGATACAAAGCACCTACTGGGCGTTCCATCTGGTGGTCTATGCGTTTCTCATCGTGATTGCAGGAATCACCATTCTGAACATCATCAACAGCATTTCCATGAGCGTGTCGGCACGAATGAAACAGTATGGCATCCTGCGTGCCATCGGGATGGATGATGCACAGCTGAAACGCATGATCTCTGCCGAAGCTGGCACCTATGCAGTGGCCGGTCTTGTGGTGGGCATTGCGCTGGGTCTTGTGCTGAACCGGATGCTGTATACCCGGCTCATCACCCATTATTTCGGTGCAGCATGGCAGGTGCCGTGGGGCTGTCTTGCCGTGATTGTCGTAGTCGTGCTGGCGGCTGTGGTGCTGGCAGTATATAACCCGGTCAGGCGAATCCTCATGCAGCCCATTACTGCAACCATCAGTGAATTATAAACCAGAACAACAGATGCCCACCAGCTTATGGCGAAAACCATAGGTCGGTGGGCATCTGATTTACGAAAAGAATTAAATGCTGTTCGCTGATTTTCCCATTGCAAACCGTTGTAAAATATGGTATATATTATACGAAACTACATTTTGAAAGAACCGTTCGCCGTTTAATGATGTGTAAAGTGAGGTGCCTGCCATGACCGCCGTGATCTATGCCCGCTATTCATCGGATAACCAGCGCGAAGAATCCATCGAAGGTCAAATCCGGGAATGTACGGCTTATGCCGAAAAGAACGGCATCACCATCGTCAAGCACTACATTGACCGTGCCATCTCTGCCAAGACGGACAACCGCCCGGAGTTTCAGCAGATGATCAAAGACAGCGACAAAAAGCTGTTTGACATCGTGCTGGTCTGGAAGCTGGACCGTTTTGCCCGGAACCGCTACGACAGTGCCCGGTATAAGACCCAACTGAAGAAGAACGGCGTCAAGCTCATGTCTGCCACCGAGATCATCTCCGAGGGGCCGGAGGGCATCATTCTGGAATCGGTGCTGGAAGGTTATGCCGAGTATTATTCCGCTGACCTTGCCGAGAAGGTCGTGCGTGGACAGACCGAGAACATCCTGAAAGGCCGCTGCAACGGTGGCCGTGGAACCTTTGGGTACACGCTGGATTCCGAGCAGAAATTCCACATCGACCCGCTTGCTTCCCCTTTTGTGGTGGAATCGTTCAGGAAGTATCGTGATGGTCTCACGATGAAAGAGATTCGGGATTGGCTGAATGAAAACGGCATCAAGAACCCGGTGGGCGGTGCGTTTACTTATAACAGTGTCGAACATATGCTCAAGAATCGGCGGTACATCGGGGAGTTGAAATTCCGAGATGTGGTCGTACCGGATGCGATTCCACCCATCGTGCCGCTGGAACTGTTCGATGATGTTCAGGAAAAGATCGCAAAAAACAAGAAAGCCCCTGCCCGTAGAAAGGCAGAGGATGACTACCTGCTGACAACCAAACTGCACTGTGGCTGCTGCGGTGCGCTGATGTTTGGCGAAAGCGGCACGAGCCGGACGGGAGAAGTCCACCGCTATTATAAATGTGCCACCGCCAAAAAGCACAAGGGTTGCAAGAAAAGACCGTCCGTAAGCAGTGGCTGGAAGATCTGGTAGTCAATCAGACTATGCAGCTTGTCCGGGACGATGCCGCCATGGAATCCATCATCGCCAAGGTGATGGAGCTGCAAGACCAGGAGAACACCAACCTTCCCCTCTATGAGAAACAGCTTCGGGATGCTGAATCTGGTATCCAGAATATGCTCAATGCGATTCAGGCCGGAATCCTGACAAGTTCCACCAAGGAGCGATTGGAGCAGCTCGAAGAAACCAAGCGTGAGCTTGAGGCCCGCATTGCGGAAGAAAAGCTGGCAAAGCCCAAGGTCACAGAGGAGTTCATTCGCTTTTGGTTGCTGCGGTTCCGCAAGCTGGACATGAGCCTGAAAGACCAGCGGCAGGCACTGGTGGATACCTTCATCAATGCGATTTACCTGTATGATGATAAGGTTTTGATAACCTTCAACTATAAAGAAGGAACACAGACCGTCACCTTTGGAGAAGCGACAGAAGTTGCATCCGAGGGAAATGGTTCGGATTTGGATTGCTTCACTGCACCAGAAAATGCCGTGAAATCGAAAGATTTCATGGCTTTTTTGTTTTGTAAGCCATGAGTGCACGGTTTCTGCACGGTTTTTGCACGGTCGGTGTTTTCCATGTCCGATGATGTAGGGCGCTGTATTGCATTGCAATCAGTGCCCTTTTTTGCATCAGGTGAGCAGTGCCAGGCGGAGCTTTGCCTTCATTTCCGGGTCGGCATGTTCGATCTGCTTCTGGCGTTTCACCGCCTCCTCTTTGGTGGGAAAGCTCTCCCATTTGTCGCAGCTCTTGCCGTACTCGTCCTGATAGGTGTACTATTTTTCAATTTCCTCTTGCAATTTTCGATTGCAGTTGTTATGATACGGGCAGGAATAGAATGTGCAAAAAGTATTCTGCACAAGGCAGCAATGCGATTTTTACATGGAGGAGGCAGGCATATCATGTATGTGGATTGGGAGTACTACAAGATCTTCTATTATGTGGCGAAGTATCAGAACTTTACCAAGGCCGCGCGGGTTCTGGGCAACAACCAGCCCAACATCACCCACTCGATGAACCGGCTGGAAAGCCAGCTGAACTGCGTGCTGTTCATCCGCTCCAACCGGGGTGTGACCCTGACACCGGAAGGCGAGATGCTCTACTCCCGCATTGCTTCGGCGGCGGTGCAGATCCAGGATGCCGAAGAGGAACTGAGCGCCAGTGCCACGCTGGAGCACGGAACCATCAGCATCAGTGCCACCGAGACGGCGCTCAACATTTATCTTTCCAAAAAGCTGCGGGATTTCCATACCGAATATCCCGGCATCCGGCTGCGCATCTCGAACCACTCCACCCCGCAGGCGGTGCAGGCCGTGAAGAACGGTGAGGTGGATTTTGCCATTGTGAGCACCCCGGCGGAGATCGAGTCAGGGTTGAAAATGGTGGAGCTGAAGCCGTTTTACGAGGTGCTGGTGGGTGGCAGGACCTTCACCGCGCTGGCAAGTCAGAGCCTGACCCTGAAAGAGCTGCGCAGCTATCCCCTCATCTCCCTCAGCGACGAGAGCGTGACCCGCAGCCTGTACCGGCAGTTCTTCCTGGATCACGGCGCGGTCCTCAAGCCGGATACGGAAGCTGCCACTACCGACCAGATGCTCACGCTGGTCAAAAGCGAGCTGGGGCTTGCCTTTGTGCCGGAACCCATGGCGAGGGATAGCCTGGAGCGGGGCGAGCTGGTGCAGCTCCACCTGCAGGAGATCATCCCGACCCGTTCCATCTGCCTTGTTTACGACCGCCACCGCCCGTTGAACACGGCGGCGCGGAAATTCCAGCAGATGCTGACCAAGGCAGACCCGCCCCGCCCGGCCGCATCGAAGCAGACCGAGAGCATCTCTTTTGTGTCCCAATAAAATGCTGTCAAGATGAGGCCGAGTGTTCGCGGCACTGCCCTGGCTTCTGCCGGTTCTTCTAAGGCATAAAATGACCCCGGAACGTTTGCTGTGATGCATCGCTCCGGGGTTTTGTGATGTTATGGGTTACTGGCCGCAGGAGTGCCCGCCGCAATGATGTTCACCGCAATGGTGGCCCTCGCCGTGGTCGTGGTGGTCACAATGGGCGTTGGGGTCAAAGCGGAGCTTTCCGGCCAGATAGTCTGCAACTGCCGCGTCTGCCGGGCCGCTGATCCCGCCAAACAGCTGGATGCCTGCCTGTGCAAGGGCGTTCTGTGCCCCGGGGCCGATGCCGCCGCAGAACACCGCATTGGCATTGTGCTGGGCCAGAAAGTCCACCAGTGCACCGTGGCCCTGCCCGTTGGTGGAAACGACCTCGCTGGCCGTCACCTGTCCGTTTTCGACCTCGTAGAACTTGAACTCTGCCGTGTGGCCGAAATGCTGGAATACCATACCCATACGGCGGCGGATCTTATTGACATCCACGCCCGGGGCTGTGATCTCCTGC
>ENA-OQMX01000393-OQMX01000393.1-human-gut-metagenome-genome-assembly--contig:-NODE-393-length-10309-cov-2.659399_pt1 | contig 10309 bp, 10 predicted proteins | sample MGYA00242622_ERZ504866 | MGnify/ENA primary metagenome ERZ504866 (study PRJEB26092, sample SAMD00036422) | human gut metagenome | host: Homo sapiens | study: EMG produced TPA metagenomics assembly of...
CATAAATCATGAAGATATAATAGCTTAAACATATTCTAAGATTATTAGTACCTATACATCATTGTTTGAACAATACGATTGTTCTCTTAAAGTTTAGACTTTTTTTGGTATTGATTTTTCTACCGAGAGGCGTTCTAACCGTCGTTTTGCCGTTTTCGTATTGGTTATGCGTGTTATGTATGTTGTGAAGTTCAGAGAGACGGCAAAGAAGTACAAGTAAAAAGTGCTGATGGCGAAGCAGATTACTATTCATTATCAGCTACATGGATGGTGTCATCAATAGAAAGGAGCTTTTTAAAAGCAAAAGCATCACTATATTCAGACACTGATGATATTGAAAACGACATGAAAGAATTGTTTCGGTTGTTATCGAATGACCAATAGAATATGCTATTGTATATACTGGAACTACAGAAATTAAGTGGGATGATAAAACCACGAAAACAATATATACCGATGTAGGTTTTAGTGGATATGCGCTTTTAGCCCTTCCTATTTTCTAACCTCAGGTGAGCCAGCCCAAGCTCCGGAAACGTTTCCACAACCGGTGCCGGCACAGTAAGAAAGGAGAAAAAAATGTTGTATGGAATGTTCAGATTAGGCATTGGGTTCATAATTGCTATTGTTCTCTTTGTTCTTATTAAATATACTAAAACAATATATAAGCGTAAATGTTGTATTGCAGCATTTATAGCTGTTTCAATAACTGTCAGCTTGTTGTACCTGATTCCGTTTGAAAACGCATTTATTACCTTTTCTACTCCTGAGAAAGCATTTCATTATACAAACTCTTGGGATATAGACAATATAGTCAGCGGAACGGAAACAAGCTTTGTGATTGCAAGCAAAAACAATGTGAATACTTATAAAATTGTCCCTAAAACGCAAAAAGGCTGGAAAATTAGCAGTGCATTGGCAACAAAAGATATGTTTCAGTATTTTTGCAACGGAATATCTATTCATATATACAGATATAAAAACTCTTCGGATTATTATATCGCATTGTTTGATACTGATGGCGGTCAAATCAATATAACTGACAATCGTGGTTCCAACTTCATCTCCGTAATACAGAATCAGTCAGCAGATATTGAACCGGTTTATCATTACTATGCTTGCATAAATAATATGGATAGCGAATATGTTATTACCCTTAATGGCGAAGATATAAAGCTGCCAATAACAAAATATAGCTGATACTTGCGGCCTTTGCGGCCAAGTGAATTGTTTTTAACCATGTAAAGCACCCTCTACTTTTTAAATGAAAGTGGAGGGTGTTTTTTTGCATTTAAGGGCAAATCAGACGTTTTTTTGTGAAAAGCAATCCGTGTTGTATTTGTTCATGTGAAAACTTTTGCCCTATAGAATACAAGGGTACGTGTAAGATTTGGGTGAATCCGAAATCTGCATTAGTAGATGTGAAAGAGGTGTAAAGAATGTTATTTGATATATCAAAAATAGTCACGCAAGATGTTGTAAATGCTATTAAAATGTTACGTATCAGCACAAATGCAGTTAACAAATATCTAAAGTGAGCTGATACGTAACATTTTTTGCCGTTCGTAATATAATATACCCCTCTTGATGTAGGTTGCACATCAGGAGGGGCGCTTTTATGCTATAACTAATAGTGTTATTAAGCTGATAAAATACATGTTTAAATGAAAACAGCTTAACTTATAGTGCTGAATTAGCGGTCTGAAAAGGACAAAAATATAAACCGGTCGAAAATAACCGGTTTATATTTCTTGATTTTCCAAAATTTCAGTAAAATATAGTATGGCTTTTTTACTGCAATTTTACTGCAGTTATGGAGTGAACAAGAGTGAATGTAAGGGATTGAAAGGGCGGAAACGTCTAAAAAAGCTCTTTGATACGCCTATATTCACGCTTGTTCTTCATAGTTCACGGTTGCAGCCGCGAAGCGATGGTGCGGATAACAGGACTTGAACCTGCACGCTTTTCGGCACAAGATCCTAAATCTTGCGTGTCTGCCAATTTCACCATATCCGCAAATTTCCGTTATTATACCAAATGTTTTTTTCAATATCAATAGACAAATTAGACATTTTGTTATATAATAATTATCAATTATTGTACAAAAGGGAGTTGTAGCAATGAGAAGTATTTTCACCGTACAAGGTTTCAGACACGATGCCGCTGCCGGAATATCCGCGGCCTCAGCTTGTGCGCGACGGATGGCAAAATCTTAACGGCCTTTATGATTATAAAATATCAGACAGCAGTGAGAAAAAGCCGAATGATATTGACGGAAAGATTTTAGTTCCATTTGCTCCCGAGTGTTTTTTGTCAAAGGTCGAAAAGGGATTAAAGCCCACCGAAAGACTTTGGTATTTTAAAAAATTTTCATTAAACGACAATTTGAAAGGAAAGAGTATTCTTTTACATTTCGGAGCAGTTGATTGGGAATGCAAAGTATATATTAACGACACCTTTGTAGGTTCACATATCGGCGGTTATTGCGCATTTACTTTTGATATTACCGACTTTTTACGTGACGGTGAAAATGAACTTTCCGTTTGTGTATTTGACCCAACGGATTCTGGCTGGCAGCAACGAGGAAAACAGGTTAACAAAACGCACGGCTTTTGGTATACGGCTACATCCGGCATTTGGCAGACAGTTTGGCTGGAGGCGGTTGACAGCTGTTATATCAGAAAGCTTGATGTTGTTCCCGATATTGATAACAATCTTATATCAATTGATATAGACTTATCCGCCGAAATGAAAGGCGTTAAAATTAAAGCCCGGATAATGGACGGCGACAGCGTTATAGCCGAGAAAACAGTTAAGCAGCATGACGAAATCAAGCTTAAAAAGTACGAATATTGGTCGCCCGAAAATCCCAAACTTTATGATTTGTTTATTACCGTTTCCGTTGGAGATAAAGCGGTAGATTCTGTTAAAAGCTATTTCGGCATGAGAAAGTTCTCAATAGGGCGCGACAAAAAGGGAATAACACGTCTTTTCCTTAACAATGAACCGTATTTCCAAAAGGGACTTTTGGATCAGGGTTATTGGTGCGACGGAGGACTTACGGCGCCTACGGATGAGGCTATGATATTTGATATTTCTGAAATGAAACGTCTCGGATTTAATATGTTGAGAAAACATATTAAGGTTGAGCCGATGCGTTGGTATTATCATTGCGACAGACTCGGCATGCTTGTTTGGCAGGATATGGTAAGCGGCGGAGCGTACATCGGAGATTTCTACGCGGGAGTTTTACCTAATGTAGGTATTTATAAGCTCAAGGATAACAAATACAACAGATTCAGCCGCGGCGATAAAAAAATGGCGTCGCAACTACTATGAAGAGCTTGAAGAAATGATAAAACAGCTTTACAGCGTCACGTCAATTTACTGCTGGGTTCCGTTTAATGAGGCATGGGGGCAGTTTGATGCTTTGAAAGTCTGCGATTTTTGTCAGAAGCCTTGACAGCCATCGTGTTATTGACCACGCAAGCGGTTGGTATGATCAGGGAGGCGGAGATATTGACAGTATGCATAAATATATCCTCCCGATTTCATCTGAGAAAATCAAAAAAAACGCGCTTTTGTAGTTACTGAATTCGGCGGCTATTCGAATATAGTTCGGGGCCATACTTGGAATGAGAAAAAAGCATTCGGATATCTTATGTTTAAATCCAAAGAAAGTCTTACGAAGGCCTATAAAAAACTGCTGGATAAGCAAATTATCCCAATAATAGATAAGGGCTTATCCGGTACCGTTTATACTCAGGTAAGCGATGTTGAAAATGAAGTTAACGGAATTTATACATATGACAGAGCAGTTTTAAAAATTGATGAGAATGTTTTGAAGGACATTAACAGTCAGTTAAGATATTGAGAGGATATATATGGCGGCGACAAACAATCAAAAACTTAAGCTTCTTTATATATTAAAGTTTTTACAAGAGAATACAGATGAGAACCACATTGCGCATGCCGAGGATATAAAGCTTTACTTGTTAAATCACGGTATTGCCGCAGAGCGGAAATCAATATACAGCGATATTTCAATCCTTATTGATTTTGGATATGATATAATTAAGAGTAACGGTTCCGGCGGCGGCTACTTTCTTGCAAGTCGTGACTTTGAGCTTGCCGAGCTGAGACTGTTAAGTGATGCGGTTCAAGCTGCAAATTTTATTTCTGCTAAAAAAACAAAACAGCTTCTGAATAAGATATTTACTCTTACAAGCGCAGAGCAGGCAAAAAAAATCAAATCTCAGGTTTATGTTGATAATAGGCCGAAATGTAAAAATGAAGAGCTGTATTATACAATTGATAAGCTTGACCGTGCTATAAACGATAACCGTAAAGTAAAAATAATATATCGCAGACGTATATTATCGGACAATCCTGACCAAGCTTATGAGGAAAAAGAGCATATAATAAGTCCTTATTCTTTAATTTGGTCAAGTGACCACTATTATCTTGTCGGTAACAAAGAAAAATACGATAATCTTATGATTATGAGAATTGACAGAATCAAACACACAGAGATTATTGACGATTCTTTTTCCCGACCGTTTTCGGAAGTGTCTCCTTACAAATTCAGCTTTGATTCCGCCGATTATGCAAGCAAGCACTTCGGTATGTTTTCCGGCGAACCTAAGCCGATTTCTTTATTGTGCAGTAATGATATTGTCGAAAATGTGCTTGACAGGTTCGGAGAGGATGCTAATATACACAAAAACGGACCGTCAAAATTTGTTTTAAATGCCAATTCAGCCGTAAATGACGGATTAGTTTCATGGATTATTCAATTTGGAGGAAACATTCAAGTAACCTCTCCAAATGAGCTGAAAAATATGGTGCTTAAAAGGGCGGAAGAAATCAAGTCTGCATATATAATTTGATTGTTGTGCAAAATTTACAAAAAATAATCAATATTTTCTGTCCATTATCCATAGCGATACTTGAAAAAAATCTAAGTTTGTTATAAAATAAACAAGATGAAAAATGTTAATTAACAACCGAAAGGATGTAAAAAATGAGTAGTGCTTTAAACAAAATGACAGTCGAAGATTTCGATGTCAAAGGTAAGAGAGTTCTCGTTCGTTGCGACTTTAACGTTAAAATGGAAAACGGCGTTATAACAAGCGACAAGAGAATAGTAGCTTCTCTTCCCACAATTCAGTATCTTATAAAGAACGGAGCCAAGGTTATCCTTTGCTCTCATCTCGGCAGACCGAAAGGACAGGTTAATCCCGAGTTTTCTATGAAGCCCGTTGCAGCTCGTCTCTCGGAGCTTCTCGGTCTGAAAGTTAAAATGGCTGACGATGTTGTCGGCCCGAGCGCTCATGCTCTTGCCGCCTCGCTTAAAGACGGCGAAGTAATGCTTCTTGAAAATGTCCGTTTTGAACCCGGCGAGACTAAAAATGATCCCGAGCTTTCAAAGGAATTTGCTTCTCTTGCAGATCTTTATGTAAATGATGCTTTCGGTTCTGCGCACAGAGCTCATTCTTCAACTGCCGGCGTTGCCGCATATCTTCCAGCAGCATGCGGATATCTTATTCAGAAAGAAATTAAGTTTATCGGCGGAGCTTTGGAAAATCCGAAGAGACCGCTTGTTGCAATTCTCGGCGGAGCAAAGGTTTCTGATAAAATCGGCGTAATCACAAATTTAATTGACAAGTGTGATACTCTTATCATCGGCGGCGGTATGGCTTATACATTTATGAAAGCTCTCGGCCACAATATAGGTGATTCTCTTCTCGAGGCTGATAAAGTTGACCTTGCTAAGGAAATGATGGATAAGGCTAAAGCTAAAGGTATTAAATTCCTTATTCCCGTTGATAATAAGGTGGGTAAAGAGTATAAACCCGATACTGAAGCAATGGTTGTTAATTCCGACGAAATTCCCGACGGTTGGATGGGACTTGACATAGGACCTAAGACTCAGCAGCTCTTTGCCGACGCTGTTAAAGATGCCGGTACCGTAATTTGGAACGGACCTATGGGCGTTTCCGAGTGGGACAACTTTGCAGCCGGAACAATAGCAGTTGCTACCGCCATTGCTGATAGTAACGCCATTTCGATTATAGGCGGCGGAGACTCTGCGGCAGCCATACAGAAGCTTGGCTTTGCTGATAAGATGTCTCATATATCGACCGGCGGCGGTGCTTCGCTTGAATATCTTGAAGGCAAAGAACTTCCCGGTATTGCAGCTCTTAACGACAAGAAATAATAAAAATACAGGTGAGTATTTTTACTCACCTGTTAATTATGATAAAAGGAGTAATAATTATAGAATAAAACACTTACGTAAAGCTGTTATTAGCAGGCAACTGGAAAATGAATAAAACTCCGAGCGAAGCTAAGGCTCTTATTAAGGAGATGAAGCCGCTTGTAAAGGATGCAGATTGTGATGTGGTTCTCTGCGTACCTTATATTGATATCCCTGCCGCTGTTGAGGACTGCTAAAGGTTCCAATATAAAAATCGGTGTCGGAAAATATTCACTTTAAGGCTTCAGGTGCATTTACCGGCGAGGTTTACGGCAGATATGCTCAAGGAAGCAGGAGTTGAATACGTTATTGTCGGTCACTCGGAGAGAAGAACATACTTCGGTGAAACCGACCAGACCGTTAACCTTCGTGCTCTTGCAGCTTTGAACGCTGGCTTTAAGACTATTATTTGTGTCGGCGAAACACTTGAGCAGAGAGAACTTGGTTATACTGAAACTCTTTTGAAATTCCAGACTAAGATGGCACTTACAAATGTAACAAAGGAACAGCTTGCAAATGTCATAATCGCTTATGAGCCTGTTTGGGCAATCGGTACTGGCGTAACAGCCACATCCGATCAGGCTGATGAGGGTAACGGCTTTGTAAGAGCTGCTATCGAGGAAGCCTACGGTAAAGATGCTGCTGAGAGCGTAACAGTTCAGTACGGCGGTTCAATGAATGCGAAAAATGCCGAAGAACTTCTTTCTAAAGTAAATGTTGACGGCGGACTTATCGGTGGTGCGTCTCTTAAAGCCCAGGATTTCTCCGTAATAGTTGCCGCTGCTTCTAAATAATGATTGAATAGTTAGATAAGGTGATTTGAATGAAAAAACCTGTTGTTTTATGTATAATGGACGGCTTCGGCCACAACCCGTCCGATTACGGCAATGCGATAAAAGCTGCTAATACTCCGCGGTTAGATGAATTTATGAAGAATGATCCCATGACATATATCGGAGCTTCAGGAATGGATGTAGGCCTTCCGGACGGCCAAATGGGTAACAGCGAGGTAGGTCATACAAATATCGGTGCCGGCAGAGTAGTTTATCAGGAACTCACAAGAATTACTAAGGCAATAACCGACGGTGATTTCTTTAAGAATCCGGCATTTATGGGTGCGGTTGAAAATTGCAAAAAATACGGTACGGCTCTCCACTTGATAGGCCTTTTATCCGACGGCGGCGTACACAGCCACAATACTCATCTTTATGCTTTACTGGAACTCGCTAAACGTAACGGCATTAAGGACGTTTATGTTCATTGTCTTCTTGACGGTCGTGACGTACCGCCGGCATCCGGAGTTGAGTATATAAAAGAGCTTGAAGATAGAATGAGCGAAATCGGTGTTGGCAAAATTGCTACCTTAATGGGCAGATTTTATGCTATGGACCGTGACAATATGTGGGACAGAGTCGGAATGGCATACAGGGCTATGGTCAACGGTGAAGGCGTACACAATTCAAACGCCGTTGATGCAGTCGAAAAGTCTTATGAGACAATCGATGGTGACGGTAAGCATCTTACAGACGAATTTGTTATGCCCACAGTATGCTCCGAAGACGGCAAAATTAAAGAAAATGATTCTGTGGTATTCTTTAATTTCCGTCCGGACCGTGCAAGAGAAATAACAAGAGCTTTTGTGGATCCTGAATTTAAAGGATTCGAAAGGAAGTATTTCCCTCTTTATTATGTTTGCATGACTCAGTATGATGAGACTATGCCGAATGTTAAGGTCGCTTTTGCACCTGAGGCTCTTAAAAATACTATGGGAGAATATCTTTCTTCTCTCGGCAAAACACAGCTTCGTATAGCTGAGACACAAAAATATGCGCACGTTACATTTTTCTTTAACGGTGGAGAAGAAAAAGTATATCCGGGCGAAGACAGAGTCCTTATCGATTCACCCAAAATTTCAACATTTGACTTGAAGCCTGAGATGAGTGCTTATGAGGTCTGCGACGCCGCTTGTGAGAGAATACTCAGCGGAAAATACGATGTTGTAATTCTTAACTACGCTAACTGTGATATGGTGGGGCACACGGGTGTTTTCCCTGCGGCGGTAAAAGCTGTTGAAACTGTTGATGAATGCGTCGGTAAGCTTGTTGATGCAGTCAATAAGATGGGCGGCGTTACACTTATAACCGCGGACCACGGTAATGCAGATAAAATGTATGCTGAGGACGGAACACCGTTTACTGCCCACACAACCAATCCCGTTCCGTTGATTGTAGTAGGTTATGATTGCAAGCTCAAACAAAATGGCGGCAGACTCTGCGACCTTGCGCCTACAATGCTTGACATTATGGGACTTGCAAAACCTGCTGAGATGACAGGTGTTTCTCTTATTGAAAAGTAATAAGCTTCACCATTAGGGTTGCTGTAATTACACTAACCATATTGGCACACAGCGAAGCAAAAGCTGTGTGCCTTATCTTTTTTATACCTATTGCTCCGTAATAAACGGTTATTACATAAAAAGTGGTTTCAGTTGACGCCATTACAGCGGAAGCACATCTGCCTATAAATGAGTCGCAGCCATAGTCTTTTAGCAGATTTTCAAATATGCTTAGGGACCCGCTGCCTGACAGCGGAGTTAGTGTTATCAGAGGTATCAGTTCGGCAGGGATACCGATATTTGTAAAAACAGGCGTTATAAGTTTTGTGAAGTAATCGCAGAGACCCGATTTTGTAAACATATTTACTGCCAGCATCATTGCCGTAATCGCCGGGAAGATGGCCAACCCGGTTTTGAGTCCTGACGGCACGCCATCGGTAAAATCCTGAAAGACGTTTCTCTTTTTCAAGAGCGAATAACATACTGTCCCTGCAATGAAAATAATGAATATGTAAGCACCTATTTTATTCATATTTGTTACCACCGAGCATCTTTGTCAAAATAATACCTGTTGCGACCGATGCAAATGAGGCTACGAGCGAAGCCGCCACAAAGTCCAAGGGATTTGCGGCACCGTTATTTTGCCTTACAGCTGCTATTGTAGACGGAAACACCTTTAAAGCTGTTGAGTTTAAGACTACAAACATAACCATATTGTTTGTGGCTGTATATCCGTTAGGTCTGTCTTTTGCAAACTCTTTCATAACCAATATACCAAGCGGAGTCGAGGCGTTTCCAAGTCCTAACAGTCCTGCTGCCATGCTGAGACTTATCGCGTCAAAAAGTTTGCTTTTGGGTTTTACATCTTTAAATAAAAGCTTAATAATAGGGGACAGGGCCTTTGAAAATAATTTATTTAAGCCTGATTTTTCTATAATATTCATAATGCCACCCCAAAAGCAAAATACCCCTAATACAGATAGCAAAAATTCAACCGATTGTTTGCCGGATGCAATAATAGCACTTGATAAGCCCTCTGTACTGCCACAAATAAATGAAAATATTACGCTTAGAAGAATTATGGCACACCATATATAATTCATCACTTCTATCACCGATACCATGTATATTCATATGAAATGATAAATAGATATTGCATTTTCGTTGACATAATAATTTTAAAATGCTATATTATGTCAAAAGGAAGTTCCGAATGTTGCTTTTTGTTGAATGTTAGGAGTGAATATTATGAAATCTACGGGCATGGTCCGTGGAATTGATAAAATGGGCAGGGTGGTACTGCCGACCGAGACCCGTAAGCTTTTGAACCTCGTAGCAGGTAAAAGTGCCGTAGAGATATATACTGATGACGACTCCATCGTTTTAAAAAAATATGTTCCGGCGTGTATTTTTTGCGATAGTGTAGATGATATTGTAGAGTATAAAGGAAATAAAATTTGTAAGCAGTGTATTGAAAAAACTAAATGCACTTGCAGAAGAATAAAATGCGTATTTTTATTGATGCCGACGGATGTCCTGTCACCGAATCAGCCATTAATTTTTGCCAAACAACACAATATAGAGTGCTATGTTGTATGTGATACTTCTCATGAATTTTCGTTTAATTATGCAAGTGTTATTACAGTTTCAAAAGGCAAAGACAGTGCAGATTACAAAATAGTCAATCTTATATCACCCGGCGATATTGTGGTAACGCA
>ENA-OQMX01000394-OQMX01000394.1-human-gut-metagenome-genome-assembly--contig:-NODE-394-length-10293-cov-3.527149_pt1 | contig 10293 bp, 10 predicted proteins | sample MGYA00242622_ERZ504866 | MGnify/ENA primary metagenome ERZ504866 (study PRJEB26092, sample SAMD00036422) | human gut metagenome | host: Homo sapiens | study: EMG produced TPA metagenomics assembly of...
CTTTAGTCTTGTTGCTGGATTTGGTGCGGCAATAGCGGATTTCCCGCGACGATAAAGCACATATTTGGTTACAGGGGAAGGCTATGCTACCGATAATCTGATAGGACTTTCCGGTCACAAATTCTTATATTATATCAGTTATATAAACAGGTCGTATTTTGCAGGACTGCTTCCGCTGATCGTGCTTGTGGCACTGGTGCTCATCGTGGCAAGGGTAGTGCTTTCATTTGTGGATATAAGGATATCCTTGGTCAGGAAAAATGATGGATTATCCTACAGAGTATGTACACACAGGAGAGATATAGATGCGGACAGAGCAGGAAGTATAGAGTCACGCTCACTGTTATTGGCGGGGGTTATCGTGGCCGACGCCGTTCTTGCATTTGTGGGAATACAGGGGTCCGAGCTTGTAAATGCAAGATATATCTACTCGGCACTTCCTATAGTGGCTGTGTTTATGATATGGTGTATGATGAAGCTGGTTCCAGTAATAACCAGGAAGAGATGTGCAGTTGTAACCGCTGTCATATGCCTTGCATTATGTGCAGGCAGTATAGCTGTAAAGGGTGTAGACTGGCAGTACAGGGGCTACAGCGACTGGATCACAGCCTTGGAGGAGATGAAGGGACAGGACTGTATCATACTGTGTCACGGAGATGGCAAATGGAACAACGTGTACGCGGGAATGAACGTATTTTCCCAGATGGGAAGATGCCGGTATGTGTACGAGGATGATATAGACAGCATCGCTGATCTGGTGAAGGACTGCGGCGATGAGATATATGTGGCAGTCATCAATGATCCAAAAATTGAAAAGAAAAAGATACACAAGATGACTGAGAAAATAGCAGAGATAACAAAGTATACAAAGAAATCTATAGAATACAGATTTTCAGGAATACGAATTTATAAATTTAAAGCAGGTGAAACAAAATGAAAAAAGTTAGCTTGATAATTCCATGCTATAACGAAGAGCAGGCTCTTCCGATATTTGCAGGGGAGCTGGACAAGGTGAGACAGGAACTCAGGCAGTATGATTTTGAGGTTCTTATGGTAAATGATGGTTCGTCGGATAAGACTCTTGAGACCATGAAAAAGATCTCAGAGGAATACGATTATTTCAAGTATTTGTCATTTTCCAGAAACTTTGGTAAGGAGGCTGCAATGTATGCGGGCTTCTGCAATGCAGATGGGGATTACGTGGCGGTGATGGATGCCGACATGCAGGATCCGCCAAGTCTGCTCCCGGAGATGCTCGGTATACTTGAGCAGGGAGAATATGACAGTGTGGCGACCAGAAGAGTCACAAGAAAGGGCGAGCCGCCGATAAGATCATGGTTTGCGCGGATGTTCTACAAGATCATCAACAAGATATCCGACTCCGATGTCGTGGATGGCGCCAGGGATTTCAGACTTATGAAGGCAGAGATGAAGGATGCCATCGTGTCGATGTGCGAGTACAACAGATTCTCCAAGGGAATATTTGGCTGGATCGGGTTCAGGACAAAATGGCTGGAATACGAGAATGTGGAGAGAGTTGCGGGCGAGACGAAGTGGAACTTCTGGAAGCTTTTCAAATACGCACTGGACGGAATAATCAACTTCTCCGAGGCGCCGATGAGTATAGCTTCAGGATTTGGAATGTTTTGTACATTTGTCTCATTTGTCATGATGCTGTTCTTCTTCATAAGAAAGCTGGTGTGGGGAGACCCTGTTGCGGGATGGCCGTCACTTGTGTGCATCATACTGTTTATATCAGGACTCCAGTTCCTGTGCATAGGAATAATGGGCAAATATATCGCCAAGACATATATGGAGACAAAGAGCAGGCCGCATTATATAATATCTGATACCAATAAAGACGACGTGAATAAGATAAATTGATAACATTATGAAGCTGTATTGTGATGGAATGGTTATGATACAGCTTTATTTGGATGATAAGACGTTTTATGTAATATTTACATCCGTTACAGGTACATATAGTTGTAATTTGACTACTTGATAGCTTATAATTTAGATGATACTGTTTTAGTCAAATGGGGCTTATGTTTGGTAGACATGGGGGTAACATGCAATGAATCTTACAGTAAAATGTCCATCCTGCGGCGGTGTTGTGGTACTGAATCCTAAGACGAGGCAGCTGCAGTGTACGCAGTGTGATTCGGTGATCAGCAGAGGCATAGGAGAAGAAAACTCTGCCATGACCAGGAATGAGGATGGAGAGCTTGTAGATAAGAGAAGCTATAAGGCAATTCAGAAGATTGCCAGAATAAAAAGATACATAACTGATGCCACGGATACGATATACACATTGGATGAGATCAATATTGGAAAGGATGATGAATCACCAAGGTATATGGATATGAATCTATATGAATGTACATCCTGTGGTGCAAGACTTATGGTGAAATCCACGGAAACTTCCAGTTTCTGTGCGTATTGTGGGCAGCCGATGATATTGGTTGACAGAGTTAAGGATGAACTGGAGCCGGATCTTATTATTCCATTTGGAATTTCTCAGAAGAGAGCAGAACAGCTTATACGTGACAGGTTCTGTAAGGGGTGGTTTGTTCCGGATGAGATAAAGAAATTTGAGATTGATAAGATACGAGGAATATATATACCATATTGGCTGGCGTCTTATCATGTTAGAAAAAAGCTCAAGTATGTATTTCAGGAGAATGAAAAAGGCGAGCGCGTTAGTAATTATGAAAAATGCTTTGGTTCTATAGCAGTAGTTGCACAGAAAGCTGCAGACAGAACTATCACACACAATTGTATGAGAGATTGTGAGTGTACAGTTCCAAGGGTACCTGGGGATGCAACAAGAAGATTGAATGATCACATTTCGGGAAGGCTGGAACCTTATGATTTCGACAAGGCTTTGACGTTTTCTCCAGAATATCTGTCCGGATTTTACACGGACAGGTACGATGTACCAGCTGCCGAGATCGCAGCCGTTGCAAAGAGAAAGAGCAATGATGCGGTGAAGGAAGAGATGATGAGTGATGTTCCGAAAAACGCACGGGTTACTGAGGAAAAAACGGATATAAAGATGACGGATATTGAGTATGCATTGCTGCCAGCGTGGTTCATGACTTTTCGTTATCAGGGAATACTCTATACCGTGGCGGTGAATGGGCAGACCGGCAAGGTCGTGGGAAATGTCCCATCCAACAGATTTAAGGTTGGGGCATCCATAGCAATACTTATGACAGTGATGGTTGTGCTGTGTACATATGTATCTGTATTTGTTGGGGGACTTATGACGGATCTGTATAGGATAAGTGCAGATGTGGGTGATTCAAGTGGAGCTTTTATGGTATTTTCCGCGTATGTGGCTGGAGTTATATATAGTTTGGTGAGCTTCTGGCGTGCGATCAACAAGCTTCACAGATCAAGGATAGATATTCACAGATTCAGAAGCTATGGCACTATAGAATACGTTAAGGAAAGGCAGGATAAGACATGGGTTCGATAGTATTTTTGTATGTTGCAATAGGTATCGTGTGCGGGATATGCTTAACGGTATCCATAGTGATTTCTGCTCTTGTAAGATCCAACAATATTGGACAGAATGAGGAGAAAAAAGCGGAATATGTTGATTATGCCACATTTGTGTATCATGCAAAGTATGACAGTCACAGCCCGATTAACTATTTCGATGGCTATTATAAGGATTGAGTCAGATCCTTCAATATTGCACAGAAGTTTATAGAGCAATGATATGATGACAAAACCAGGGGGATTTGGTATCATATTTTTGATATATTTTCACACAGGGAAAGGAATTGGAGGTAACAGGAATGAACGAGAATCAGGATCAGCAGTTTGGTCAGCCACAGGGAAAACAGCAGGTGGCAGATCAGGCACAGACAAATCAGCAGGCGGCGGAGAACAGCCAGCCACAGGCAGATCAGCAGGCAGCGGCTTACAGCCAGCCGCAGATGAGTCAGCAGGGAGTGTACAATCAGCAAGGCTATGGCCAGCAGATGAACCAGCAGGGTGCATACAATCAGCAGGGTTACGCCAGCAGATGAACCAGCAGGGTGCATACAACCAGCAGGGCTACGGTCAGCAGATGAACCAGCAGATGTATAATCAGCAGGGTTATGGCCAGCAGATGAACCAGGGAGCATACAATCAGCAGGGCTACGGTCAGCAGATGAACCAGCAGATGTATGGTCAGCAGGGCTACGGCCAGCCACAGATGAACCAGCAGATGTACGGCCAGCAGGGCTATGCACAGCCACAGCCGAAGAAGCCATCAGCAGTGGGCAATATGATAAATGATCTTCTCAAGAATGTGATAGGTCTTTTCAAGAGCCCTGCAGATACAGCGGGTGAGATGGTTCAGAGTGACAACATGGTTCCTGGCGGAATACTTGCAGGAGTAAATGCCATCCTCTCACTTATATTTGTAACTGTCGGATTCCTCATAATGGGATTTGACTTTGGCGATTCAATAGCAAAGGGATTCTACATGTTCTTCTTCACTATAATCGCAGCAGTCATCATGACAGCAGCGGTATTTATCGCCGGAGGAATTATATTCAAGGGTGGAATCACATTTGGAAAAGCACTTAACGCCGTTGGTGTATTTGCACTTTATGAGGCAATAGCAATGGTTGCAGGAATCATATTTGAGATCATCTCAGCACTCTTCCACAAGGTTGATTTCCTCAGCGGAATCATCGGAGGCTTTGGATACATACTCTTCCTCGGAATAAGCCTTTGCGGAATCGTGATCGCAGCTCATGCGTTATTCGATAACCTTGAGACAAAATGACAACTCAAAGATATTTGCAGTTATCGCTGCTATAGTTATCTCAGTATTCCTCATCACTGTTATAGATAACATCGCAGAAAAGATATTCAGTGACAGCGCAACATGTGCAGAGCAGGTACTCAGCTACTTCAAGAACGCTGCAACAGTATTTGGTTACCGTCACTGGTAAGACATAATTTATAAATATTTTACGGGAAGCAGACAGATCTGAAAATTGACAGGTTTGTCTGCTTTTGTTAAAATATAAAGGTGTTTTTGGTGTTAACTTATATAAAAGGGTGGCAAAGATATGGTAAAGGAAAGGACGGGTTATGGTAAGAAAGGTTGGTTTAACTGACAGTGTTGGTTTTGCTTGTCTGGAAGATCTACAGTTGTCGAACTCCTATATGTGGGGTACCGCAATCAGTCTGGACTATTGTGGCAGAGAGGATTGTATAAAAGGCTGGAAGTTTGGTCCATACGTCAGAGAATCATATGTTATCCATATGGTAAAGAAGGGCAAGGGTACATTTACAATTGCGGGGAAGACTTATGAACTGGGACCTGGACAGGCGTTTATCATCAGACCTGGTGAGGAGACTACTTACAGGGCTGACGATGATGATCCATGGAGCTACATGTGGGTTGGATTTCATGGCTACAGAGCTGAAGATTTTATTGAGGCGATGGGGTATGTAAAGGGCTCACCTATCATCAAGATAGAGCAGATGGATACGTGTGCAGAATGTATCAACAAGATGCTCGAATATTCCCAGATCACACGTATAAACGAGGTGAAGAGAATGAGTGCACTGATGCTTCTCTTCGCAACCATTATGGAGGATAATGCCTCCGATGCGCAGGAATCTGATAACATTGAGTATCCAAGTAAGATATATGTAAAGGCTGCTGTCGACTTCATAACAGAGAAGTACATGAACAAGATCAAGATCGATGACATTGCGGATTTCATAGGAATCAGCAGAAGTCATCTGACAGGAAGCTTCAAGAAGGAGATGGGTGTATCTCCTCAGGAGTATCTTATCAACTTCAGATTGGAGAAAGCTGCAAGTCTTCTCCGGTCATCAAAGGAACAGATCAATATAATCGCATATCAGTGTGGTTATGAGGATTCTCTTTCTTTCTCCAAAGCATTCAAGCAGAAGTTTGGAATGAGTCCTAAGTCATTCAGGAATCTTGAGGTTGAGCTTGAGACGAATGATGCCAAGTTTGGACATGAGGCTTCGAAGCTGTAAGATATAATTGAATCAAAAAATTTGAATTAAGCAAAAGGCGGGTGTGCGATTTGTCGCACATCCGCCTTTGCTGTATTTACGATATACGGTAAAAACTACTGTCTGCCATGATATGAATTGTCAACGATAAGCTTCTTGGTCACCTTTGTGGATTCAGGATTATCCTCATCTGATTCAGATGTCTGGTCATCGCTGTGCATCCATGAAGCAGGATCGTCGTCCGTGTACTTCTTTGTGACCTCATCCAGATATGGGGTGAATGCCTTCAAAAACATGAATGATGATACATATGCTATAAGGCCAAAGCCACATACTATGAACACGAATATACCTACCATGAATACCTGAGTGCTGGATAGCAGAACATATGCAGGCAGAGTGTAGAGAACCATGATCACTATTGTAAATATGAAGTTCTTGGCTGCCAGGTAAATGGACTGCAAGAGAAGGTTCTTCAATGTGTTCTTAAAGGCACTTATGACAGGGAACAGGTAAATTGCGATGAAGCATGTCAATATCATAAGCACGACACTGGTGTAGTACATGAGCTTGTTCTCCTGTGGACCACCCTTGCCAAAAAGGTTGAAATCCAGAGTGAATATAAATGATATAAGAAGGAATAGCAGCCATGAAATCGTTGACTGTTTGAAATTATCCTTGAAGCCTTTGAAGAATAATTTCACTACACCTCCATTTTCGCCTGTCCTCTGCTTCTTTAACAGAGTGAAATACATTGCACTCATGGAAGCTCCCATGGTGACTATGGGAATACTACACAATATAAATAGAATGTTCACTATTATAATATCGCCGAGCGTTCCAAAAAATCTGGAAAACCAGCCGTCACTGCTGAAAATGTTCATAAAATTCCTCCTGATGTAAAAAGTGATAATATCGTTTGTTTAACTATAGCACAAAAAGGTATGCCAATATATAGCGAATTTTACAATTTACCATATGTATTCTACATTATACCATAAAATAGCACAAAAACAGCGAACTTAACTACTTAAAAATATACATTTGTGACAAAACCCCATGATATTTTGACATTTTTCCATGTAAAAATCTTCACCAAAATTTTATAATTCAATCATAGAAAGCACACAGAACGCCGTAAGGCGAACCGGCAGAACAGGACGCAGAATTCAGGGTATGAAAGAGAATGTGGGTGTCGTAAATCCTGCCGGTGATGTAAAAAGGAGGAAGGTTTTATGAGAAGAACAATGAAGAAAGCTGTAGCAGTAGGGCTTGCAGCAGCAACAGCATTTTCACTGTGCGCATGTGGCGGCGGTGATGGAAGCAAGGGTAGCAGTAAGGATGCACTTGAGGTGGTTATCTGGGATAACAATCAGCAGAAGGGTCTGCAGCAGATATGTGATCTCTTCACAGAAGAGACAGGAATCAAGGTTGATGTACAGGTTAAGGAGTGGGATTCATACTGGACACTTCTTGAGGCTGGAGCATCAGGTGGAGATATGCCGGATGTATTCTGGATGCACTCCAACAACTCACAGATGTACATGAAGAACAACAAGCTCTTAAAGCTCGATGACTACATTGAGAAGAGCGATAAGGTTGATATGAGCAACTACATGTCAGAGATCACAGAGCTCTACACATATGATGGCTCATATTACGCAGTACCAAAGGATTACGATACAATCGCTCTCTGGTACAACAAGAAGATGTTTGATGATGCAGGACTTTCTTATCCAGATGAGACATGGACATGGGATGACCTCTATGATGCAGCTAAGAAGCTTACTAATGGCGATCAGTACGGTTTCTGTATGAACACATCAAACGATCAGGACACATACTACAACATGGTTTACTCAATGGGCGGTTACATCGTAAATGACGATCACACAAAGTCAGGATATGACGATGCCAACACTATCAAGGCTATGGATTATGTAGGAAAGCTCCTCAAGGATTGCTGCCCACCGGCAACAACAATGTCAGAGACAGGTACAGACGTTATGTTCCAGTCAGGTACAGTAGCAATGATCACACAGGGTTCATGGATGACAGCAGGATTCCTTGACAACGAGTATCTCGTTGAGAACTGTGACGTAGCAATTCTTCCATACGACAAGACAACAGGTATGAGAACTTCTATCTGTAACGGACTTGGATGGGCTGCATCAGCAGACACAAAGAGACCAGATGACTGTTGGAAGCTTATCGAGTGGTTAGGTTCAAAGGAAATGCAGGAGAAGCAGGCTGAGCTCGGTGTAACAATGTCAGCTTACGAAGGCACATCAGACAAGTGGGTTAACTGCACAGACAAGTTCAACCTCAACGCTTACCTTGATATCACAAAGGATTCAACAGTTTCAGGTGTTACAAATGAGCTCGTGCTCAGACCTTACACATACAATTCAACAGTATGGTCACAGGCTGCACAGACATTCTTCGCAGATGCATGGGCAGATCCATCAAAGATGGAGCAGTCATGTAAGGACTTCGCAGTTCAGATGAACCAGTACATCGATGAGGAAGACAAGTAATCCTACAGAGCATTTATAAGATAACATAACAGTGGGTAGGATGAAGGTCCTGCCCATTGCTTACCAGAAACAATGGGGTGTTAATTACAGTATAAATGATAAGAGGAGGGATTTTATGTCAGATAACAACAAGAAAGTTGAAGAAAAAGCGGCTGAGATAATTCAGGCTACAGAGACACAGACAGTTAAGCCGGCAGCAGCAGAAAATAAAGAGTTCAAGAAAAAGAAGTCAACAACATGGGAAAGAAACCAGCGCAAATGGGGCTGGGCATTCATCCTCCCAACAATGATAGGAATCATCGTACTTAACTTATGGCCTATAGTACAGACAATATATCAGTCATTCTGTAAGGTTGGATCATTCGGAGATTCATCATTTGCAGGATTTGCAAATTACAAGAAGATGTTTGCTGACCCTGAGGTATGGCAGTCACTTCTCAATACATTCAAGTATGCGATCATCGAGGTTCCATTCTCAATTGCAATTGCACTTATACTTGCAGTATTCCTGAATCGTAAGATGCATGGAAGAACAATATACAGAGCAATATTTTTCCTGCCAATGGTAGTTGCACCAGCAGCCGTAGCCATGGTATGGAGATGGTTATACAATTCACAGTTCGGTCTGTTAAACCACATCCTTGGTGCAAAGATCGAGTGGATATCCAATCCAAAGATCGCATGGATTTCAGTTGCAATCATCGGTGTATGGTCGATCATTGGTTACAACATGGTTCTGTTCCTTGCAGGACTTCAGGAGATACCTAAGGATTACTACGAGGCAGCAGATATTGACGGAGCATCAGGAGTAAGATCATTCTTCAAGATCACTCTTCCACTTCTCTCCCCTACAGTATTCTTCGTACTCGTAACAAGAGTAATCGGAGCACTTCAGGTATTCGACCTTGTATACATGGTAATGGATATTTCCAATCCGGCCCTCAAGAAGACAGAATCCATCGTATATCTGTTCTACCAGTACTCATTCCAGAATGGTAACAAGGGTTATGGATCAGCAATAGTAGTTCTTCTTCTCGCAGTCATCATGGTACTTACAGTATTCCAGATGATCGGTCAGAAGAAGTGGGTTCATTATAACTAGGAAGGGGGAATCGATATGACAAGAGGCGTACAGTTTAAGAGAAGAATGCAGAGATTATTGATTCACCTCATTCTGATCATATTCTCAATCATTATGATAGTGCCATTTGTATGGATGACACTCACAGCATTTAAGACAGTAACAGAGGCAACTTCGGTAAGTCCATTCGTAATATTCCCATCACAGTGGCGTACAGACGCGTTCACTACTGTTTGGAATAATATGAACTTCCTTGTTCTCTACAAGAACACATTACTGCTCATATTCTTTAGAGTTGTGTGTGCATGTCTCACAGCAACACTCGCAGGATATGCATTTGCAAGACTTAAGTTCAAGGGCAGAGACTTTATGTTCTCCCTGATACTTTTCCAGATGATGATTCCTTCACAGATATTCATCATCCCACAGTTCCTGATGATCAGTAAGATGGGACTGACAAATACAATGTTCGCCCTGGTATTCCCAGGTATCGTAACAGCGTTTGGTACTTTCCTGCTCAAGCAGGCTTACATGGGACTTCCTGGAGATCTCGAGGAGGCAGCAAGACTTGACGGATGTAACATTCCAAAGCATTCGTGTTCGTATGGCTCACTTGCAAGATCATCGATGGTTGCCCTGGTATATTCACAGCAGTGTTCGCATTCAAGG
>ENA-OQMX01000395-OQMX01000395.1-human-gut-metagenome-genome-assembly--contig:-NODE-395-length-10280-cov-3.431498_pt1 | contig 10280 bp, 11 predicted proteins | sample MGYA00242622_ERZ504866 | MGnify/ENA primary metagenome ERZ504866 (study PRJEB26092, sample SAMD00036422) | human gut metagenome | host: Homo sapiens | study: EMG produced TPA metagenomics assembly of...
GTATTTCGGAAATCTTTACGGGTCTGTGTTCCTCTACCGATTTTCTTGCGGCAAGACCTATCTTTACAGACTGAAGGCCTGCGTGAATACCCACGGGAACCTCGGTATCGTTTATGACCGCCTCTGTGAATTGACGCATTTCCTCGGAGAATGAGCCCATATATCTCTCAAGGAAGAAGAAGAGCGGCTTTTCGCCGGTAACGCCGTCAGCGTTTGATATTACCGCCGAGGATACGGTGTCGTTGCTCGTCGCAACCATACCCTTAGAGCCGAAAAGCTCGGCGCGCTGGTCATAGCCGTAAGCCGCCTTGCGCGAATTGTCTATAACCGCCAAAGCGCCGTTTGCCATTTTCATGGTTATGATTGCCGTGTCAACGTCGCCCTGCTCGCCTATGGCCGGGTCAACGAGCACCGCGGAGTTTACATAAAGCTCTTCAACGTCGCTGTCGGTGAGGAAACACGCCATATCGAAATCGTGAATCGTCATATCGAGGAAGATACCTCCCGACACCTTTATGTATGCGGGATTCGGCGGTTCGGGGTCGCGCGAGGTGATTTTCAGTATGTGCGCTTCACCTATTTTTCCGTCGTCATAAGCCTTGCGTATAGCGGCAAAATTATGGTCAAAGCGGCGGTTGAAGCCCACCTGAAACTTAATATCCGGATGCTCCTTTAAAGCGTCTGCGACGGCTTGGATTTTTTCGATTGAGTGGTCAACCGGCTTCTCGCAGAAAACGTGCTTTCCGGCGTTTATGGCTTCTATCGAAATTGCGGCGTGTGTGTCGGTTGAGGAGCAGACAAGAACGGCGTCAATATCCTTGTCGTTCAAAATGTCCTTATAGTCTTTTGTCACCTTTGAAACCCCATAGCTTCTTATAAGCTTTTCGGTTTCTTCGTTCATAAACGGATCTGCCATTGCGGTTACCGTTGCATTTTTTACGTGGTAGGAGATTGACTCAAGATGCACCTTGCCAATGCGTCCTGCGCCGATGATGCCGATTTTTAACATAATTATCACATAACCTTTCAGGCAACAAATAGTTATTTAAAATCACCCTGCGTCCCGTGTTGCCCTGACAGGTATAACCGGTGATTTCTGCTGTTTCAAAATTGTGCCGTCGGCAAATTTTGAGTGAAATATGATTTAAACAGCGAGATTTATACTGTTTGTATCCGAAAAATTATTTACAAAGTCTGTCGTAAATCTTCAATATATCTTCAACGGATATATCCTTTATCGTATTAGACGGTGAGCCGGATGCGAAGGCATCCTCTGCCATTTTCGGCATCGCTTTGCGGAAATCTACAAGGTCGATTCCGTAGCCCGATACGCTCGGTATGCCGCAGATGTCGCAAAGCTCCTTGCAGGCATCAACGAATTTCCTTGCTGCGGCGGAGTCGGAATCGTCGCTTGCGGCTTTTCCTATTGCCCGTGCCATATCGGCAAAGCGCTTTTCTGCGCCGTCGCAAACGTAGTCGAAGCATTCCGCCATAAGCATGGCGTTGCTTATTCCGTGCGGCACATGGAACAGCGCGCCTATCGGTCGTGACATACCGTGAATTACGGTAACGGAAGCATTGTTGAACGCCGTGCCGGCTTCAAGAGCCGCAAGGCTCATTTGCTCTCTTGCCTCAATGTTTTGGGGCTCGCGATAAGCCGTGGGGAGATATTTGAAAATTCTTTTTACCGCGCTGATAGCGAGATCGTCCGTCATTGGCTGTGCTTTTCTTGATGTGTACGCCTCGCTTGCGTGGCAAAGTGCGTCAAGTCCGGTAGCGGCCGTAACGGACGGCGGAGCGGTCATGGTAAACGCCGGATCGTCTATTGCAAGGTCGGGCATAAGGACTGCGCCCTTTAAGAGCATTTTTATGTCCTTTTCCGTGTTTGTTATGATTGTAAACTGCGTAGCCTCCGAGCCGGTACCGCTCGTTGTCGGTATTGCTACCATTGGCGGAGTGGGGACGGTAATAACATTGCCGAGAAAATCGTTGACGGAGCAGCCGCTTGTCGCAACCGCACCTATTGCCTTCATAGCATCTATCGGCGAGCCGCCGCCTACGGCTATCAGAAAGTCACATTTTTCGTTGTTCCATACCTTTAAGCCCGCTTCGATAATCCTGTCGGTGGGCTCGCTTATGACGCCGTCAAAAATTGCGTACTGAGTGTCTCCTTTGTCAAGTATATCCGTAATCTTTGCGGTGTTGCCGAGCTTTACCATCATGGGGTCGGTAACCACAAGAGCTTTTTTGCCCAAGGCGCATATATGCTCTGCTGCGGTCGATAAGGCGTTTTCACCGTAAAAAATTTGTTTCGGCATAATAAATTGAAAACTCATTTCTTAACCTCCGCTAAATTAAAGACCGGCTTTTTCGGCAATGTATTTTCTTGCCTTGAGCGCGTATTCAAACGGGTTTGCTTTGGCAGGGTCCTGCTCCGCCTCTACGAGAACGTAGCCCTCATAGCCGCTGTCCGCAAGAATATCGAATATCGGGCCGAAGTCTATTGCGCCGTCGCCGGGAACCGTGAACGTTCCGAGCCGCACGCCTTCAAGGAAGCTGAGGTTTTCCTTCTTAACCTTATCTATTACCTCGGGGCGAATATCCTTTAAGTGCACGTGTTTTACTCTGTTTGCGTATTTTTTTCAAAACGCCGATATAATCCTCGCCGCAGTATGCAAGATGACCCGAATCATATAAAAGACTGAAAAGCTCGGGGTCGGTATTTTCCATAAGACGGTCTATTTCGGCGGCGGTCTGAACAACTGTGCCCATATGATGATGATATGTAAGGGCTATGCCCATATCCTTTGCGACCTTGCCGAGACGGTTTACGCCGTCGCAAAGGCGAGCCCATTCGTCATCGTTCATTATATATTTGTCTTTGAAAACCGACTTATCGGTGCCCTGTATAGAGTAGCTCTGCTCCGAAATGCCGACAACCCTTGCGCCCATTTCTTTAAGAAAAGAAATATGGTCTGTAAAGTCTTTTTCTACTTCATCATACGGTTTCGTAAGAAGAAATGAAGAAAACCAAGCATTGCAAATTTGCATATTGCGAAGCGAGAGAGCTTTTTTGAGTGCGGGTATGTTGTCTCGCGGATACTTGTTGCCGACTTCGCAGCCGGTAAATCCGGCAAGAGCCATTTCGGAAATACACTGTTCAAAGGTGTTTTCCGAGCCTAAATCGGGCATATCGTCATTTGTCCAAGCGATAGGTGCAATACCTAATTTAACTTTGTTCTTATCAAGCATATCAATATTTCCTCGCTTTACTTTCGTTTTCTTTTTATTTTTGTAAGCCTCGTTGACTGCCTTGTTGTCGGAGGTTGACGCCACGCCGACATTCCACCATGCGCCATAGCCGTCTGTCATGGTTTTCGGCAAAACCTTAATGTCTATAAGCGTCGAAACCTTAGAATCAAGGCTGTCACGAAGTGCATTTTCAAGCTGTTCAAGAGTTCTTGCCGTGTACGTTTTAACTCCGTAGCCTTCAGCACTTTTTGCAAAATCGATAGGAACAAGGTCGCCGAGCAGATCTCCGTTTTCGTCACGGAAGCGGAATTCCGTTGCGAGATTGCCTATTCCGTTTGACATTTCAAGATTGTTTATACAGCCGAAGCCGCTGTTGTCAAACAGCAGTACGTTATTTTTTTATGCTCCTGGATTGATGTGACAAGCTCTGAGTGCAGCATAAGATAGCTGCCGTCGCCGCACATCGCATACACCTCTTTTTGCGGCTCTGCAAGCTTTGAGCCCAACGCGCCCGCGATTTCATAGCCCATACAGGAGTAGCCGTATTCCATGTTGTAGGAATATCTGCTGTCCGAGGTCCACATTCTTTGGAGATCTCCCGGCAGAGAACCTGCGGAGCCTACGCAAATCGCATCGTGGGGAATGATCTCGCGTATTTTTTCGACTGCCGCCACCTGCGTTATTGTGCCGAACTTCTCTGCAAACTCCGGAACGGAGCGTTCGTACTGAGCTTTTATAAGTGTGGTGAAGCTTTCGTTGTAGCTGTATTTTGCAAAGCGTTCCATCTCATCGTTCCAGCACTTTTTTGCCTTTGCGATTTCATCGGTGTATTTTGTTCTGTATTCGTGAGACGACAAAGCCTTGCCGAGAGCAATTATTCCGAGTTTTGCGTCCGCGACGAGCTTTACGGCACCTAATTTGTACGCGTCAAAGCGGGAAGTGTTAATGGTTATAAATTTTGCGTCGCTTCTGAAAAGGCTCTTTGAGCCGGTGGTAAAGTCGGAAAAACGAGTGCCTATGCCGAGAATGACGTCGGCGCATTTTGCAATGTCGTTTCCTGCCGAATTACCCGTGACTCCGAGTCCGCCGAGGTTCAGCGGGTCGCTTGAGAGACAGGCGGTTTTGCCGCTCTGTGTTTCGGCAAAGGGAATGCCGAATGATTTGCAGAACATCTCAAGTGCTTCTCCTGCCTCGGAATATCTTACTCCGCCGCCGCAGATAACAAGCGGCTTTTCGGCGTTTAAAAGAATTTCGGCTATATCGTTAACCTCGTCGAGAGAGGGGACGATTCTTGTAATTTTATGCACTCTCTTTGCGAGAAATTCGTCGGGGAAGTCATAGCTTTCACCCTCGACGTCCTGCGGAAGAGAAATACATACGGCACCCGTTTCTGCCGTATCGGTTAAAACGCGCATTGCGTTTATCATGGCAGACATCAACTGCTCCGGACGTGAAATTCTGTCCCAATATCTTGTGACCGCCTTGTAAGCGTCATTTGTCGTTGTGGCAAGCGAATTTACCTGCTCAAATTGCTGAAGTACGGGGTCCGGCTGGCGTGACGCGAAGGAATCTGCGGGAAACAGCAAAAGCGGAATGTGGTTTACCGTAGCCGTTGCGGCGGCAGTTATCATATTTGCGGCACCGGGACCTATGGAAGAAGAACAGGCTATTATTTTTCTGCGATTATTCTGTTTTGCAAATGCGGTGGCAACGTGTGCCATGCCCTGCTCGTTTTTGCCTTGATAAACCGTGAGTTCGCCTCTGTCGGAGTCAAGTGCCTCGCCGAGTCCGCAAACTATTCCGTGACCGAATATCGTAAAAATTCCGTCAACGAATTTTGTCTCCTTGCCGTCAAACGAAACGTATTGATTGTCAAGGAATTTTACGAGAGCCTGCGCGGTAGTCATATATGCCATAGTTTTATCTCCTTATTTATCGTCTAAAAGCCATTTGTGCTCCGGTGCGTCTATTCTTGTCTTTCTCCACGGGTCGCCGTCAAGATGCCTTATCATCCAAACATAGCACATTTTATATCCGGGAGCCGCTGCCTGCTGATGTGTATGCATAGGTGTTATGCAAAGACAGCCCTTGTCACCCACCTTATAGCAATCGTCTCCGTTAAAGCCGACGCCGAAGCCCTGCGGCTTATCAAATTCGTAGTAGTAGACCTCGGGCTGCGGATGATAATGCGGCGGATAGCTCGTCCAGCAGCCGGGCTTGTGGAAAACCTCGCCCAAGACAAGATTTGAATACGGAGCATTTTCATAGTCAAACACCGTAAGCACCTGTCTGTCGGCCGTGCCGCCCCATTGGTCTGCGCCGAAGTGCTGAACTGTCATATCCTCGCCTTTATATAATGAACGCCGAAATCGTTTGAGTTATCAGTTTGCTCAATTACAATTCTCGACTCCTCGTTCGCCTTAACCGTTACTGTGTTATTCCTTGCAAAATGAATTGCCGTTGCCTTGTCAAGAAACGGAGAACGTCTCTTTGCATTTTCGGTTTTTTCGTCAAAAACAAAATCGACATCTCCCGCCATCAAAAGCAGAGCCGTTTCATTTTCCGCTTCGCAAAAGGTCATGGTTTCGCCCGCTTTGAGAATTTTAACTCTTATATCCATCAGCATATCGGAGTTTTTGCCGTTTCTCTCGCAGAGGATTTTTTTCATTGTTTTGGTTGAATTTAGGATTTTCGTACATACATTACCCTCGTTTATATAAATTAAACTTTTACCTTATCATCCGTAAGCGAAGCACTTGCGGTTTTTATCGGTATTTCTTCACCGAGATAGGTGGGCTCGGGCTCAGCTATACAATAAAAGAAATCCTTTACCCTTGCCGCCGCTTCTCTTATGTTATTTTTGACGGGATATTTGAGCTCCTCCCTGTCAAGACCGTAAGCCTCAATGCCAAGCTGCCTTGCAACATACACAGCCCTGTAAAGATGGTATTTTTGCGTTACAATAAGCACTTTTTGGACCTTGAAAACATCTCTTGCCCGATACATTGACTCATAGGTTGAAAAACCTGCATGGTCAATATACACGCAATCAGCCGAAATACCGTTTTCAACAAGGTAATCCTTCATAGCGTTTACCTCGTCATAGCTTTTCGTGCCGTGATCCCCCGAAACAAGGAATCTGTCGCTGCAACCTTTATTGTATGCTTCAAGAGAAAAATCAAGTCTTTCCTTTAGCATAGGCGACGGCTTGCCGCTCCAAAGCCCTGCACCAAGTACCAAAATACAATCATAGCTGTCCGCTTTTAATTCGTCTACGGTAACAAAATTCTTTTTAGAAAAAGAAATCATATATGCGTTAATGCCGATTACTGCCGCAAAAAGCAAAATACAAACACATAAAATCGTTCCGACAACACCTTTGAAAATCTTGTTTTTGAACAGTTTTTTCATCTTGAGCCTTCCTGCAAATCAAAAAAGGGAGCGGAATGATTTACACCCTTGCAATCATTTCACCGTATTCTTCTTTTTCTTTCTTAATAAAGTCCTTGACCGCTTCGACAGAGGGCATATCCTGTGAGCAAGCGTGAGAAGCTACAAGCATAGCCGCCGAAGCCGAGCCGAATTCGAGAGCGTCGATTATATCATAGCCCTCAAAAAGTCCATAAAGGAATGCGGAAGCGTAACCGTCTCCGCCGCCGAAGGATTTAAGGAGTTTAACGGGGAACGGCTTAATGTTATAGCTTTCGCCGTCATTTGTATAAGCTGTCGAGCCCTCCTTACCGTGCTTGATTACCACAATTTTAGCATTTTGCGAATGCCAATATTTAGCTGTTTCCTCGTCGGACATACCCTGCTTTATGAGCTTTTCGGTAAGGTCGTATTCCTCACGAGAGCCGAGAATAATATCAGCCTCACGGGCAACTGCGGAGTAATAGATTGATATTTCGTCGTCGTTTTTCCAATTATATGCACGGTAGTCAATATCAAAAATAATCGGAATACAATTTCTCTTTGCAAGCATAACAGCCTTGAGCGCCGCCTCTCTCGACGGGCTTTCGCAAAGAGCGGTGCCTGAAATCAAAAGAGCCTTACCCTGCTTGATGTATTCCTCGTCAATATCGGAAACCTCCAATTTTAAGTCGGCCGCATCGTTGCGATACATAACTATGGAGCTTTCGGTTTCGGATTTAATTTCGGTAAATGTAAGGCCGATTTTCTCACCGTTTTCACATCTCTTAACTCTTGATGTGTCAATTCCCTCTTTCTCAAAGAAATCGGTTACGAATGTGCCGAGCTGGTCATCGGAAACACGGGCAAAAAATCCGCATTTTTTACCGAGTCTCGCAAGTCCTACCGCTATATTTGCGGGAGAGCCGCCGAGGTATCTCTTAAAGGTGGTACTTTCGTTAAGAGGGCAGTAATAATCGACGGGATTCAAGTCAACCGCAATTCTGCCCAAAAGAATAAGGTCATATTTTTTTGAAGAATCAAATTCTATGTATTTCATAATTGTCTCCTTAATTATTCCATATTGAAAACTTTAATATGTCTTTTAACATTTTGATAAACTCCCTCAACCTCACAGGCGGAGAGCTCAAAATAATTGGCTTTTTCCTTGCTATCACAATAAGTCTTTGCATAAGATGCCAAGCTGTCAAAGGAAGCTGTTGCTATATTTATCTTGCGAACACCGAGTGAAATCGCCCTCTGGAACTGCTCGTCGCTTATACCCGTACCGCCGTGAAGCACAAGCGGTGTATTGACTTTTTTATGTATTTCCTCAAGCACGTCAAAGCGAAGCTCGGGAAGTACGGGATAATTTCCGTGCGCATTGCCTATTGCCACGGCAAGTGCGTCAACTCCCGTTTCATCACAAAAGCGTTTAGCGTCATCGGGGTTTGTGCAAAGAATTTTGTGGCTTTTGCCCTCGCCCTCGTTTCCGCCGACAACTCCCAATTCGGCTTCAACGGTTGCGCCGTATTCCTTTGCGGTTTCAACGACGCCTTTTACCGTTTTAATATTTTCCTCAAGCGGTAAAAGCGAGCCGTCAAGCATTACCGACGTAAAGCCTATATCAAGAGCCTGTTCAACCGTTTCGACATTTAATCCGTGGTCAAGGTGCACCGCAATATCGACATTGGCATTTTCAGCCGCCGAAATCATCATCGGTCCCATCAATTCCAAAGGCGAACTTTTAAGTCTTACCTCCGCTATTTGCAAAATAATGGGGGTTTCAAGTTCCTCCGCCGCCTTGACGGCGCCCATTACCATTTCCATATTGCCTACGGAAAAGGCACCTATGGCAACACCTTTTTCTTCGGCGCGCGCAAGCAGCTCTTTCATAGCAACAAGTGACAAAAATAACACGTACCTTTCGAGATATTATATACAACATACTAAAAATATATGTATAATTATAACACGTTCGGGGTGTATTTCAATGTTTGAAGCAGTAAAAAAAGATTTGCAAAATCTGTATAAAATAACGAGAAAAGCGTCCCTTGCGTAAAACAAGGAACGCTTAATAATTGCATATGTATGCAGGCTTTTGTTATGCTCCGGCTTTTTTCTGCTTTTTGTCGGGCAAAACTATTTCGCCGGCTTTAACAAGCGAGAATTTGGCAACGCCCGGGCCTATGATGGAGTAGATAAACGTCGAGCAGAGTATTACCGTGCGAAGCTGCGGAGCATAGTCGGGTACCATGCTTGAGGCGACGGCGATAAGACCGAGCGCAACACCTGCCTGCGGCATCAGCGTGGGGCCTAACCATTTGCATACTTTATCGGGCTGATGCGTAATTTTTCCGCTGACATATGAGCCGAGCATTTTACCTATAACTCTTACCACCACATAGATTATTCCGATAAAGCCGATGGATTTAAGTGCCGATACGTCGAACCCAGCGCCCGAAATTACAAAGAACATCATGTATATAGGCGGAGTGAAGCCCTCCGAGACTTTTACAACGTCGTCGGAATCGTGGATTATGTTTGTAAGCACTGCGCCGAGGCACATACATGCGAGCAGGCTTGAACCCTTGAGCAACGTGGCGAGATAATATGTAAGCGCCACCATACCGAGTATAACGCAAATACGGTTGGAGTGTTTTTAAACCACTTCAGAAGAACCTTCATCACAAGAGCTAAAACAAAGCCGATAACTGCCGAAATCAGCACTTGATAAAACGGGTCGAGTATTGAGAGAACGAGGCTCCTGTCGCCTTTTCCGTTCATGGCGGTGACTATTGTGCTTGCAAAGCCGAAGCCTATAAGCGCCACGGCATCGTCAAGGGCGACAACGCTTAAAAGGAGTGATGTCAAGGGACCCTTTGCCTTATACTGATTTATTACCATTATTGTTTGGGCGGGTGCTGTTGCGGCGGCAATTGCACCGAGCAAAATCGACAGCTTTAAGTCAACCTTGCATATAATCAACGTTACCGTAAGAAGTATTACGGCACCCATGGCTTCAAAAATAGCAACTATTATGGGTGCGCTGCCTACCTTTTTAAAATAGTCAAGGCTGAAATCGCAACCGACGGAAAATGCTATAAACGACAGCGCAATATCTGATATTATTGCGAATTCGTCTATCATATTTTGGTCTACGATGTTAAACAGCGACGGGCCGAAAACAAGCCCGGCTATAAGATAACCGGTTACGTTGGGGAGCTTTATGAATTTACACAGCCTGCCGAAAAGAAGCCCCGATATCATCATCAAAGCGACTGTGGCAAGTGTTTTAATTTCCATCCTTATACAATCCTTTCACGTAACTTATCGGAACGGTGAAAACCACTCCGGTATCGGGCTTGGAAAGATCGCCTATAACATCCTCAATGGCCTTTACGGCATTTTCAACGTGATCGTCGTTTACTGCGGCGATTATAAGATTGCTGTTCTCGCGTTCAGGCTTTAAAAATGCCCTCATCGCACCGAAAAACGGAACCTCGCCCTCGTCGCTGTGAGACGCCAAAAGATGAACCATTCCCTTGCTGTCAAGTATGGTAGCACCGTGTATGTCGTGATCCGCAAAAGCTCGTCAGTATATCGTCCAGCATTTCGGA
>ENA-OQMX01000402-OQMX01000402.1-human-gut-metagenome-genome-assembly--contig:-NODE-402-length-10188-cov-2.700328_pt1 | contig 10188 bp, 8 predicted proteins | sample MGYA00242622_ERZ504866 | MGnify/ENA primary metagenome ERZ504866 (study PRJEB26092, sample SAMD00036422) | human gut metagenome | host: Homo sapiens | study: EMG produced TPA metagenomics assembly of...
CAAGACCTATGCATGTAATATGCAAGGCATTTGACGAGAATATGGAGGAGTTTACAGTCGAGGGAGAGGGACTTCTGGCGAGAGCTATCTGCCACGAGCTTGATCATCTTGACGGAAAACTCTACAAGGATCTTGTCGAGGATGGCCTTCATGAGGTAGAGCAGAATTAAGAGATACTTAACCTATAACAAGGAGGACATGCAGATGAGAGTTATATATATGGGAACCCCTGATTTTGCCGTGCACGCACTTGTATCCATAGTGGAAGCGGGACATGACGTTGTGGCATGCTTTACGCAGCCGGACAGGGCAAAGGGAAGGAGCAAAAAGCTTCAACCGACACCGGTGAAGGTACAGGCAATGGAATATGATATTCCGGTATATCAGCCGGTGAAGCTCCGTGAGCAGGAGAACGTGGACATCATCAGAGCGTATGCACCTGATGTGATAGTTGTGGCAGCATATGGCCAGATACTTCCTGAGAGCATACTCAATATTCCGAAGTACGGATGTGTCAATATCCATGCATCGCTGCTCCCGAAGTACCGCGGTGCGGCGCCTATCGAGTGGGCGATCATTGACGGCAAGAAGGAGACCGGAGTCACCACCATGTACATGGCAAAGGGACTTGATACCGGAGATATGATAGAACATTCGATTGTGTCTATCGGTGACGATGACACTGGAGAGACATTGACGGACAAGCTTGCGGCAAGCGGTGCGCAGCTTATACTGTCAACCCTTGAAAAGCTTGAGAATGGAACTGCGGTCCGGACACCTCAGGATGACAGCCTGAGCTGTTACGCTTCCATGTTGAACAAGGGTATGGGAGATATAGATTTCAGTGAGCCGGCAGAGAAGATAGAGAGACTTGTGAGAGGCCTTCAGCCATGGCCTTGTGCATACACAAGGATAGGCGGCAAGAATGTCAAGATATATGGGGCAAAGGTAGTGAGCCGTGAGGATGGCATTGCACCGGGTGAGATAACCATGGTGACCAAGAAGACATTTGCCATAGCGTGTGGACAGGATGCACTCCAGATAACAAGATTGCAGCCTGAGGGCAAGAAGCTTATGGATGCGGCGGCGTTCCTTGCGGGCAATAAACTCACAGCCGGAGAGCACATCTGATCAAATATATCTGATGAAGAATGGACAAGAGGTAGAATGGATACAAAGACTCGAGAGGTGGTTCTGACCACATTACTGGACATTGAGAAAAATCATACATTTTCAAATATAGCACTTGGAACGGCACTCCGCGCCAACCAGTTCATGAGCAAACAGGACAGGGCGTACATCACGAGAATGGTCGAGGGAGTCACAGAGCAGAGGATAAAGCTGGACTACATAATAAACCAGTTCTCCAAAACAAAGGTGAACAAGTGCAAGCCGCTCATAAGATGCGTCCTCAGGATGGGAACTTACGAGCTGTTCTTTATGGACTCTGTTCCGGATTCGGCTGCCTGCAACTTGTCGGTGAAGCTGGCGGTGGATCATGGATTTGGAAGCCTCAGAGGCTTTGTCAACGGAGTGCTCAGAAATATCGCAAGAAACAGGGATGGTATAAAATACCCTGATAAGAACACATCATCTTTGGAATACTATTCGGTTGAATATTCAGTTCCTGTGGAGCTTGTGGAGATACTGCTGCAGGACTATGACAGAGAAACGGTGGACAGGATACTCGGAAGCAGCTACGAAATGCGTCCGACATCCATAAGGGTGAATACAGACAGGATAAGCGTTGATGAAGTCGAGAGGAAGCTGGAGGCCGCTGGAATAGAGACAGTGCGAGGAAGCCTGAATGACACATCACTTCTTATAAAGGGATATGATTATGTCAGAAGGATCCCAGGATTCATGGATGGAGAATTTGTTGTACAGGATCAGAGTTCGTGTCTGGCTGTAAGGGCAGCAGGTATACAGAATGGAGATCTGGTGGTGGATGTGTGTGCAGCACCGGGCGGCAAAACCATGTATGCCGCAAGTCTTGCGGGACAGACAGGAAGGGTTATCTCAAGGGATCTCACCGAGAACAAGACGGAGCTCATAGAGGAGAACGTGGACAGACTTGGACTGACAAATGTCACTGTCGAGGCATGGGATGCGAGAGACCTTGATGAGAACTTTGTCGGAAAGGCTGATGTGGTAATAGCAGACCTTCCGTGTTCGGGACTTGGCATAATGGGCAGGAAGAACGATATCAAGTACAATGTGACAGGTGACAGCATAGACGAGCTGGCACAGCTTCAAAGGGATATTCTTGACACTGTATCCAGATATGTGAAAACGGGTGGAACACTGGTGTATTCGACATGTACTATAGACAGCAGGGAGAATCAGAACAATGTTAAGTGGTTTGCGGAAAATCATGATTTTGAGACTGTGAGTATAGATGAGATTGTACCGGGGCACGGCGGCGATAAAGGATATGTAACTCTGTTACAGGGAGTCGATGAGTGTGATGGATTTTTCATATCGAAGTTCGTGCGTACAAAATAGATAGAACATGTATAAAAGATTGGACAGAGTATGGAAGTAAAGGATAGAGAAGATAAGGATATTAGACAGCCGGATCTGAAATCAATGAATATGGAAGAACTCAGGAACTGGGTCACCGGTGCCGGTCAGCCGGCATTCAGGGCGAAGCAGATATATCAGTGGTTTCATGTGAAGCTTGCGGACGGAACGGAGGAGATGACCAATCTGCCGAAAAGCCTCAGAGAGAAGATGGATGAATATGGAATATATGGTGTGAGCGTTGTCACCAGACTCATTTCAGAGGATGACGGCACAAATAAATTCCTGTTCAGACTCCATGATGGGAATGTCATAGAGAGCGTGCTCATGAAGTACAAGCATGGCAATTCCGTGTGCATATCATCCCAGGTGGGCTGCCGTATGGGCTGCAGGTTCTGTGCATCGACCATAGGCGGGCTGGTGAGGAATCTCACAGCGTCCGAGATGCTGTCACAGATATACAGCATCCAGAAGATAACAGGTGAGCGTGTGTCAAATGTGGTCGTGATGGGAACAGGAGAGCCGCTGGATAACTTTGACAATCTTGTCAGGTTCATAGAGATGCTGACGGACGAGAATGGACTGAACATAAGCCAGAGAAATGTCACAGTGTCGAGCTGCGGTTTAGTGCCTGAGATAAAGAGGCTTGCGGATATGGGGCTTTCCATTACATTTGCATTGTCGCTTCACGCGCCAAATGACGAGGACAGAAGGGCACTCATGCCGATAGCCAACAGATACAGCATTGCAGAGGTTCTGGACGCCTGTGATTATTACTTTGATAGGACGGGCAGGAGGATAACATTTGAGTATTCTCTTGTAAAAGGGCAGAATGACAGCCCTGAGAAGGCATGCGAGCTGGCGCGTCTCATAAGGGGAAGAAACTGCCATGTGAACCTCATCCCCGTAAATCCGATCAAGGAGAGGGATTACGAGAGGGCGGATAACAGCGCCATTGAGAATTTCAAAAATATTCTGGAGAGAAACCAGATAACAGCTACGGTGCGAAGAAGCATGGGGCGTGACATAGACGCAGCGTGCGGACAGCTCCGCCGTAAATATGAGGAGGAGAACAAGACGGATAAATAGTTCGTCTTGTTCTTTTTTATGTGTTGTGCTAAAATAGGCAAGGTGGCGTATCAGATAATATTTTAGGCTGATGGAGAGAATATATGAAATCATTTGGAATAACAGATGTTGGAAAAAAGCGTTCCATGAATCAGGACAGCATATTTTATACAGATGAGCCAATAGGGGCTATCAGCAATCTGTACATAGTTGCGGATGGCATGGGCGGTCATAAGGCCGGGGACGTTGCATCCAGAACGGCGATTGAAGCCGCAGTTGAATATATAAGTGAAAGCGAGATAAGCAATCCTGTATCGCTGCTCAAGAGGGCGATAATATATGCCAATGACAAGGTGTATAAGCTTGCGCTCAGCAATCCGGAGGATTACGCAGGTATGGGAACGACATTTGTAGCTGCAGTGATCGATGATGGAATCATGTATGTCGCGAATATAGGTGACAGCAGATTATATATAGTTAACAATGAGATAAGACAGGTCACACTTGATCACTCATTGGTTGAGGAGCTGATAAGGAATGGTCAGCTCGACAGGAATAAGGGACGGAATCATCCAGAGAAGAACATTATAACCCGAGCACTTGGAATAGGTGATGATGTGGTTCCGGATTTCTTTGAAGTAGAACTTTCAGCGGATGATAAGATCCTTCTATGTTCTGATGGTTTGTCGAACATGATAGAGGACGACGAGATTCGGGACATTGTATCAGAGTCGGATGATCTTAAGACAGTCGGTGAGAAGCTGGTGGAGAGAGCGAATTACTACGGCGGCAAGGACAATATATCTGCCGTTGTAGCTGCGATAGATTGGGAGGAATAAATTGGTATGTTAAATCCGGGAACGATGCTCAGCGGTCGTTATGAGATCATAGAATTGGTTGGATCTGGCGGTATGTCAGAGGTATATAAGGCAAAATGTCATGTGTTAAACAGATATGTTGCCATAAAGGTGCTTAAGCCTGAGTTCAGCTCAGACGTTAATTTTGTTACAAAGTTCAGGATAGAGGCCCAGTCTGCGGCGGGGCTGTCACATCCTAATATTGTGAATGTATACGATGTCGGTGAGGACAACGGAATATATTATATAGTAATGGAGCTTGTGGAGGGAACCACCCTCAAGGAATATATACAGGCCCACGGCAGAATAGAGCCTATGCAGGCGATCGATTTTGCCATACAGATAGCCCAGGGACTTCAGGCAGCCCATGAGCATCACACGATACACAGAGATATAAAGCCTCAGAACATCATCATGTCGAACAACGGCACGCTGAAGGTTACTGATTTCGGAATCGCAAGAGCCGCATCGTCAAGCACGACCACGACAAATGCGATGGGTAGTGTTCACTACATATCACCGGAGCAGGCAAGGGGCGGATTCTCAGATGAGAGAAGTGATATTTATTCACTCGGTATCACCATGTATGAGATGCTCACAGGACATGTTCCATTTGAAGGCGAGAACAATGTGGCTATAGCGCTGATGCACATTCAGGGCGAGATGGTATCACCTAGGGAGTATTACCCGGATATACCTACAAGCCTTGAGAAGATCATAAGAAAGTGTACACAGAAGAAGCCGGAGAGACGATATCTCACAGCAAATGCGCTTATAGCTGATCTCAACAGAGTAAAAGAGAATCCTAATATAGATTGTATAGTGGTGCCTAAGACCAGCGTTCCTACATCCCCTACCATTGAGATGACAAAGCAGGAGATGGAGATGATCAAGACCGGAAGACAGGTCGATAAGGCAGATACTACGGAGATTCCACCTGTAAGTCCGAGAACGTCAGAGATCAAGGCTAACGTGCCAGTTATGCCGCCGTCACAGTTCGACGATCTGTTCCCAGATGACGACGATGAAGAGGATGATACGGACGAGTCAGTGGCAGATGATGGAGAACAGGAGCAGGAATACGATGGAGAAGAGGAGCTTGATCCAAGACTTAAGAAGATAATCATGGTATCAAGTATTGCCATCGCGGTGGTTCTTGCCATACTTGCCATACTTCTCATAGGCAAGATAGCCGGCTGGAATATTCTGGGCGGTAAGGGTAAGACGGAGGAAAGCACCGATGTCATAACCACAGAGGGAGCGAACGACACAACTGCACAGGAGACAGTACCTATGGTCAATGTAGTAGGTCTGTATAAGACTGCGGCTGAGGAGCAGATGAAGAAGAATGGCTTCACCAACTATACATTTGTGGAGAAGACAGATGCCACAGTTGAGAAGGGCTATGTAATATCACAGAGTATAGATGATGGAACATCCATAACAAAGGATACACAGATAACTATTTACGTGTCATCGGGCAAGGAAAAGACCAAGGTGCCGGATGTTTTCGGATATGAGGACAGTCAGGCCACAACATTGCTCGAGGAGGCAGGACTTAAGGTGACACATGGCTATGCGTACGATGATAATGTTGAGAAGGATCATGTAATATCCTCAGATCCTGTTGCCGGAACAGAGGTTGAGGAGGGCTCAACAGTCAAGATAATCATCAGTAACGGTAAGGAGACGAAGAAGATCGCAGTTCCTAACCTCAAGGGTATGTCTGAGGCAGATGCAGCAGATAAGCTTCAGGAGGTCAACCTGGTAGGCAATCCAAGCTATGAGTACAGCGATGATGTGAAGGAAGGCCAGGTAATATCACAGGATCCTGAGGTCAACACTGAGGTTGACGAGGGAACTACCGTGTCATATGTTGTCAGTAAGGGACCTCAGAAGGTTACATACTCTGTATCTTTCAGCGGTTCAATATCGAATATAGAGTTTGATTTTGATACATTTGGAAGTGTGATAGTTGACATCTCATACACAATAGGCAGACAGACATTCTCTGTATACAGCGGCAAGGCTGGTGCAGGAGACTTCCCTATCAATATAGATGGAGTTGAGGGTCCTACAGGACTTGAGAGCAACCAGGGATCATTCTCTGTGACCATCACGGATTCAGAGGGAATAGATGTCACATCAAGCTTTAACACGGGCGGTTTGTCCGCTACATTTACACAGGAGAGTAATTAGTAGTGGCAGAGATCATATCAGGAAAGATAATCAAAGGAATCGGTGGATTCTATTATATAGACGCCGAGGATGGACATTTGTACGAATGTAAGGCGAAGGGCATCTTCAGAACAAAAAGGTCAAGCCCCTTGTCGGAGATAATGTGAATATAGAGATACTTGATCCTGAGAACAATCTAGGTAATATCGTTGAGATATTGCCTAGATTTAACTCTTTAATAAGACCTGCTGTGGCAAATGTGGATCAGACGATCATAATATTTGCCGTGAGCGAGCCTGAGCCGAACTTTAACCTACTTGACAGATTCCTTGTCAGCATGGAGAAAAGCGGTGTTGAGACTATCATTTGTTTTAACAAGACGGATCTTTCGCCGGACAATATGGAGGCTTGCAGATCATACAGCAAGAGCGGGTATGAGACAATCTTCATAAGTGCCAGGGAAGGCGAGGGCATAGACAGGCTCAGGGAGATCATAAAAGACCGCACAACGGTGTTTGCGGGGCCATCGGGAGTCGGCAAGTCGTCTACTCTCAATGCGATCAAGCCAGAGGCGGAGGCCCAGACAGGCGCTATAAGTGACAAGATAAAGCGTGGCAAGCACACCACGAGACATTCTGAGCTCATGCACATTGGCGGCAGGACATATATTATGGACACCCCGGGCTTTTCATCGCTCTATGTTGATTCCATAGAGGCGGAGGATCTCAAGGAGTATTTCCCGGATATTGCGGCATATACGGGAAAGTGCAGATTCAACATGTGCAATCATGTCAGTGAGCCGGATTGTCTGGTAAAGCAGGCGGTTGCGGACGGAGAGATAAGCCGTATAAGATACGAAGATTATGTAATGATATATAACGACTTAAAAGAAAAGAGGAAATGGTAATGATAATTCTTTCACCTTCATTATTGTCAGTTGATTTTGCACATATTGCGGACGGCATTGCGGAGCTTGACAGAGCGAAAGTTCCTGCGCTGCACCTTGACGTTATGGACGGTGCGTTTGTTCCGAACATATCATTTGGTGCGCCTGTCATAAAGTGTCTCAGAAAAGAGACGAACATGATATTTGACGTGCATCTCATGATAGAGGAGCCGGACAGATATCTTGAGGATTTCAAGAAGGCAGGTGCTGACTGGGTAACCGTACATGCAGAGAGCTGTAAGCATCTGCACAGAACCGTTGCCAGGATACATGAGCTTGGAATGAAGGCCGGAGTGGCACTCAATCCGGCAACTCCTGTATCAGTGCTTGACTATGTGATAGACGATCTGGATATGGTACTTGTTATGAGTGTCAATCCGGGATTCGGCGGACAGTCATTCATTCCTTCAGCACTCAGAAAGGTGGCTGAGGTCAGAAAAATGGCAGATGACAGAGGCCTTGAGCTCAATATAGAGGTGGATGGTGGAGTCAATTTGAAGAATGTGGGTGACGTCATAGAAGCCGGTGCAAATGTCATAGTTGCCGGTTCTGCGGTATTTGGCGGAGATGCCTACGAGAACAGCTGCAGCTTTCTCAAAGTATTTGAGAAATATGAGGCATAGATAATAAAGGGCAAATAGTGATATGAAAAGTTATATTATAATATCCGGAGGCAGAGTTGATCTGTATTCACTTCAGGGAATCATGGACAGACACCTTGAAAGCAGCAGAGTGATAGCTGTGGACAAGGGTATAGAGACCTGCAATAAGATAGGAATAGTACCAGATGTGATCGTGGGTGACTTCGATTCAGCCAGCAAGGTGACTGTGGGCGTGTACAGGAAGATGGCTAAAAAGATGCACTCCATACAGTTTGTTGATCTGGACACACACAAGGACTTCACGGATACTCATGTAGCCATCATGCATGCCATGGAGGAAGGTGCTACGGATATTTATATATCGGGGGCCACAGGAACGAGACTTGACCATACGATGGCAAACATAGGACTGCTCAAGGAGTGTGCAGATAAAGGCGTAAATGCGTATATAGAGGATGACCATAATGTAATAACCATGATAAATTCCAGTGCCGGAATAAGCCGGCTGGAGGGATACGATTATATATCTTTTATACCGTACGGTGGATGCGTCACGGGGGTAACACTTACAGGGTTTGAATACAACGTGGAGAATCGTACATTTGAGATAGGAGACAGCCTTGGAGTGAGCAACCGGGTTGTATCGGAGGATGCAAGGATAGAGATAGAAGATGGCTATATGATCGTCAATTACAGCCGTGACTGATATGGTTTAAAAGACCAGGCATATAAACTACAATATAAATATAACGAAAAAGCTCTGCACAGTGTATTATCTGTGCAGAGCTTTTTCACATAGCAGTTTGTTATATTCCTTTACTTTTTCTTGGAGTTCTTTTTACCCTTTTCAGGATATTTCTCATTTATCTTTTCTTTTATCTTTTCGTGCCTGTCGGCTACTTTGTTTTTGCTGATGACTTTTTCTTCAGGTCGGACTTCTGGTTGTTCCTTGACTCATTCTTTTGCTCGTCGCCGGAAACCTTAGCTTTGTTATCAGGTTCATCAGGTGTTGTTAACTCACGGAGTTCGCGGATGCTTGCATCAAAGCCTTCTGTTATCGGATCGGCATACATGGATGAATAATATGCATACAGAGCCTTGTATTCCTCAGATGTCTTGTATCCGGTGATGTAGATGTGTCCGTGCATCTCGTCCATATGGATACCCCTGATCTTCTTGGCAATGTGAAGGCCGATGTTCTTACAGTGGCTTCCGATCCTGTCAAGACTTGTGAGAATGTCAACCAGTGCAAATCCTCCAGGGATACCACATTCGCCCATCTGAAGTCTCACAACGTGGTGATCCTTTATAAGCTCTGTTATCTCGCTGATGGTCTGTGCAAGTGGCTCTATTCTTGATATTGCCTGAAGATCGTCCTCCTTGAAGGCGTTCAGAGTCATATCAATAATATTGTTAGTCGCCTTGAGCGCTGTATGGATCTCCTTCATTCCCTGATCTGAGAAGTTTATCTTCTGATCTATTATATTTCTCGATACAACGAGAAGATTCTCACAGTGGTCACCAATCCTTTCCATATCACTCAGACTGGTTCAGAAGCTCAGACACATCAAAGTCGTTCGGATCTGGACATGTTGTTCTGTGATGTTACCTTGAGGAGGAAGTTGTTGAGTGAGCTCTCACATTTGTCTATGAAATCCTCATTCTCCTCGAGTTTGGCGGCATCTTCTTCATTGAAATCACTGATGAGTCTGCATGCTATTGCAAAGTTCTCTCTTATGCAGTCAGCCATGGCAAACATGACATTTCTTGCCTGTGAAATAGCGATGGAAGGGGTAGCGATAAGTCTCGGATCCAGTGTGGCGAGCTCTTTGTCGATCTTGGACTCCTCGTCGTCCCTGATGATCTTTCCTGTAAGTTTTGCCACCTGATTGGAGAATGGCAGAAGTATCAGGCTTATGATAAAGTTGAACAGGAAGTGGACGTTTGCAATGTTACCACGGTTTACGACCTTGTCCATGAAAGGCATGTCTATGAAAAGCTGAAGTCCGTATAT
>ENA-OQMX01000404-OQMX01000404.1-human-gut-metagenome-genome-assembly--contig:-NODE-404-length-10171-cov-3.126045_pt1 | contig 10171 bp, 11 predicted proteins | sample MGYA00242622_ERZ504866 | MGnify/ENA primary metagenome ERZ504866 (study PRJEB26092, sample SAMD00036422) | human gut metagenome | host: Homo sapiens | study: EMG produced TPA metagenomics assembly of...
GCAAAAAATATGCTGAATATGATATAATGATTTTGGTAGATGTCATAACATTTCCGTGAACATTCCACCTTAATGTTTTTTTGTTTAACGTTTACCACCTTTTTTCAGCAAAACCCCACGGCGAAAGCTGTGGGGTTTTTGTGTCGTGCGAGTTAATCTCTGGGGTTTCGTTCTCCCATTTATGGACAGCATCCTTGAACGCCATTACGCTGATGATTTTGGCTACACTTTCGCCTTTTCTGAAGCCTTTGCCACGTCCGCCGTAAAGATTGATAACTTTGTACAACTCCTCGGCAAAAGGTTTTACGGTAGCCTCGATGATAGCATCGGTCTGTTGTTCTCTTTCAGCCTCAAGCATTTTAGCCTTGGATTTTTCGCCTCCGCGCAATTCGGCAATGAAATTCTTTACCGCGATACGCTCGGTATCAGTCAGCTTAAAGGATGTTACCCTTGCTCCAGCGGGGAGCTCTCTTTTACGGCCTGCACCCTCTCTGGCACCGCCGGCTTTGATAGAATTTTTAACATTTTCCATAACAAATACCTCCTTGTCTTACAAACGGTAATAATGAATTTGAAATTTCTATAATTATAATACTACGTTCGAGAAAATATGTCAACTATAAAATGAGAAAATATGATAAGGTAATACTAAAAGAGCGACTTGCTTTTGTAATTATCTATGTGAAGCTATATTCTCATAGTAGCAGTCAGTCTGCAATAAAAAAGCCGTTGGTCAAACCAACGGCTTAGTAAATTCTGGTGGAGATAAGCGGGATCGAACCGCTGACCTCTTGAATGCCATTCAAGCGCTCTCCCAGCTGAGCTATACCCCCATATTCAATGCATAAAATAATAACACATCATTTTATGTTTTGCAACGATTTTCACGAGTTTTAACCATGCAAAAGAACAATATCGTCCGATTAGACAAAAATTCACGAAAATGATTGTGAATATGCACGAAAATGTTAATGCAACATTACAATTACGTCATTATATGATATAATAACCTCACGAAACGAAAACAAAATCAAAGATTTTGACCGTTTCGGAGAACATTGAATGACTAAATTGCGGCTTTCGCCGCCGCACTTCGTGCCGTCCCTGCTGCCGCAGGATATTTATGATATAATAATTAAATTAAAAGCCTGATGATTCGGGCTTAAATTATTATAAATCTCTCATATGAGGTGTCATTATGGACTTTTTAACCAATGAATACAGCTTTAAATCAGCATCGGGGCTCTGCGATATATATGCTCAGTCGGCTTCCCCCGCGGACTACGGAAGCGTAAAAGGCGTGGTTCAGATAACGCATGGAATGGCTGAGCACTCTAACCGCTACGGAAGATTTGCCGTTGAGCTTTGTAAAAACGGTTATGCCGTATTTATATGCGACCTTTTGGGGCACGGCAATTCCGTCAGCGACGACAGCGAGCTCGGCTACTTCGGTGAAAACGGCGTTGAAAGCCTTGTTGACGATATGAAGCAATTAAACGACATAGCAAGACGCGAATATCCGGGACTCCCTGTGTACCTTTTCGGACACAGCATGGGTTCGTTCCTCTCACGCGCATATACTGCAAAATATCCCGACACCATAGACGGTACGATATGGTGCGGAACAAGCGGTGCCAACCCTGCCGCAGGTCTTGGTGCAGCCTTGGCAAGAGCAATTGAAAAGCGCAGCGGCGACCATCATCGTTCGGACTTTCTCAATTCGCTCGCCTTCGGAAAATACAACAAGCGCACCGAAAACGAAACACAATTCGACTGGCTTTCGAAGGACAAGGAAGAGGTTAAAAAATACATAGACGACGACTACTGCGGCTTTGTCTTTACCGCAAACGGCTTTGAAACTCTGTTTTCGCTTTTGAAGCAAATCTCGGGCAAGGACTGGTACCGCGCGGTTCCGAATGATAAGCCGATATTTTTAATTGCCGGCGAAAACGACCCTGTCGGCGAATACGGCAAGGGTGTAACCGAGGTATTCATGACATTGAAAAAGACCGGGCATAGTTCGGTCGAAATGAAGCTTTACCCCGGCGACAGACATGAGCTGCTTAACGAAATCGACCGTGACGCCGTAACCAAAGACATCACAGATTGGCTCAACAGGCAGACAAAAAGCTCGCACGTTGAAAATGCCGCCGAGGCCGTCTCCGAAAAGTAAGACGCACTTGTCATTTTAGACAAACGGCATTACTTTATTTTGTGATACTTGTTGATGTATCCAATTTTAAAATTCCGCGGTTTTTGGTATTGATTTTTTCTGTCGTAAAAAGTAAAATTACAGTATAGTTTTTGTGCTGACGGAGGTATAAGAATGCTTTTTATCAAAAGCCTTTACGGAAATGATTTGATGAATTCGCAAATACTCTGCCGTTGTGCAAAATTATACCGCAGCAAAATAGGTGCGGCAAAAATGAAAAAACGCAATAGTTGCGAAAAAATGTATTATTAAAGAACGGCGTAGTATAAAACTACGCCGCTTTATATTTTACCGGAGGAACAAAAGATGAAAAAAGTTGCAATAATCATGGGCTCTGACAGCGATCTGCCCACAGCCGAAAAAGCGGCAACAGAGCTTAAAAAGCTCGAAATACCCTTTGAGGTTCACGTGATGTCGGCACACCGCACACCGGACGAGGCGTCGGCCTTTTCAAAGAACGCCGAGGAAAACGGATTCGGAGTTATAATTTCAATAGCCGGTATGGCGGCTCATCTCGGCGGAGTGCTTGCCGCCAACACCGTTTTACCGGTAATAGGCGTTCCGGTGGGTTCGTCATTCGGCGGACTCGACGCACTTTTGGCCACGGTACAGATGCCGTCCGGCATTCCCGTAGCCACGGTGGCTTTGGGCGGAGGCAAAAACGCCGCAATTCTCGCGGCTCAAATGCTTGCTCTCTCCGACGACTCTCTTCGGGAGAAGCTGCGCGGTATGAGAAAAGAAATGGCCGAAGCGGTTCGTGAAAAAGATGATATAATTTCAAATCAATTTAAAAACTAAAACAGAAGGAGATATACAAATTATGAAAAAGCTTGAACAGCTCTATGAAGGTAAGGCAAAAAAGGTTTTTGCAACGGATGAGGACGGCGTTGTAATAGTTGATTATAAAGACGACGCAACCGCTTTTAACGGCGAGAAAAAAGGAACCATAATGGGTAAGGGCGTAGTTAACAACAAAATGTCAAACTATGTATTCGGTCTGCTCGAAAAGGACGGAGTTCCCACTCATTTTATAAAGGAGCTCAGCGACCGTGAAACCGCCGTTAAAAAGGTTTCAATAGTTCCGCTTGAGGTAATAGTAAGAAATGTGGCCGCAGGCAGCTTTTCAAAGAGAATGGGCGTTCCCGAGGGAAAAGAGCTCCTCTGCCCCATTCTTGAATTCAGCTACAAAACGATGAGCTCGGCGATCCGTTTATCAACGACGATTATGCGCTCGCACTCGGACTTGCGACTCAGGACGAAATCGACACAATAAAGAATTACACAAGAAAAGTAAACGAGTGCCTCAAAAAGTATTTCCTCTCTGCCGGAATGAAGCTTATTGACTTTAAAATCGAATTCGGCAGACTTCCCGACGGCACAATAATCCTTGCCGACGAAATATCGCCCGACACTTGCCGTCTCTGGGATGTCAAGACAAACGAGAAGCTCGATAAGGACCGCTTCCGCCGCGATCTCGGCAATGTGGAAGAAGCTTACAACGAAGTATTCCGTCGTCTCGGCCTTAAAGACTAAGCAGTTTACAAAAGCAATTTACGAGGTATTATATGTTTGACAGTATTCATGAGGAGTGCGGCGTTTTCGGTATATACTCCGAAGAGACCGCAGACGTGGCGTCCGCGGCATATTATGCGCTCTTTGCACTTCAACACCGCGGTCAGGAGAGCTGCGGAATAGCGGTAAATGACGACGGCGTTATTAACTGCTACAAGGATGCGGGGCTTGTAAATGACGTGTTCAGCCGTGAAAAACTTGCTTCGCTCGGTATGGGGCAAATGGCTGTCGGTCACGTCCGCTACGGCACCACGGGAGGCGGCTCACGAGAGAACGCGCAACCGATGGTAGTAAACCACATAAAGGGCAGCATGGCTCTCGCTCACAACGGCAATCTTACAAATGCCGCCGAGCTTCGCAGAGAACTTGAGATGAGCGGTTCGATTTTTCACTCGACAAGCGACACCGAGGTTATTTCATACATCATAACCAAGGAGCGAATTGCCGCTCCGTCAATTGAGGCGGCGGTCTTTTCGGCAATGTACCGCCTAAAGGGAGCTTATTCTCTTATCATAATGTCGCCGTCAAAGCTCATAGCGGCGCGTGACCCGCTCGGATTTCGTCCGCTTTGCATAGGCAAAAAGGGCGGTAAAACGATATTCGCTTCCGAATCTTGTGCTTTATCCACTCTCGGTGCAGAATATGTACGCGATGTGCGCCCCGGCGAAATAGTGGTTATCGACAAATACGGTATGCGCTCAATAGAGGGTCATTGCTCCGACCGCAAAAAGGCTCTTTGCGTATTTGAATATATATATTTCGCACGTCCCGATTCCGTTATCGAGGGTGCTTCGGTACATTTGGCAAGGCAGAAGGCCGGAGAATTTCTCGCCGAAGAGCATCCCGTTGACGCCGACGTTGTAATAGGTGTGCCCGACAGCGGTCTTGACGCCGCAATGGGATATGCCAAAAAATCGGGAATCCCCTACGGTATGGGCTTTATCAAAAACAAATATATAGGCAGGTCGTTTATACAGCCGACTCAGGAGCAGCGCGAAAGCGATGTCAGGATAAAGCTCAATGTGATAGGTTCCACAGTAAAGGGCAAAAGAGTTGTTATGATAGACGACTCAATAGTCCGAGGAACAACAAGTGCGAGAATAGTTAAACAGCTCCGCGACGCAGGGGCAAAAGAGGTCCACGTGCGCGTTTCGGCTCCCCCGTTCAGGCATCCGTGCTATTTCGGAACGGATATAGACTCGGCCGAAAACCTTATAGCAAACAACCATTCAATAGATGAAATCCGCGAAATAATCGGTGCGGATTCGCTCGGATTTCTCAGCGAAGAACACGTCTTTGAGCTTGCCGACGGCTGCAAGCTCGACTTCTGTGCCGCCTGCTTCAACGGCAAGTATCCGATTGAAATACCTGCCGACACCAACAAAACTCAGTTTGAAAAGAAGATAAGCGAAAAGAATGAAAAGGAGAATTTATAATGGAAAAGAGCTTTTCCGAGAGCTACAAGGCTGCCGGTGTTGACATAACCGCCGGATACAAGTCAGTTGAGCTTATGAAACAGCATATCAAAAGGACTCTCACCTCGGGAGCAATGTCGGATATAGGCGGCTTCGGCGGACTCTTTGACCTCAAGGATGAGATGTGCTCGGAGCCGATACTCGTAAGCGGCACCGACGGCGTAGGCACAAAGCTTAAAATCGCTATGCTTTTAGACAAACACGACACCATAGGCATAGACTGCGTTGCAATGTGCGTAAACGACGTTATCTGCTGTGGTGCAAAACCTCTTTTCTTCCTTGATTACATCGCTTGCGGAAAAAACTATCCCGAAAAGATAGCATCAATAGTATCGGGCGTTGCAGAAGGCTGCGTCAGAGCCGGCTGTGCTCTCATAGGCGGTGAAACAGCCGAGCATCCCGGTATGATGCCCGAGGACGACTACGACCTTGCCGGATTCACGGTAGGCATAGTTAACAAGCCCGATGTATTTGACAACAAATCGGTAAAGGCCGGCGACGTTATAATCGCCCTGCCCTCAAGCGGCGTACATTCAAACGGATTTTCGCTTGTCAGAAAGGTATTCGATTTTGACAAGGGTGGTATAGATAAGACGTATGACGAGCTCGGCTCGACCATAGGCGAGGCTCTTTTAACTCCCACCGAGATATATGTAAAGCCCGTGCTTGCGCTCGCAAAGGAAGTTAAAATTAAGGCTGTATCGCACATAACCGGCGGCGGCTTTTATGAGAATATTCCGAGAAGCCTGCCGGAAGGCATAACCGCTGTTATCGAGAAAAAAGCTCTTAAAATACTCCCCGTATTCGATATTATCGAAAAAACCGGCAACATTCCGGAAAGGGATATGTTCAACACCTTTAATATGGGCGTTGGAATGAGCATAACAGTTGCCCCAGAGGACGCCGACAGGGCCGTAAGAATCCTTCGCGAAAGCGGCACAGATGCATATATCATAGGTGAAACCGCAAGCGGCGAAGACGGTGTTAAAATATGCTGAAGACAAAAATAGCCGTCTTTGTTTCCGGCGGCGGAACAAATTTTGAGGCTCTTATAAACGCTCAGGAAAACGGTAAGATACCGCATGGCGAGATAGTTTTGATGGTGTCCTCCTCAAAGACTGCATACGCGCTCAAAAGAGCCGAAAATCACGGTATAAAATCCGTTGTATGCTCAAAAAAAGAGCTCGGAAGCCAGGAAAGCTTTGAAGAAGAGATTTTAAAAAATCTCGAAGAAAACGATATTCAGTTAATTGTTCTTGCGGGCTTTATGTCAATACTCTCAAAGGAGTTCACAAAAAAGTACGAAAACCGAATCATAAACATTCACCCGTCGCTTATACCGTCGTTTTGCGGTGAGGGCTTCTACGGGCTTCATGTTCACGAAGCAGCTCTGAAAAAGGGCGTTAAGGTTACGGGCGCTACGGTGCATATAGTAAACGAGATTCCCGACGGCGGACCGATTATTATGCAAAGGGCAGTTTATGTTGAGGAAAATGACACTCCCGAGATACTTCAAAAACGCGTTATGGAGCAGGCGGAGTGGAAAATTCTCCCCGAGTCGGTCGAGCTTATGTGCTCAGGTAAAGTAAAAATCGAAAACGGCAGAACATACTGCAATGAATGAGAACAAATTCACGGGTAAGGCGGAGCTTTATTCGAAGTATCGTCCGTCATATCCCGAAAAGCTTATTGATTGGCTTTACGAAATGACTAACGCCGAAGCCGTGGCGGATATAGGCGCAGGCACAGGAATTTTCACATCTGCGCTGCTCAAAAAGCCGTGGAGCGTAACGGCGGTTGAACCTAACTCGGATATGCTCTCGGTTCTCAAAAAAGCTTTGGGCGACAAGGTAAAAACGGTTGTTGCCTCAGCGGAAAGCACAACGCTTAACGCCAAAAGTATTAACCTGATAACCGTTGCCCAAGCGTTTCATTGGTTCGATAAGGCGAGGTTCAAGGCGGAGTGCCGACGGATATTAACTCATGACGGACACCTTGCTATCGTGTGGAATTCAAGATGTCAGAACAGTCTTGAAGAAGAGCGCAACAAAATCTGTATGAAATATTGCGACTGCTACCGAAGCGGTCATGTCAAGACAGGTTATGATGACTTTGACGGCGACTCATTTTTAAGAAACGAATATTTTAAAAACACCGATTTTTTAAGACTTGAAAATGAGAGATTTGTCACAAAGGAACAGTTTATCGGCGACAATCTTTCCCGTTCGTATGCGCCGCGGCGTGATGACAGCGGCTATGACGGCTTTGTTTGTGAGCTTGAAAATGCTTTTTCAAAACATGAAAAAGGCGGCAAGGTTTCACAAAATTATATTACCGAGTGTTATCTCGGTTCATTTTAATAAATTTTGAAAGGATATTGCTTCATGGAGATAAAATCTATTAAGGAAGAGCTTAATTCTCTCGCATATCACGGTAGGGGAATTATGATAGGAAAGAGTGCAGACGGCAAAAAGGCTGTTATGGCTTATTTCATTATGGGCAGAAGCGAGAACAGCAGAAACCGTGTGTTCGTTGAGGACGGCGAAGGTATTCGCACTCAGGCTTTCGACGAGTCCAAGATGGTTGACCCCCACCTTATCATCTACGCTCCCGTAAGAGTTCTCGGTAACAAAACTATTGTTACAAACGGCGACCAGACCGATACAATTTATGAGCTTATGGACAAGCAGATGACCTTTGAGCAGTCGCTTCGCACAAGAGAGTTTGAGGATGACGCTCCTAATTTCACGCCGAGAATATCGGGCATTATCCACATAGACAACGGCGAAATGAACTACGCCATGTCAATCCTTAAATCGGCAGACGGCGACGGCAGCTCTTGTCAGAGATACACCTATGCGTATCAAAATCCACTCTGCGGTAAAGCAAAATTTATCCACACTTATAAATGCGACGGAAATCCGCTTCCGAGCTTTGAAGGCGAGCCGAAAACGCTTGAGCTTCCCGACACGGATATTGATACTCTTACAAAGCTTATCTGGGAAAATCTCAACGAGGACAACAAGGTTTCGCTTTTCGTAAGATTTATTGACATTGAAACAAACGAATACACCCAAAGAATCATCAACAAAAACAATTAAGAAGTGACTTTACGGAGGTCTGAAATGAAAGAGATCGAACTTAAATACGGCTGTAACCCAAACCAAAAGCCGTCTAAAAATTTTTATGGCGGACGGCAGAGACTTACCGGTTACCGTTTTAAACGGCAGACCCGGCTATATTAACTTCCTCGACGCGCTGAACAGCTATCAGCTTGTAAAAGAATTGGAATCCGCCATCGGTCTTCCTGCGGCTGCTTCCTTTAAGCATGTCAGCCCTGCAGGCGCGGCTGTCGGCTTGCCGCTCTCCGATACGCTCAGAAAAATTTACTGGGTTGACGACGATGCGGTTCTCTCCCCTCTCGCATCAGCTTATGCAAGAGCAAGAGGCACAGACAGGATGTCGTCCTTCGGCGATTGGATAGCGCTCTCAGACACATGTGACGTTCCCACGGCACTGCTTATAAAGCATGAGGTTTCCGACGGTATAATTGCTCCCGGATACGAAAAAGAGGCTCTTGAAATACTCAAATCCAAGAAAAAGGGAAATTACAATATAGTTGAAATAGACCCCGAATACAAGCCCGCTCCGATAGAACATAAGGACGTTTACGGCGTTACCTTTGAGCAGGGCAGAAACGAATTAAAAATTGACGAAAGCTCACTTTTAAACATAGTCACCGAAAGTAAGGAGCTTCCCGAAAGTGCAAAGCGCGACCTTATAATTTCGCTTATCACGCTCAAATACACACAGTCCAACTCCGTATGCTATGCAAAAGACGGTCAGACCATAGGCGTTGGCGCCGGTCAGCAGTCAAGAATTCACTGCACACGCTTAGCCGGCAGCAAAGCCGACAATTGGCATTTAAGACAGCATCCTAAGGTTCTCGCTCTCGACTTTATAAAGTCCATCGGCAGACCCAACAGAGATAACGCCATTGATGTATACATCTCCGACGACTATGAGGACGTAATCGGCGATGATGTTTGGCAGAACACCTTTAACACTCGCCCCGAACCCCTCACAAAGGAAGAAAAAAAGGCTTGGCTCGCACAGTTTCACGATGTATCGCTCGGCTCGGACGCATTTTTCCCGTTTGACGACAACATAGAGCGTGCAAGAAGAAGCGGTGTTTCGTATATAGTTGAACCGGGCGGCTCCATACGTGACGACATCGTAATTGACTGCTGCAACAAGCACGGCATTACCATGGCATTCACAGGAATACGTCTTTTCCATCACTGATAAAACAATAAGAGGTTTCTAAAATGAAAATACTTGTAGTCGGCGCGGGCGGAAGAGAACACGCCATAATTAAAAAGCTGAAGGAAAATCCGGAGGTCACCGAGATTTTTGCGTGCCCCGGAAACGGCGGCATAGCAAAAGACGCGGAATGCGTTAACATAAGTGCCACGGATTTAGACGGCATTACGGATTTTGCCGTTAAAATGAACATTGATTTCTGCGTAGTGGCACCTGATGACCCGCTCGTATTAGGATTGGTGGATATTCTCGAAAGCAAGGGAATACCGTGCTTCGGTCCGTCTAAAAAAGCGGCCATAATCGAGGGGAGCAAGGTTTTCTCAAAAAATCTTATGAAAAAATACGGTATCCCGACAGCGGGCTATGAAGTTTTTTCGGATCCCGAAGAAGCGCTCTCTTACATAAAAGAAAAAAATGAATATCCGACCGTTATTAAGGCGGACGGTCTTGCCCTCGGAAAAGGTGTTATAATAGCCGAATCCGAGGAGCAGGCAGAGGACGCCGTAAAAACAATAATGGAGGATAAAAAGTTCGGTGATAGCGGCAACAATGTCGTTATCGAGGAATTTTTAACGGGTCCCGAGGTTTC
>ENA-OQMX01000406-OQMX01000406.1-human-gut-metagenome-genome-assembly--contig:-NODE-406-length-10142-cov-3.214478_pt1 | contig 10142 bp, 9 predicted proteins | sample MGYA00242622_ERZ504866 | MGnify/ENA primary metagenome ERZ504866 (study PRJEB26092, sample SAMD00036422) | human gut metagenome | host: Homo sapiens | study: EMG produced TPA metagenomics assembly of...
CCCTGGGAGAGCATCTTCCTCATCAACCTACCCATTGGCGTCATCTCGTTTATCGTGGGGCTCTACACGCTGCCGCATGTTAAGCCGGAGGCTGGCGAGCGCCCCATGTCCCTGATCGAGGCCGCTCGTCGCTGTTTTGCAAATTCGGCCTTCACCATCAACCTTGCCTGCATGCTCATCGTGTTCGTTGGCATTGGCGCATCCGAGTTTATCCTGCCGTTCTATTTTCAGGATGCTCATGGGTTTGGGTCTGACGTTTCGGGCCTGCTGTTTTTGGCACTGCCGATGGTGAATGCCTTTATCGGCCCGCTTTCGGGAACGGTTTCGGACCGTGTTGGCTGCGAGGGTCCTACGGCGGTTGGTCTGGGCGTGTACGTGTGCGGCCTCTTCGCGGTGAGCACGCTCGACGAGCGCTCTTCTATCCCTGTGATCGTGTGCTGCGTCGCATTTATGTCGTGCGGTACGTCGATTTTCCAGAGCCCCAACAACTCGCTGTATATGGGTTCAGCCCCGCGCGAGGCACTTGGTTTTGCAGGCAGCTTGGGCAGTTTGGCGCGCTACGCCGGCATGGCACTCGGCATTACGGTGGCGTCGAATATCCTGTATGGGCAGATGAGCATGGCGATGGGCGAGGCCGTGACCAGTTTTGTTGCAGGCCGTCCGGATGTGTTCCTGTTTGGCTTTCGCTCGGTGTTCTACGTGCTCATGGCTGTGGCCGCTGTGGGATTTGCGCTCGCCATGGTGCGTTTGGTGAGGATGCGCGCCCGCCATTAGCTTGTGGTGGCAGGCTTGCCAAGAATCGGGCTTATCTACTGGTCTTGCAGCTTTATAGTGCGATGCGGCTTGTGGGGCGGGCGGGGGTCGGTCCGTGGTAGACTATCGAACAACGTTTATTAATCGCGCGGTATCGTTGCCGCGAGAAGGGGTTGCGCCATGCAGGAGCTTGAGGATCGTATTCGCCATGACGGCATCGTAAAGGCCGGTAACGTCCTTAAGGTTGATGCCTTCCTCAACCACCAGTGCGACGTTGAGCTGTTCGACCATATGGGCGCCGAGTGGGCCCGTCTGTTCGAGGGTGTCGAGATCAACAAGATCCTGACGATCGAGGCTTCGGGCATTGGCATGGCTTGCATTGCGGCCCAGCATTTTGGTGGCGTGCCGGTGGTCTTTGCCAAGAAGGCACAGTCCATCAACCTCGACGGCGAGCAGTATGCCACGACCATCTACTCCTTTACCAAGCAGAAGGAGTACCCGGTTATCGTTGGCAAGCGCTTCCTGTCCGAGGGCGACAAGGTCCTGATTATCGACGACTTCCTGGCCAACGGCTGCGCGCTCGAGGGTCTTATCAAGATCTGTGAGGCTGCGGGTGCCGAGGTATCTGGTATTGGCATTGCGGTGGAGAAGGGCTTCCAAGGCGGTGGCGATAAGCTCCGCAAGCGCGGCTTCCGCGTTGAGAGCCTGGCCCGTATCGCCGATATGGACTGCGAGAACGGCGAGATCACCTTCGCCTAGGCTCGCAACACAAGCGATTGGTATGCGATGTGACAAAGGGACTGTCCCTTTGTCACATTTTTTGATGAGGGAGTGTTGATATGGATGAGAACAAGATGGGATGGAGCGAGTATGCACGCTATGCCGAGATGTCGGTCGAGGAGTTGGCACGCGATTGCGAAGTGCAGGTGTTTCGCGCGACGGGTCCGGGCGGACAGGGCGTGAACACGACGGACTCGGCGGTACGCATGAAGCATGGGCCCACGGGGATTGTCGTGACGGCGCGCGAGAGCCGCAGTCAGTTTCAGAATCGTAGCTGCTGTCTGCGTAAGCTGAGGGCAGAGCTTGAGCGTCGTGGCCGTCCGCCGCGTCGACGCGTAAAGACCAAGGTGCCCCAGCGCTCTCGCCAGCGCAGGCTCAATGATAAGCACTTCAACGCCATTAAAAAGGCCAACCGTCGCAAACCGGGCAGCGACGAATGATCTCCTCATAAGTTGCGGTGAAATAGGGATTGTTTTCCTGCTTTACCTGCATAAACAGTCCCTATTTCACCGCAACTTAGGGATGGCTAGCGGGTGGGGTGCCAGACTTCGAGAGCGGCGGGAAGGACGTCGACCTCGATGCGCGAGGCGACAACGGGCTCGCCGTCGGCTTGGATGGGGTAGTCGGGCTCCTCAAAGGTGAGCTCGGCATGGCGGCAGCGGCGCATGCGAACCGGTGGCAACTTGGTATGGTGGCCGTCCTTGGCCGAAAGAACATAGGCAGGGCAATCGCGCGAGGGACGGGGCCGCATGCGTAGCAGACGTCGAGCATGCCGTCGCAGGGGTCGGCATCGGGGCAGATGCGATAGCCCGAGCCATACGTGGGGCCCAGCTGAATCGCCATGATGATCGCCCTTACGCGCTCGGCGGGCGCCCCGTCAAAGCTGACTGTCATGGGGTAGTTGCGGTAGCGCAGACCAAACTGCTCCAGACCCGAGAGGGTGTAGAGCGGAGCGCCAGCGAGGCCCGTCTTTTTGCGCAGCTCGGTGGTGCCCAGGCCGATGGCGGCATCGATGCCGACCGAAAGCGTTTGGTCGTAGTACTCAACGGTAGCCTCGCCGCTGCCGTTTGCGGGGTTCCATGAGCGAATGCGTCCGATATCCTGGCGCTGCAGCTCACAGGTGAGCAGCGCGCCAAAATCCTTGCCGGAGAAATCTTCGATGCCGAGCGTCTGGGCAAAATCGTTGCCGGAGCCCACGGGCAGGACGGCAAGAGCGGGGCGGGCGTTCTCCTTTTGCGTCATAAGCCCGTTGACGACCTCGTGGATCACGCCGTCGCCGCCGAGTGCGATAACGGTACGATAGCCCTGAGCCTGCGCGGCAAGCTCCTTGGCATGTCCCATGCGCTCAGTCAGCACCAGGTCAAACTGGGATGAGCGCGCGGTCATGTCCAAAAAGCGCTGCAGGCGCTCAGCGACCTCGCGCGCCGCACCCGACTGGGCGGCAGGGTTGGCGATTATGAGCGTGCGACCAAAATCAGTTGCGTGCATGGAGCGACTCCTGGCGTATGACGTGACGGTGCGGTCGCGCTCAGGTCGAATTGCCCCCGATTGTGGCTGCACGGCGAATACTAACGTCTACTCTATCAGGTCGTTGTGGCGCTCGATAGCATCCGCTACCGTACCGCCCTCATCCACAATAAGCGAACGGCGTTTAGGCGAGACAATGCGCTGCGCGGGATATACGCCGCGGTGGCCGCCGACAAGATAGCTGATAAACGCCACGATCACGAAGAAGCCGGCTGCCGTGCCGTGGAACAGGTCGATGGCCATCATACAGGTGGTGATGGGCACGTTAAGGCCGGCGCAGAAAACACCGAGCATGCCCAGCGCCGCCAGAAAGCTGGGGTCGATACCGACGAGGCAACCGATCCAGCCGCCGAGCGCCGCACCGATGCCAAACAGGGGCGTGACCTCGCCGCCTTGGAAGCCCGCACCCAGGGTAAGCGCCGTCACCACGAGCTTGATGGCTGCGTCCGCCAGGGTCGTGTTACCGGCGAACCCGGCGCCCGAGAGCCAGGTGGCAAGGCCGGCATACTTCCAGGCGTCGAGCATCGCGTATGCCGCGAGCACCACGAGCGCGCCCACGAGTGCGCGAGCAAGGTAGTTGGTGATAAAGCGACCGTACAGGCTTTTGACGGTTCGAACCGACCAGGCAAAGAGGCGTGCCGTCAGACCGAAGATAATGGCGCTGATAACAACGATGGCAACCGTCCGTGGTGTCATGTTGGGAACGCTGGCGATGACATTCGCTTCGTACTCGGTACCCAGGGCGAGTGATGTAAAGTAGCCGGTAAACGAGGCGACCAGACAGTAGATGCCCGCGGTGTAGTCGATCTTGCCGATAAAACACATCTCCATGCCAAAGAACGCGCCGGCAAGGGGCGAACCGAATACGGCGCCAAAGGCCGACGAGATGCCGGCGAGCATGAGGTCGTGGTGGTCATGCTTTTTGAGGTGGGCGAGGCTCGAGATGTTGCTGGCGATGGTGCCGCCAATCTGCACCGCGGCTCCCTCGCGACCGGCCGATCCGCCCGTTAGGTGCGTGAGCGTGGAGCAGATGAAGGTGAGGACGGCCATGCGCATATGGATGAGACGTGTGCCCAGAGCGGAGTCGATGACCAGGTTGTTGCCTCGTTTGGCGGCAAGGCCGTGGTTTTTGTACACCCATGCGGTGGCCATGCCCACAACGGGAAGCAGCGCGTAAATCCATGCATGGTGCTCGCGATAGTCGGTCGCGATATTCAGCGAGGCCAAAAACGCCCAAGCGGCAACGCCCATGGCGAGCGAGACGATGACGACGAGTGCGAGCAACTTGGCGCTTGCGAGTAGGTTGCGGACATTGCGGCGCGTGTCGGCAGCTAAGAGATGCTCGGAGCGGGTGATCTGATGCCTGCCTGCCATGATGACGTCGTTCAGGGAGAAAAAGCCGCCGTCGTCGAGCGGCTGGGAATGATCCTGCGCCTCGTTTGCGCTTTCGGGTTTGTCGGTAAAAGCCATACGTTCCTCTTTTTGGTTGCAACACGAGCATTATAAAACGCGGTAAACGCGACGAGCCGGTGGGTTGGTTTCCATTCTGTTTCGCGGCTTGCGGCCGACAGGTGTATTTGCGGGTACAGGCCAAGTCGCGGTCGCGCGTCGGGGATTATACTTAGACAAGCATAAAGAATCGGCGCCCCGTTGTGCGCCGTGGCATTAAGAGGTGCATATGGCAGAGAAGCTCATTCCGCTGGAGGACGCGCAGTCGATTGTTCTGTCGCACGTTGCTCCGACCGATCTCGTCGAGATTCCCGTGTGGCAGGCCACCGGTCTTCCCTTGGCCGAGGACGCGGTGGCCGATATCGATATCTCGCCGTTTGCCAACAGCGCTATGGACGGATATGCCGTGCGCTCGGCGGACTTGGCGCAGACGTCTGGCGAGGCGCCGGTGACGCTCGACGTTATCGGACATGAGGCCGCGGGCCATGTGTTTGAGGGCACAATCGGAGTGGGCGAGACGGTCCGCATCATGACAGGCGCGCCGGTGCCCGAGGGTGCCGATGCCGTAGTGAAATACGAGATCGTCGACGTGCTCGATGGCGACGGCAACGAGGGCTCGCACGTGAGCTTCTCGGCGCCTGCTAAAGTGGGGGAGAACGTTCGCTCTGCTGCCGAGGAGGCCCATGCCGGCGATGTTGTGATGCGCGCCGGCGAGGTCGTGGCTCCGGCGGGCGCGGGTCTGCTGGCGAGCGCCGGATACGCGAGCGTGAAGGTGCACGCTGCCCCACGTGTGGGCATCATCTCGCTGGGCACGGAGCTGGTCGCACCGAGTAAGGTACCGGCGCGCGGGCAGATTCGCGACTCCAACTCGTCGGCGTTGATGGCCGAAGCACTCGATGCCGGCGCCGAGCCCGTGTTCTACGGCATTGCACCCGATGATGAGCAGGCGATTGCCGAGCTGGTGCATCGCGCCGTGCAGGAGTGCGATTTTGTCATTACGAGCGGTGGCGCCTCGGCTGGCGACTACGACTATGTGACGGCGCTCGTCCGGCGCGAGGGCGTGGTGCTGTTTGACCGCATCTCGATGCGTCCGGGCAAGGCCATCACGTTTGGCTTGCTCGGGGGCAAGCCCTACCTAGGGCTTTCAGGCAATCCGGCTGCGGCGTATGTAGGCTTTGAGATGCTCGCCCGTCCGGCGATTCGCAAGATGCGCGGCTTTGCCGAGGGCGTGCGTCCCGTGCAGCAGGCGACGCTCACGCACGGCGTGAAAAAGCGCCAGGACCGACGCTTCTTCGATCGCGCCACGGTTTTGCGCGACCCCGAGACCGGTGAGCTGTTGGTGACCGAGGCCAAGACGCAGAATTCGGCGCTGCTCGGCACGATGCAGCGGTCCAACTGCCTGCTGCGCATTGACGAAGGACCGTGCGAGCTCAAGGCGGGAGATGCCGTGGACGTTGTTCGCGTCGACCTGCCCGAGGGCGCCGTGTTGTAGGAGGAATGCTATGGAGCTGAAGATTTCGATTGTGACGTGCTCGGATACGCGCGATCTTGCCCAGGACGAGGCGGGTGCTGCGCTCGAGGAACTCATCGTGGCGCAGGGCTGGACGGTCGCCTCACATGTGGTCGTGCGCGACGACGTCAGCGAGATTGGTGATGCCATTGCGGAAGCCGCCGATGAGTGCCACGCCAATGTCGTGCTTACCTGCGGCGGCACGGGGCTTTCGATGCGCGATGTGACGCCCGAGGCGACGCGTGCCGTCTGCGAGCGCGATGTGCCGGGCATTGCAGAGGCAATCCGTGCGTACTCGATGACCAAGACGCGCCGCGCTATGCTCTCGCGTGCTATTTGCATGCAACGAGGTCATACACTTGTCGTAAACTTTCCCGGTTCCACGAAGGCCGCCCGCGAAAGCTGGGAGGCCGTGAGCGATCAGCTGGAGCATGCGGCCCAAATGACGGCGGGCGGCGGACATACCAACTAAGCGGTTTACCTGCGGCGGGGCGACCTGAACGGCTGCTCCGCCTTTGTTTTCCGCCGAAGCGACGCCAAGGGGCACGGCAACTCGAAACTATATTCTCTGGCGAGAATAATTTCTCACTATCATTATTCTCGTAGAAGTATAATCTGATTGCAGATTAAAGCCCGCGGTGGGGTACCCGGGCACAAGGTCCGAAAGGGTTGAATATGTTCGATATGGTTTCACGCCGCGGTTTTGTCTCGCTAACTGCTGCCGCTGCCGCCGGCCTTGGTCTTGCCGGCTGCTCGGGCAGCAAGACGTCCGAGCCGGCTGGTTCCGATGCCGGTTCTGCTAAGGCATCTTCCAAGAAAGCTGTCGAGCTGCAGGTCTTTGCCGCCAACTCGCTCGAGAAGGCTCTGCCCGAGGTTCAGGAGCTTTACACCGAGCAGACCGGCACCACGTTTGCCGACACGCAGTTTAAGGCGTCTGGCGACCTTGTCGAGCAGATGCGCGCCGGTGCCGCCGTCGACGTGCTCATCACCGCTTCCAAGGGCACCATGGACGATGCTGAGGCCGCCGAGCTCGTCGATGCCGATACCCGCGAGGACATGTTCGTCAACGACCTCGTGATCATTCGCGCCGAGGGCTCCGACACCAAGGTCGAGGCCGTCGCCGACGTCGCGAACCTGGACGGCAAGATCGCCATTGGCGACGCCAAGACCGTTCCCGCCGGCAAGTACGCCAACCAGGCCCTGGCCTCCGTGGGCCTCTACACCGGCACCGAGGGCGACGACGGCGAGTATGCTCCCGAGATCGCCGACAAGGTCGCACTGGCCGACAAAGTTGGTACCGCCGCCGCCTATGTGTCCACAGGCGACTGCGTGGCTGGTTTTGTCTACAGCTCCGATATCTTCCGCTACGACGGCATCGAGGAGGCCTTTGTGTGTCCCGAGGACTCGCGCAAGCCCATCGTGTATCCGGGCGCTGTCGCCGATGGCTCCGAACATGCCGACGAGGCCAAGGCGTTTATCGACTTTTGCCTGTCCAACAAGAAGGCCCAGAAGATTTGGGCCAAGTACGGCTTTGAGCTTTCCGAGTAGTGCGGCTTGGCGCGATAATTCCATCGTTTTGTGTTTCACTTCGTCCTTGTATTCGCTTGGAGCTTTTCGTGCTTAATAGATTCCGCATGCTTGTCGCCTGTGCTTTGACCTTCGCGCTTTGCTGGGTGCCGGGATTTGCGTTTGCTGGGGACGCTGAGGACGGGGCCCAGGTTGCTGCGACCGCTCATGGGCTTTCCTATGGGATCGAAGGTTTTGAGCGGTTGGCCAAGGGGACCGCTCGTGACATGGAGGGCCAGCCTGAGGGCTACCGGTTTCCCGTTGACGAGGACGTGGACCTTGTGGTGGCGCCTGCTGCCGATCGCGTTGTGGTGTGGATATCGCCCAAGGCGGTCGAGAAGTTTGGATTGGATCCGCAGGACAACGAGTGCGCATCGGGTCTCAAAGCCCTCGTCTGTGAACTCGACAGCGCAAACTGCATGGGAGGTGCGCAGCTGGGGGACGTGGATCTTCCTTGGTATGTTACGGCGGAAACAACGTTTGATGCCGGCGGGTATACCTATGGCTTTGACGAACGAGGTGCGGATGGGGACCGCTATGTGGTGATCGCATCAGCCTCGGGTGATGCCAAGAGCGGCGCGCGTTGGCTTGATAGCGCTCAAATGGTTGAGGCATCGTCTGTCGTGTTGCGGGATGAGCAGGGCCCCTTGACCTCTCTGGCCTCCTTTTTGGGCGACATCGACTATCGCCCGTTTTGGGTGTCCATTAAAACGTGCGGCCTTGCCCTGCTGATCTCCTTTGCGCTGGGCCTGTTCGCCGCGTGGAAGACTATGGGTACCTCGAGTCGCATCAAGGGCCTGCTCGATTCGGTCTTTACGATTCCTATGGTGCTGCCGCCCACGGTCTGCGGCTTTTTGCTCCTCATGCTGTTTGGCCGCTCGACTGGGGTGGGCCGGTGGCTTATCGCGCACGGTATCTCGATCGTCTTTACGTGGCCGGCGGCGGTGATCTCTGCCGTGGTGGTGTCGTTTCCCCTGGTCTACCGCACGGCGCTCGGTGCCTTTGAGAGCCTCGACATGCAGATGCTCGACGCCGCGCGAACTCTGGGATGGTCCGAGCGTCGCATCTTTACCAAGCTTATGATGCCGCTTGGCTGGCCCTCGATTGCCGCCGGCACGGTGCTCGCCTTTGCCCGCGCGATGGGCGAGTTTGGCTGCACCCTGTTCTTTGCGGGTAACTACGCCGGCATTACGCAGACCATCCCCATCGCCATCTACTTTGAGTGGATGGGCGGCAACACGTCGGTGGCCCTCTTTTGGGTTGCCGTCGTGATCGTGTTTAGTTTCCTAGTCATCCTATTCATCAACATGTACACCGCTCATTCGCAAAAGTATCGCGAGCGTGGTCTCTCCCGTGCGGAGCGCAAACAGGCCAAAGAACTCGCCGGACAGGGCGATTCGCTCGACCCGGCGGGTGGCGATGCCCTGCGTATCGATCGCGAGGCGCTGGCCGAGCTTATGCGCGATGACACGGTCTCGAAGGGAAGTCGATAGGCCATGTCGCTCGTTCTGGATATCAAAAAGCGCTATCCCGGGTTTATGCTCGACATGCAGCTTGAGGCCGGCGAGGAGCGCGTGGCGCTGCTTGGTGCCTCGGGTTGCGGCAAGAGCTGCACGCTGCGCTGCATTGCCGGCGTGGAGACGCCCGACGAGGGCAAGATCGTCGTCAACGGCGTGACCTTTTTTGACTCGGAACGGAACATCAATCTGCCGCCTCAGCAGCGCCGGGTTGGACTGCTGTTTCAAAACTATGCGCTGTTTCCGCATATGAGCGTCAAGAATAATATCATATATGGTTTAAAAAGCGCACAAGATGGATGAGAACGAGATCGATGCGCGCTTAAAAGAAGTCCTCAAAATGCTGGAACTGAAAGGGCTGGAGGATCGGAAGCCGAAGGAGCTTTCCGGCGGACAGCGCCAGAGAGTGGCTCTTGCCAGAGCGATTGTCAAAAATCCGGAAGTATTTTTAATGGATGAACCCCTGTCCAATCTGGATGCCAAGCTCCGCAACCAGATGCGGGCAGAGCTGATCAAGCTGCGCCAGCGCATCAACACCACCTTTATCTACGTGACCCACGACCAGACGGAGGCCATGACTCTGGGCGACCGTATCGTCATTATGAAGGACGGCGTCATCCAGCAGATCGGCACGCCGCAGGAGGTCTTTAACCACCCCGCAAACCTGTTTGTGGCCGGCTTCATCGGCATGCCTCAGATGAACTTCTACGATGCTGAGCTGGTGCTGGAGGACGGGCAGTATGCCGTGGTGCTGAACGGCGCCAAGGTGACCCTGCCGGAGGAGAAGCAGGCCAAGCTGAAGGCCAACGGTGCGGCAGCCGGTCCCATCACGCTGGGCGTCCGGCCGGAGCACCTGATCCTCAGCGGCGACGAGGGCTCCATGATCCACGGCACCGTGGACGTCAGCGAGATGATGGGCAGCGCCGTCCATCTCCACGTCAGCGCCTGCGGCAGCGATACCATTATGATCGTTCCCACCACGGAGCTGGAAAGCACCTCTGCATTCACCATCGGCAGCCCTATCGCCTTTACCTCAACGG